>ERZ808274.649-NODE-649-length-15552-cov-3.945538_pt1 | contig 15552 bp, 10 predicted proteins | sample MGYA00521277_ERZ808274 | MGnify/ENA primary metagenome ERZ808274 (study PRJEB31516, sample SAMN03275597) | gut metagenome | biome: mammalia-associated habitat; material: feces | host: Papio cynocephalus | place: Kenya | collected 2012-07-28 ... | reverse complement strand
ATTCTTTTGTTTATGTTCTGTTTATGTGCTGGAAAAAATTAATTATGAGTCACAGCATTCTTTCAAAGAGATGCGATAGGTATTAGGGAACTTCACAAAACAGTATTTCCCCAAAAATAAAAAATTGGAAGATTTAGTGATATGGTGTAAAAAAAGGTAACACTTTTATATTTTTAAATACTCTTTATTCATAACTTATGAACCTCAACAAATCTCAATTTGTCAAGTTTGGTATGCCATATTTCTAGTGCAAATACATCACTATATAGATGGATTTTTTGCTTTGCAATTTACGTAATTACCCTGTTCTATTGCCCATAAAAAATCTCTAGATTTTGTAAGCAAAGAAAAGAAACTAATTTATACTTAAGCCATAGAGAAACAGTGCATTTTTACTTCTGTTCTGATTTATTCGCTTCACGAGGATAATTGCATGGCATTTAACACGTACAAATTGCGTTCAATTCTGCTTTCATATACGCAATTCTTGCATTATTCTATTGCGTGTTTTTTATTTTTTATGATACTAATAATTTAGAGGCACAAAAAAATGACGCTCAAAGAACTGCGTAAACAAAAAAAACTAACGCAAATCGAATGTGCTAGTTATCTTGGAGTTCCAATTCGCACTTACCAAAACTACGAAAATGATGATAGAAAGCAAACATCACTGAAGTATCTTTACATGATTCAAAAGTTGGAGAAATATGGTTTTGTTGACGAAAAACATGGAATTTTAACAATCAATGAAATTAAAGTTTTATGTAGCAGTATTTTCTCTAACTATGATGTAGAGTACTGCTATCTCTTTGGTTCTTATGCAAAAGGAAAGGCAACTGATGTTAGCGATGTTGACCTTCTACTCTCAACAACAGTTTCTGGTATACGTTTTTATGATATAGTAGAAGCTCTTAGAGAATGTCTAAAGAAAAGGGTTGACGTACTTACTCTTGAGCAGCTCAAAGAAAACATAGAACTGGTAAACGAAATATTAAAAGACGGTGTTAAGATATATGGATAACAAAAAAACAGACCATTACTACATTAAGAAAAATGTTACTGACCTAGAATTTATTATTTCACATACAAATGACCTAACACAGACAGAATTAGAAGAAAACGAAGTACTCGTCGATTCAATTTTGTTTTGTCTTATACAAGTATCAGAAAACTCAGATAAGCTTACAATGTCATTTAAAATTAAAAATTCATCAATTCCTTGGAGAGCCATTAAGGGTTTAAGAAACAGAATTGTTCACGAATATGGTAATGTCGACCTTTCCATTATATATCATACTGTTTGTAATGATATACCAGAGCTTCTCCATAATCTTAAGGATGTCTTGTGAAGTATTATGTTGTATCCGATGTTCATGGCTTTTATGATGAACTTATAACATCACTATATAAAAATGGTTTTTTTACAGATGATGAACCACACAAGCTAATTATATGTGGCGATCTGTTCGATCGAGGAGTTCAGGCTTTAGAGCTTCAAAATTTCATTCTTGATTTAATCGAGAAAGACAAAGTGATTCTCATAAGGGGAAATCATGAAGATTTAATGTTGCAACTGCTAAATGAATGGCAAGAATACAGTTACCTTCACTATTACCATCATACTAATGGAACAATTAATACTATTCTTCAACTTACAAAAATGACTCAATACGATTTGAATCATAACTCCAAAAACATTGTAAGAAAACTACTTCAAAGTCCATACATAAAAACTATTATTCCTGCTATGCGTGACTATTTTGAAACTTCACACTATATTTTTGTTCATGGGTGGATTCCATGTACCGTAATTAATCTCACACCAAACAAAAGCCAGTACAACTATATTAATAATTGGCGCAATGCAGATGAACAAGAGTGGAATAAAGCGAGGTGGTTGAATGGTATGGAGGCTGCACATGAGGGAATTATTGAACCAAACAAGACAATCATCTGTGGGCATTGGCACTCTTCATTTGGCCATGCTCATTACGAGAATAAAGGAGGAGAGTTCAATCTTAATCCCGATTTTTCGCCATACTACGCCACTGGAATTATTGCTTTGGATGCCTGTACTATAGTCTCCCGAAAAGTCAATTGTATCATCATCTATGATTAATTATTGAGTTTTCAATTTAGCTTAGAATCCGAACTATTAGTTTTCTCTCCCACTTATAATAATTTCTTACATAACAAATAATTTATGGCATTTGGAAATATTTAACAAAAATTTTGCATTATTATTTTATTACAGCCCCAGTTTCATGAATTTATTCTACTACCATAGTCATTCTTCGAGCATTCTTTCAAAGAGATGCAAGAGGTATTCTTCCCTATCCTTTTTCCTCTTTACTCTTTCATATATTTTTACGCTTATTCCATAAAGAATAGATAGTAAAGAGAGAGAAAGAAAGCTATAACCAAATAAGTCAGGATGTCTTGTATAGAACGTCAGCCCCTCTTTCTGTCCAATTGGGATAGTATATATACCGTATGTCTTAGTAAATGGCTCAAGAGGATTAACTATCTCGCCGGACGGAAGTACTAAAGCAGTAATACCGCTATTGGTACTTCTTAACATTGGTCGTCTGTTTTCAACTGCCCTAAATAGTGCTAACTGAAAGTGTTGCTTCTCTGCTTGCACACTTCTTGACCAATAGTCGTTTGTAAGATTGATGATTATATCAGCACCATTTTGGACAAAGAAAGCAGATATATATCCAAACATATCTTCAAAGCAAATTGGCGTTGAGAACGAAATGCCATCGTAATTAAAGACTGTGCTTTCACTTCCCATCTCCCACCACTTATAATCATTCTTTAATAAGAGTTCATATAACCAAGGGAACTCTTTCTCATATGGAAAGTATTCAGTAAATGGAACAAGATGCTGCTTGCGATATGTACCCTTAACCTCTCCGGAGGCAAAATAGATAACTGTGTTATATGTCTTCCAATTCCAATCTCCACTCTCTAAAACTGGCTGAAGCTCTTTGTCTTTTATAACACCTTCAGGATTACCTGTAATTAGTGGTACTGATAAGCTCTTACCAAATAAAACAAAATCATTAACAAGCGCTCTTGTTCTAATGTTAACTGGGTAGCTAAGGTGCCAACTAACAGATGGAACAAATGCTGTTTCTGACCAGACAACCATATCTGGTGAATAAACAAGGGCCTCCTCTGTTAGTGCTTTTAGTGTCTCAAAGTTTTCTTTGTATGTATTGTATCCACCTTGCCAAGTATCTGCAGAGTGCTGAATAGCTGCAATTTTTATCTCTCTATTGCTCTCTTTATTTGAATAGTACTCTTTCACAAAGTACCCACCTAGCCAAGTAAGAAGTAATAAAACTACAGAAGAAAAAAGGATAATCATCCTTTTTCTACTCTTTCCTTCATAGAGTATATAAGCACATATTACTTGAGGCATTGTTACTATAAAGCCTAAGCCCCATATTCCTGTAACTGATACAATTTGAATAAGAGAGCTATACTCTGCAAGAGCCGCTGTAATATTTCCATATGGATAAGCTAAGAAGCCAGTTTGAGTTAGCATTAGGTATCCGTTATAAAAAAGAAGAGCGAAGAAAGGATAATACCTCTTAAAGAGTGTCTTACTTAGTCTCAACACTAAAAATAGAAGTATATATTGAATTGACTCTAGTATCGGTGCAATCAATATAGCTAAAGGATGGAATGTCTCAAGCCAATAGTTATAGAAATAATAAAATGAAAACCCTTATAAAAAACCATAAAACCAAACTGTCTTATACGGTGAAGAGAATATTACATAAAAGACGGGAATAAGGTAGAAGAAAGCAAGAAAAGGAATTCCGTCCTCTATGTATTTTGAAGGAAAAGCCAAAGATGCGATAAAAGATGAAAGAAGAATAACACAAGTCTTAATCAAAAATGATAAAACAACAAAAGCTTTACTTCTCTTTATTTCCATAGCTCTATATTAGCCTTTTTACCTTTCTTTTGTGTTAAGAATTTGTGTTTATTTACTCAGTTTGTTTATATTAACTAACTCTTTTATATACCAATAGATAGCACTTTTTCTATTGCTTATCTTAAAAAATGAAACTATCATAAGCGAATGCAAAAGAACGATGAAAGAAGCCAGATAATAAAAAGAGCGACAAATGTTGGCATTATTGTTAATGTTGCACTTGGTATTATAAAGGTAATTATTGGTTATATAACCCAATCAATTGCCTTTCTTTCTGATGGTGCTAACAATTTGACAGATAGTGTCTCTAGTCTAGTTGCGCTCATTGGCTTCAGAGCATCGAAAAAAAGACCAACAAAAAACCATCCTATGGGATACGGAAGAGTTGAATATTTATCGGCTTTAGTTGTTGCCTTTCTTGTTCTCTCAACAGGCTTTTCATTTCTAATAAGTAGCATAGAAGAGATAAAAGATCCTAGTACGATGACAGTAAATGCAAGAATCCTTACAATTCTTTCTTCAACTGTCGTAATAAAGTTCTTCTTATACTTTTTCTACAAAAAAGAAAGCAAGAAAGCAAATAGTCTTGCGCTCGAAGCAACAGCTACAGACTCTATATCTGACTCGCTCATTTCTCTATTAACTATCGTCTCTGGACTTCTTGCTTTGCATTTTAATGTTTATATAGATGGTATAGTAGGTATTCTTGTTTCTCTCTTCATTATTTGGGGAGGAATTTCCTCTGTTTTAACCATTTCAGATACTTTAATTGGAAAGCGGCCAACTAAAGAAGAAGTTGAAAAGATAAGATCAATAATAAAAAAATATCCTCCTCTTCACGGTGGTTACGATATTCGCATTCACTCTTATGGCCCAGAGGTAATGGTTGGAACAATCGATGTTGAAGTTCCCTTCTCTGCCAATGCGGAGAGTATTTCTGAGGCAATGGAAAAGGCAAAGAAGGAACTAGTAGACGAAACAGGAATAATCTTCACCTTTGGTATCAATGCAGAAAATCAAGATGACCCAAGAGTAAAGGAGATGATGGATAAGACTCTCAAGTGTCTTAAGCTCTCTTCGCCTGATGTACTCGCAATCCATGGCTTTCATGTTCATTTTGAAGAGAAAAGAATCGAATTTGATGTAGTTGTTTCCTTCTCTCTCAAAGATTGGGATAAGTTTAGAGCAAACACAACAGGTATCCTTGAGATGGTATTTCCTGATTACAGTGTTTCATTTAATATCGACCCAGACTACTCGTAAAGCTATACATTCGTTTTATTTTAATCTTTTTTCTTTTTTTAAGTTTGCTTATGCTCAAAGATATATTATTTTGAAAAAAGAGGATAAATAGTAATGGATAGTGCTAACAACAAGAAAAGTAGTCCCAATAACAATAAGCCAATAATTTACTATGCGCTTGTTGTTTTTTTGGTAATGATGATTCTTAATGCATTTGTTTTTCCACTCTTCTTAAACAACAAAGTCCAGGAAGTTGGATACTCTGACTTTTTGTCTATGGTCGACAAGAAAGAGGTAAAACAAGTTGTATTAAATAGCGATTATATTGTATTTACAGCAGAAATAGATGGGAAAATAGGAACCTATCAGACAGCTGTCTTCCCAGATGATGGACTAAGAGAAAGACTAGAGAACGCTGGTGTAAGCTTCTCGGCTTACATTGAGCCGGAGCAGTCTCCTCTTTCCTCCTTCATATTTACTTGGATTATTCCTATTCTAATCTTCTCAATTATTGGAAGAGTAGCATTCTCTATCATGCAGAAAAGAGGTGGTCTTAACTCTATGAATTTTGGCCAATCTAATGCCAAGATTTATGCAGAAAATGAAACTGGTGTAACATTCAAAGATGTACAGGGGGAAGATGAAGCAAAAGAAGCTCTAGAAGAGATTGTTAACTACCTCCATAACAGTGAAAAATATACAAAAATTGGAGCTAAGCTTCCTAAAGGTGCACTCCTTGTTGGCCCTCCAGGAACAGGTAAGACACTCCTTGCTCGTGCTGTTGCAGGAGAAGCAAAAGTTCCTTTCTTCTCAATTTCAGGCTCTGAATTTGTTGAAATGTTTGTTGGTATGGGAGCAAGTAAGGTCCGTGACCTATTTAAGCAAGCTAGTGAAAAAGCTCCTTGTATTGTCTTTATTGATGAAATCGATACAATCGGAAAGAAGAGAGATAGCTCTCCTTATGGTGGAAATGATGAAAGAGAACAGACACTCAATCAGCTTCTGACAGAGATGGATGGATTTGATGCCAATAAGGGTGTTGTAATTCTTGCGGCAACTAACCGCCCTGATTCTCTTGACCCAGCCCTCTTACGTCCAGGCAGATTTGACCGCCGTATTCCTGTTAATCTTCCAGATCTTAAAGGTCGTGTTGCTATTTTAAAAGTCCATGCTAAAGATGTTAAGATGGACGACAATATTAATTGGGAGGCAATTGCAAGAGCAACAAGTGGTGCTAGTGGTGCAGAACTAGCAAACATAATTAATGAAGCTGCTCTTCGTGCTGTTAGAAACAATAGAGAAACAGTTACTCAAGACGATCTAGAAGAGAGCGTTGAGACTGTTATTGCCGGCTATCAACGTAAAAATGCAGTACTTAGTGAAAGCGAAAAGAGAATTGTCGCTTTCCATGAAATTGGACATGCGCTTGTTGCTGCTAAGCAGACAAATTCTGCACCGGTTACTAAGATTACAATCATTCCACGTACTTCTGGCGCCCTTGGTTACACAATGCAGGTTGAAGAGGAAGAAAAGAACCTTATGAGTAAGGAAGAGCTTCTTAATAAGATTGCAACTCTTACAGGTGGACAAGCTGCTGAAGAGGTTATCTTTAATAGCATCACAACTGGTGCATCTAACGATATTGAAACAGCAACAAAGCTTGCCCGATCAATGGTAACAAGATATGGTATGAGCTCAACATTTGGTATGGTTGCCTTAGAGACTGTAAATAACCAATACCTTGGTGGCGACACATCTCTTTGCTGTTCAAGTAAGAGTAGCGAAGAAATTGACGAAGAGGTAATAAAGCTTGTTAAAGAAGCTAGAGAAAAGGCTGTTAACATTCTTAAAGAAAATGAAGCTAAACTTAATGAACTTGCTTCCTACCTCTTAGAAAAAGAAACAATTACAGGTGAAGAATTTATGTCTATCCTCAATAAGTAAGGTCTTTTAAACACATCTTACCCTCTTGTTGGAAACACTCTAATAAGAGGGTCTTTTTATTGGCAAAGAAAGTGAATTGGAACGCTATGTCTTTTCATTTAGAGAGAGAAAATATAGCATAGACAAGAGAAAGAAGAATCTTTCCTATTATATTTTATATATAGGGGATACTATGAAGAAAGAAAAATCTCCACTAGGAAAATACCTTAAGCCATATAGAAAAGAGACGATAATAGCTCCACTTTTTAAGCTCTTAGAAGCAACATTTGATTTGCTTGTACCTATTGTTGTAGCTTTAATGATTGATACAACTCTGCCAGAGGGAAAAAGCAAGCTCATCCTCTACTTTGTTTTACTGCTATTTATGGCAGCCTTAGGCTTAACATGTTCTATTGTTGCTCAATATTTTTCTGCTAAAGCAAGTGTTGGCTTTGCTTCTTCTGTAAGGGAAGCTCTATTTAACCACATTCAAAACCTTCCCTTTTCAACATTAGATAAAAATGGAAGCAACACTCTAATTACTCGTCTTACCGATGATATTAACCAAATTCAGACAGGATTAAATATGGGACTAAGATTACTTCTTAGAAGCCCTTTCATTGTCTTTGGTGCAATGATTATGGCTTTCTTCATTGACACTAAAGCAGCCATTATCTTTGCTCTATCTATTCCTCTTTTACTAGCTGTTACTTTATTTATCATGAAGATCTCTATTCCTCTCTATACAAAGAGCCAAAATAAACTAGATAGAGTAACTCAATTGAGTCGCGAAAACCTTACTGGAGTTAGAGTAATAAGAGCCTTCAATAGAGAAGAAAAAAGCGTAGAAGAGTTTAAGGAAAGCAACAACGAACTAACTAAAATTAATCTATTCGTTGGCAAGATTTCTGCTTTATTAAATCCTGTCACATATGTTCTTATCAACATAGCAACTATCATACTTATTAAACAATCAGCAATACGTGTTAACATTGGAGCATTAGAGCAAGGTCAAGTAGTTGCTCTTTATAACTATATGCTCCAAATTATTGTTGAACTCATTAAGCTTGCATCATTAATTATCACAATAAATAGAGCTCTTGCTTGCAAAAAAAGAGTTGAGACAATAATGAATGAAGAGAACAATATGGCCTATCCTGAAAAAGATAGCCCAGAGAAAGAAACAAACTCTTCTATCGAATTTAATGATGTTTATTTCACATATAGTGGGAATAAGACACCAAGCTTAAGTGGAATATCTTTTAAGATTAATAAGGGTGAAACGCTCGGAATAATCGGTGGTACAGGTAGTGGAAAGACTACCCTCATTAATCTTATTCCTCGTTATTATGATCGAGACAGTGGCACTATTTTAATTGGTGGTAAGAAAATAGAAGATTACACAAAAGAAAGAATAAATAGCATTGTTACAGTTGTTCCTCAAAAAGCCCAGCTTTTTAAAGGAACAATAAGATCTAATATGCTTTTTGCTCGTAGTAATGCGACAGATGATGAAATTTGGAGAGCATTAGAAATAGCGCAAGCAAAAGAAGTTGTACTATCGAAAAAGGGAGAGCTAGATAGCCCTGTCGAGCAAAATGGTCGAAACCTATCTGGTGGTCAAAAGCAGAGACTAACAATTGCTCGTGGTCTTATTAAGGGTGGAGATATTCTTATCTTAGATGACTCTTCTTCTGCTTTAGACTTCAAGACAGATAGTGCACTACGCCTAGCTATAAGCAAGCTAACCACAATAACAAAGGTTATTGTTTCACAGCGAATATCTTCTGTTAAGAATGCGACAAAGATTGTTGTCCTTGATAGTGGCCGCCTTGTTGGCTATGGCACGCACTCCGATCTACTTGAGAGTTGCGGAGTATATCAAGATATTTATTACTCACAGTATCCTGAAGAGAAAAAGGAGGTAAAGTAAATGAAAAAGAAAGCTAAGCTCAGTAAAGAAACAATTAAGCATCTTTTTGTCTACCTTAAAGGTTATAGAGTTCTTTTACTCTTCTCTCTCCTTTTTGCTCTTGTAAGTGTATTATTACAGCTTTATGTACCGGTCCTCTTCGGTGATGCTATAGATCGTCTTGTGGGAGAAGGAAAGGTAGAGTTTTCTTCTTTAACAGTGTATTTAATTAAGATTGCTCTGTGTGTCCTAACATCTGCCCTATTTGTGTGGCTAATGAACAATATTAACAACCGCGTTACATACTCTGTTGTTAAGGATATTAGAAATGATCTTATTAAGCATATTCAACACCTTCCCCTATCGTATCTAGATAGTCATACTTCTGGTGATATTGTAAGCAGAATCATTGCCGACACCACAGTTCTCTCTGATGGGCTCTTGTTGGGCTTTACTCAGCTATTTAGTGGCGTAATTACTATACTAGCAACTCTCTATTTTATGTTCTCTAAGAACCTAACAATTTCATTAATTGTAATTCTTCTTACTCCACTTAGCTTTATTGTCTCATCCTTTATTTCATCTCGTTCATTCACTCTATTTAGAAAACAAAGCGAAGACAGAGGAAATGAGACGGCACTAATTGATGAAATAATTGGAGGCTTGAAGGTTGTTAAGGGCTATGGCTATGAAAAAGAAGCTCAAAAGCGTTTTAAAAATCTTAATGACGAACTTTCTTCATCATCAGAGAAGGCAATCTTCTATAGTAGCCTCGCCAACCCCTCTACACGCTTTGTTAACAACATCATCTACGCAGTTGTTGCATTAATTGGCGTACTTTTTATTCCAAAGGGAGCAATAACTGTAGGAGGGCTTACTGTTATGCTTGCTTACGCTAACCAATACATGAAGCCCTTTAATGATATTAGCTCTGTAATAACAGAATTACAGAATTCATTTGCATGTGCTTCTCGTGTATTTGAGCTAATTAATGAGAAAGAAGAAGTTAAGGAAGAAAATGGAATACTTGAAAACGTTGAAGGGAACGTTGAAATCGATAATGTTGCCTTCTCTTATGATAAGAGCAAATCTTTAATTGAGAACTTAAATGTAAAAGCTCCACATGGTACAAGAGTTGCTATCGTAGGTCCAACTGGATGCGGAAAAACAACTATTATTAATCTCCTTATGAGATTCTATGATCCAGATAGCGGCAAGATAAAGATAGACGGAAAAGATATTCTTAGCGTTACTCGCCACTCTCTTCGATCTTCTTACGGGATGGTACTACAGGAGACTTGGATAAAGAGTGGCACGGTTAGAGAAAACATAACATTTGGTAAAGATGACGCCACAGAAGAAGAGATAGTGAGTGCTGCTAAGAAGTCTCACTGTTATGATTTCATCTCTCGCTTACCTAATGGCCTAGATACAGTTTTGGAAGAAAACAGTCTTAGTGAAGGACAAAAGCAGCTATTGTGCATAGCACGTGTAATGCTCGTGCATCCTCCTATGTTAATACTAGACGAAGCAACAAGCTCTATCGACACAAGAACAGAGATCTTAGTGCAACAAGCTTTCGATACATTAATGGAAGGAAGAACAAGCTTCGTTGTTGCTCATAGACTATCTACAATACGTAATGCTTCCATAATCCTTGTTATGAAGGACGGTAAGATAATCGAGCAAGGAAGCCACAGTGCCCTCATCAAAAAGAAAGGCTTCTACTACACTCTCTACAATAGTCAATTTGCTACAGCCTAAATGAAAGTACCCCAAAGGGTTAAACCTAAGGGGTACAAATGAATAAGCTTTTGCTATTTAGTTTGTTTTTAAATGAATGGAAGCAAGCAATTCATTTCCATTATAAGCTTGAATATTAATAGTTCCATAGTATGCTGTATCAGCAGTATCAAAACTAATTATTTCTTCGTCGATTTTTTCGGCTAAGATATATGAGTTATCATTTAATCCGGCAATACCTTTTGTTTTTATATCAACACCAGTTAAAGAAGTTACTCCATCAGTAGCTGAATCCTTAAAAGGATAAACTGTGTAATCATTAGGAATATTATTAAATGTCTGAGACACATAAACAACATCTGTTCCATTAGTACCACTATTAGTCGTATACTTTACATATGTAGAGTTTGTTATGATAACTTTAGTAATATTAGCAGAATTACCTGCACTTATTTGAAGTTTCTTATCATTATTAATAGTTGCACTAAGATTTATTTTGTTTATACCTTCAACCAATAATCCTTCACAAATAGAATATTTATTTTCACTTGAATTATGGCCCTTTTGTCCTATTGCTGTACAGTCTTCACCATTTATTTTTACTTTGATTTCGGCTTTATTTGCATACTGAGCAATTAATCCATTAAATTTATCTAATTCGGTGGAATTGGTCCAATAAAGTTTGGATTCACCCTCTACTTGAAAATTGCTAATATTAAGGGTTAAACCATTTTCCATTTGGTACACATTTCCAATAAAAATGCTAGAACGACCACTTGTAATACTCTTTTTCATAGTACAATTATTGAAAGAATATAAAGTATCTTGTGGAGCAGTTTCTCCACTAGGAGTAAAAGCAGATCCAACAAACACTGCATTATAATTATTATAGTTTGCAGGATAATTCATTTCTACATCTGCAATACAATTATTGAATGTACATCCATAATTGACATAACAAACAAATGCACCATTATTTCTTTCATCGATTTTATCTAATATTTTAATTTCTCCTTCTACTGTTACATCTTCAAAAGTTGGATTAAAGAAGGCCCAATAAACAACAGGACAATTAGTAATTTTTGCATTTAGATTTTTTAATGTAGCATTTTCATCCATATAGCAAATAAAGAATTTCCCTTCAGGAAGTGTAACAGTATGTCCGTTGCCATCTAACGTTCCATAAAGAGTATCAATAATACCAGATTTTACATCAGAACTTGTATAATCAATATCTCTTAATAGATAAATTGTACCATCCTTAGAGCTTCCCTCTGCTGCCTCATTAAGATTTGAGTAAGCATATCCATTTGTAGATACAGCCACAACGCCTTCTGCAAGGATGTAATATCTACTGAAGTGTGTGGTTGTAAATGTAACAATACCAGTTTCTTTATTATACGAAATAACTGTTGGCTGTTTGTTTTCATCTGTTGAATCATACTTTACAGATACAGTTCCTTCAATTCCTTTTCCAATAAATGTAGATACTGTAACAGAGTTATTGTTAAAAGAAGTTACTTTAGCGTTATTCTGTTCAACTGTAAGATCTAAGCCTCCAAGTAAAACACTACCGCCTTCAATATAAAACTGTGGTTTTTGGCTCTTTACTGCGACTGAATCATAAGCGATGATAGTTGTCTTTGCTTCACCCTCAGATAATGCACCACTAGGGTATGTAATAGTAGTATAACCACCCTGAGCAGAAGAAGCACTTACAGCAGCCTTGATAGTTGACTCAGAACCACTAGATATTGTACTTGTTCCTACAGCAGTAGTAGTTCCCTGTTCTCTATTAACAGTAATTTCTGCTTCCTGAGTATTACTAATAGGAGTTCCTGTTATATAAGTAGTGAGATAATCATAAACGTTAATGTTGATTCCATCATTAACATAAATAACTTTATCATTATTTTTATCAGCAATCTCTATTGAAGCAGAATAGTTTCCTGATTTTACTCCGTAAAAAGTGGCATCTTTAGTCCTATCATCCCATTTTGATGGATTTTCATTTTCGACAAGGCTTAATTTAACAGTAACATCTCCTTTACTAGCATCTTTTAATAGCTCTGTTGATACTACAATAGTTCCTTTTCCTTCTTCTGTCTGAACTGGAGATACCGAAACAACGATTGTAGCTTTACTATTGTTCTCGATTGTAACCTGCTTTGGAATATTTGTCTGATAAGCAAGCTGTTTTCCGTCACTGCCTTTATAACCATAAAGAGCAAACTGCCATGTACCAACAGAAAGTGTTAAACTCTTTGAAGTACCTTTATCTCCTTTACCATCTGTTGTTTCTTTTAACCAAACAGGCTTTGTCTGTTGACCAGTTGTATAGTTTGTTCCATCAGCCTTTACAGCTGTATACTTCCAGTAAAGCTCTTCAGGCTTAAACTCTTCAATAGAAGCAGATAGTCCTCTAGTAATAATTCTAGAGACGTCGAATTTCATATCGACTACTTCGTCGATTTCATTTTGAGGAGCACATGATGTAATTAAACTTACACATAGTGCTACTGCAATTAGAATTAATCCTAATTTTTTCATCATTATTCCCCTTAATTTATTTATTTTTTGGAGTCTTAATTAGACCCTCCCAAAATACTTAACGATGCAGAGTTTCCTCTTCCATATCCGTTCACAAATGAACACCTTACGTTATAGTGTCTTAAATAGGGAGCAAGGAAAGTAAACTCACTTCCTTTTTGCTCTTGTAAGACATTATCTAGATACCAACTAATATCAGTAGCCTTATAATCTTTTTCTGAAAGATCCTCGAAAATAACCGTTACTTCTGTTCCAACTTTGTTGTGTGTTATTTTTCCTTTCGGCTCTTGATAATCAACACCAACACCAAAGCCACTATCACCCTTAGTATCTTCATTAATGACTGCATGACATATTGTGCATTCAGAAGAACCATCAGAGCGAACAATAAGTTGGTGCTTCTCTTCTGCCGTCATCTTTTGTTCACAAATAGAGCATGCATACCAATGAGAGATACTATCATGAGCGAATGTGTCGCTATTATGATTTCCTTTCATTTCTTCAATTTCTTTTCCACAATTATCGCAAATAGGAGTATGTGTATTTTCATCTTTATAAAACTTTTTATTATTGAAAGAATGAGGAGCAAGTGGAAGAACAATATCTTCCCATTTTGTTATATTTCCATTTTCATCAAAGAACATTCCTTCACAGCAATCTCTCGAACATGTCTTATATGTTTTCCAACCTTTCTCTTCACAAGTAGAAGACTTTCCTTCTACTGTAGTGAAAATGTGTTCTAATTTATCTTTGCTTTTGTAAGTAGCTGAACCTATTCTTGTACATACACATGCATAATAATTAAACCCATCTTTAAAACATGTAGGGGCATTAGCCTGTATTGATGATTCCTTATCAAAAACATGCGCTACTTTTTCAGTAGTTTCATCACAGTTTCTACACTTATGCCAATGCCCAGTTTCGTCATATTTATAATCTTTTTCCCAAACATGACCTTGAGCTATATGACCTTCTTCTACTTCTTGTTGAGTTGTTTTATTAATACCATTCTTATCTAAGTAGAGATTGTTACAAACACTACACTTATAATGCTTCTTGTGACCATTGGATGTGCATGTAGCTTCTTGTTCTTCTATTTCAGTCATATCATGGCCAAGAGCATCTAGATAATCTGTATTGTAAGTAATCTTGCACGAAGAACATTCCATCACTGTGTAGCCTGTCTTAACACATGTTGGAGTTATTGTTTCTTTTACTTTCCATGTGTGAGTATGCTCCGCACTATTTAAAGGAGAAATATCTTCTTTCTTTGTATGGTTACAAACAGTACAAGTGAAGGTTTTAATACCTTTCTCTTTTTCTGTTGGTTCCTTTGTTATTTCACCATTATTCCAAGTGTGGCCAGATGCGTTTGTTGTTTCATGGCAACGAGTACATTCATCCCAAGTACATTTATTTGTATCAGAGTATTGCTTTCTTTGCCAATCATGACCAAGAGCATTAATCTTTAGTTCTCCAAGTGTTGTTTCATTTACAGCATTGCTATCTAGAAATAGATGGTGACATCGCTCACATTCATAGTGCTCTTTTGTTCCTTCTGCTTCACACTTAGGTTCTTTTTCTGGAACAAGATGAGTCAAGTGACCTAATGAAGGAAGCTCTATTTCATTAATTATGTTCTCGCCTTTACTATCAGAAAAGAGAAGATGACAGTTTGTACACTCATAGTGCTCTCTTATTCCCTTTTCAGTACATGTCGGAGTTACTTCTTCTCTTAAAACAATATTGTGCCCAAGAGCAGGAATTATCTTCTTTGTATTATAGGAACATGTAGAGCAAACATCATATTCTGTCCAACCATTTTCTAAGCATGTTGCAGCCTTTGCTTCAACATGAGTAAGATTATGTTCACCCCATGCTGGTGTGATTTTTGGGTTTCGTCTATTTACTATCTCTCCAGAGACTATTTCAGTCTCAGTACCATATATATACCAACCCTTAAACTCTTTTTCACTTGTGTTATCTAAAACAGGAAGACTTGGCCAACGTGTATAAGATTTACCAACCTTCATCTCTATGCTAACTAAAGAAAGAGAGTTACTTATTGCATCTGTTACTATATTTGTTTCCCCTGAGTTAAGAACTATGGTCTTAAGGTTCTTTCCGTCTTCCTTATTCTTAAAGCCTTTGAACCATCTAACAGGAATAGATGTACCGAGGTTATCTATCGCTTCAGGAATCTCTACGCTCTCGAGTCTTACATTCTCTA
>ERZ808274.646-NODE-646-length-15610-cov-13.722212_pt1 | contig 15610 bp, 15 predicted proteins | sample MGYA00521277_ERZ808274 | MGnify/ENA primary metagenome ERZ808274 (study PRJEB31516, sample SAMN03275597) | gut metagenome | biome: mammalia-associated habitat; material: feces | host: Papio cynocephalus | place: Kenya | collected 2012-07-28 ... | reverse complement strand
TTCAATTATTTTCGCTAACTTTGCACAAAATTGCATTTGTTATTGGACAGTACAGCGTCCGCGTCCCCGGAATGATATGCAATTTTGATGCGGTTACGCAGGCTATTTGGCAAGATTGTTGTGTATGTCAGAAAAAAGCAGTAACTTTGCGCAAATTATACGTCTATGAAGTTTTTTCAACATATAGGTGAGTATTTTCTGCTGATGGGGAAGGTGTTCCGCTTGCCTGACAGGCAGCGTATGTTCTGGCGGCAGTACTCGTGCGAATTAGAGAAGCAGGGCTTGCAGTCGCTGCCGATTGTGATGATTATTTCGGTGTTCATCGGGGCGATTCTGACCATTCAGGCAAAGACCAATACCGAGAACCCGCTGCTGCCTACCTATACAACGGGTTTGCTGACCCGCGAGACTCTGTTGCTTGAGTTTTCGTCCACTATCCTTTGTCTGATTTTGGCGGGAAAAGTAGGTTCGAACATCGCTTCGGAGATAGGTACGATGCGTATCACGGAGCAGATAGATGCAATGGAGATAATGGGGGTAAATTCGGCGAATTACCTAATACTACCGAAGATACTGGCGTTCGTTACAATGATGCCTTTTTTGGTAATTATCTCCACTACTATCGGTTTGATAGGCGGTTGGGCGGTAGGTGCATTCACCGATATTATTACCGTAAAGGACTACCTTGTCGGGGTGCAGTATGCATTTAATCCGTACTATGTGTGGTACGGTATTATCAAGGCACTGGTGTTTGCGTTTATCATTACGAGTATGAGCAGTTACTACGGCTATAACGTCCACGGCGGTGCATTGGAAGTGGGTAAGGCGAGTACGAGTGCGGTGGTGAACTCGAGTATTACGATACTGTTTGCCGACCTGCTGCTGACCAAGTTGCTGCTGTGATAAAGGAACGCTAATAATCATGTGATTAGACGTTAATTATCGGAGGAATATATAATTACCACGAATTAACCATATAATTTCCGAATACTACGGATTTTATGATAGAAGTACAGGATATAGTAAAGAGTTTCGACGGGACAGTGGTGCTCGATCATATCAGCACCGAGATGTATGACGGCAAGGTGAATATGATCATCGGGCAGTCGGGGTCGGGTAAGACGGTGCTGATGAAATCGCTTATCGGTCTGTATCCCGTAGATTCGGGCAAGATAATCTATAAGACACAACTCCCCCAAGCCCCCTCAGAGAGGGGAATGAGCCGTTCTGTGGCAAAAGAACAGAATTTGGCTAATATGAGTGAAAAAGAGATACGTCTCCTGCATCGTGATGTGGGTATGCTGTTTCAGGGGGCGGCGTTGTTCGACTCGATGACGGTGCTGGAAAATGTAAAGTTTCCTCTGGAGATGTTCTCCAAGCAAACCGAGGAGGAGATGACGGAGCGTGCGCGTTTCTGCTTGGAGCGTGTAAATATCCCCGAGCGGGCTTTTGCATTGATGCCGAGCGAGATAAGCGGCGGTATGCAGAAGCGTGTGGCGATTGCGCGGGCAATATCGATGAATCCGAAATATCTGTTTTGCGACGAGCCGAACTCGGGGCTAGACCCGAAGACCAGTATTGTGATTGACCAACTGATACACGAACTGACTGAGGAGTATAATATGTGTACGGTTATCAATTCGCATGATATGAACTCGATTATGGAGATAGGCGACCATATCGTATTCCTCAAAAACGGCAAAAAAGAGTGGCAGGGTTCGCGCTTTGACATTTTCCATACGGGGAACGAGGCGTTGGACGATTTTGTCTTTGCCAGCGACCTATTCAAGAAGGTGAAGATGGCGGTGGGCACTGCTGCCGACAAAGAACAAAGAACGATGAACAAAGAATAAATATGAAATAAACTTCTGAACTCATTCAACCAATTCAACTACTAATCAACTCATAAACCTATCAACTCATAAACTATACAATGAAAAAGATACTATTTATTTTGACAATATGTGCTTTATACACGGCGGGTTATGCCAAGGTGCCGCCGCACCGCGGTGTGCCGGCTTACCCCGGAGTGATTGAACGTGTACAGCCCGACAGCGACACTCTGCAGACCTATTTGCGCGGCGATGAGCGGATGCACTGGACGATGACTTTGGACGGCTGGCAAGTGCTTGAGAATAAGCGCGGTTACCTCTGCTATGCCAGGCAACTGAAGAGCGGAAAAGTGGTGGCGAGTTGCATCAAAGCACACAACAAAGAGCAACGCACCGTGCGTGAAAAGAAATGGCTTGACCGGCACGGCGTGAAGAAAGAAGTGATATTATACTGACCCAAATGAAGAAGATAGCAATTTTAATACTATGCTGTACGGCAGCATTGTGCGTGTGGTCTGTACCTGCCCGCCGAGAAGGACGATTGGTGGTACAAGCCGACGGTACAGAGATAATGGTGTACAACCACGGTGATGAGAGTTTCCATTGGCAGACCAACGAACAGGGGGAATGGATAGAGCAAGGCGCGGACGGACTATACAAGACAGTGCCTGCCCTAAGCGAAGAACAGATACAAGTGCGCCGTACCCGTGGGCGCCGCTTGCCGCAACAGACCGCGCAAGCCTATCCCACCAATATCGCTCCGCGCGGACTGATTATCCTTGTGAACTTCAAGGACAAAGCGTTTGTTACCGACAAGGCGGAGATAGAGAATATGATTAACGGGAAAAATTATACTCGTGAGTATTCGTACATAAATGCAAACAAACGTAGGATAACGATTACTGCCCAAGGTTCGGCACGGCAGTATTTCCACGATGTATCATTCGGGCAATATGACCCGCAATTTGATGTGGTAGGTCCCGTAACGGTCAGTCAGAACTGTTCCTATTATGGTCAAAACGATAATTGGGGATATGACAAAGCCCCCGAGGAGATGGTTATGGAAGCGTGCCAATTGGCTTATTCGGAATATCAGATTGATTTTTCTCTCTATGACAACGACGGTGACAATACAGTAGATTTTGTTTATGTCCTCTATGCCGGTGCCGGCGAAGCGGATGGCGGGGCAGCCAACACTATTTGGCCGCACGCTCATTCGCTGACGAAAACAGGGAAAAGTCTCACTTTGTGCGGTAAAAAGATTGATAAATACGCCTGCAGCAACGAGATGAGCAGTGTTTCGGGCTACCATGAAGGTATCGGCACATTCTGCCACGAGTTCGGTCATGTGCTTGGCCTGCCGGACCTCTACAATACCGATAATCAAAACGCGCGTACACACGGCGACTGGGATATTATGGACTATGGACCCTACAACAACGATGGCAATACCCCGCCTGCTTACTCCGGCTACGAGCGTTTCTTCTGCGGTTGGGCAACGCCCGAATTATTGGTTGATTCCGCATACTATAGTCTTAACGAACTGAATGCAAGCAATACGGTGTTGCTGATTTCCACGACCGACCAACACAACCTGATCGGCAATGACCCGAATCCGGCTACTTTCTATCTACTAGAGAACCGCCAGCAGACAGGTTGGGACGAGTATCTTGCGGGGCACGGATTGATGCTGACAAAAATCAACTATTCCTACTCCAAGTGGTACAATAATGAGCCGAACAATACGGCAAGCAATATGGGGGTGGACATCATTGAGGCAAAGACCAACACCTCAAGCACCAACAAAGCCACGGACCTCTTCCCAGCCGGTGCCACTTCCTACACGGGTATTGCCGACCATCCGATAACGGACGTCAAGGAGGAAAACGGCATTATCTATTTCTCCTACAAGGGTGGAACGAAGCCGCTTGAAACAGCGATAATAGATATTGCAGATGATGAGCATGTGATAGGTATATACACCCTGACCGGCAAGAGTATGCCTGTAAATAGCAAGTTGCCGCACGGTATCTATATTGTACGGACAGATAAGGGGAGTCATAAAATAGTGCGCTGATGAAAATTATCTCTTACAACCTCAACGGTTTCCGCGCAGCAGTGAGCAAAGGGCTTCTCGACTGGCTCCGACAGGAGAGCCCCGACATCTTCTGCATACAAGAGAGCAAGGCGCAACCAGAGCAGATAGATACGATGGCTATGCAGGAACTCGGCTACCATAGTTACATACACTCCGCCGAGAAGAAGGGCTATTCGGGCGTGGCAATCTTCAGCAAGCAGGTGCCGGATCGTGTTGTTGCGGGTATGGGCAATCCAAAATATGATTGCGAAGGGCGTGTACTGCGTGCCGACTTCGGCGACATCACCGTTGTATGCGTCTATATCCCCAGCGGCACCACGGGTGGTGTGCGTCAAGAGTTTAAGATGGAGTTCTTGGAGGATTTTCTCTTGTGGACGCTTGAACTGCGCCGGGAACGACCGAACATTGTGGTTTGTGGCGACTACAATATCTGCCACAAGCCCATTGACATCAACCATCCCGAGCGGCAAGTGGGCGTGAGTGGTTTCTTACCCGAAGAGCGCGAGTGGATGGACAGATGGGAGGCAAGCGGTATGATTGACTCGTTCCGCGTGTTTGACCAAAGTGCCAACCGCTATACATGGTGGAGTTACCGCTTTGGTGCCCGCGAACGCAACGCCGGATGGCGTATCGACTACCATTGGGTCAGCGAGCCACTCCGCCCCCGCATCACCGGTGCACGTATCTTAACCGACGCGGTTCACTCCGACCATTGCCCCGTTGAGTTAACAATTAATAACTAAAATCACCCCTTCTTCACCCGCCACTCATTCGCGTCAAACAGCAAGGGATACGCAAGGGATGCGCAAGGGATAGGCAACCGATACAAGTACTAACAAAAGTAAAAACCAGTACCTCCCGTTTCCTATAGGGGTCGAATTCGACCCCTATATATTAAGGAGCGAGAAGGAATAGCCCATAAGAGTGAAATGGATATACTGAGGACAGAGCATTTAATCAAGAAATATGGCAAACGCACCGTGGTGAACGATGTGAGCATCTACCTTGAGCAGGGCGAGATTGTCGGTTTGCTCGGACCAAACGGCGCGGGCAAGACCACCACGTTCTATATGACTACGGGGTTGGTTACCCCCAATGCGGGCAAGATATTCCTCAATGACAAGGATATCACCTCGTACCCGATGTACAAGCGTGCGCAACTCGGTATCGGTTACCTGCCGCAGGAGGCGTCGGTCTTCCGCAAGATGACCGTGGAGGACAATATCCGTGCGGTGCTGGAGATGACCAAGTTCAGCAAAGAGTATCAGAAACAGAAGTTGGAGCAACTCATTTCGGAGTTCAACCTCGCCCACGTGCGCAAGAACCTCGGCGACCGACTCTCGGGCGGTGAACGCCGACGCACCGAGATAGCCCGCTGTTTGGCTATCGAACCGAAGTTCGTGATGTTGGACGAACCCTTCGCCGGTGTTGACCCGATTGCGGTGCAGGAGATACAAGACGTGGTGTGGCGGTTGAAAGACAAGAACATAGGCATTCTCATCACCGACCACAATGTGGACGAGACACTGAAGATTACCGACCGCGCCTATCTGCTTTTCGAGGGGAAAATCCTGTTCCACGGTACGCCCGAGGAACTCGCAGCCAACCCCATTGTGCGCCAGAACTACCTTGGACGCGACTTCGAACTCAAGAAAAAGACCCGTGTAGAATGACCGACGACCCGCGACAGACCCCCGACAGACCCGCGATAAAATGCAGAACCGCGCTGGGGACGCGGATGCCTCGTCCGCGGTTTCATTCTCCGTTAATTGTCGTTAATTAAACGTTAATTTCTCCATCAACCCAAAAATCTACATATTGCTATCCGTCCTCTTTGTCGCTGCTTGCACGCCGCTTGAGGAGTACCCCGCACAGATTATCCGTTGTGCGGATATGCCCGTGACGCGGACATCGGCGATGGCTTTTGCTGTTGGCAACAAGGGGTATGTGGTATGCGGACGCGGTGAAGAAAACGCCGTATGTAGTGATATGTATGTCTATGATGCCCGGTCGGATATATGGTCGGACGCCATAGAGACACCTCTGCAGGCGCGTGTTAATGGCACTGCTTGTGCGGTAGGCGATAAGGCATATATAGGTCTCGGTTTCTGCGGATATGCTTATGGCGATGATGCTTATCTCAACGATTGGTGGGAGTACACGCCCGCCACAGACACTTGGCGGCAGTTGGCGGATTTCCCGAGTGAGAACACGGTGGGAGCCGTTGCCTACACCGACGGCACGCATATCTATTGTGTACATGGCTTCGGTTGGGGCTTCAGTGCCGATATGTTGTGCTACGACATCGCTTCCGATACATGGACGACCATCGACCGCAGGCGGCACCCTGAATATGCCTCTATGGCAGGGGCAGGAGCAACCTGCAACGGGCGGCACTTTTTCGGTACCGGCTACAATACACATAGTCTCAACGAATGGTATGAAGTTGATTTTCAGGGCGAATGGACAAAACGAAAGTCTGTGCCAAGCAAGCGGGAGAATGCCGTTTGTGCAGCAAGTTCCCACTATATCTATTTGGCAAACGGGCAACATTTTGGCGGGACACTCACCGATGGCAAACGCTTTGATGATATCTTGCGTTACGACCCGCAGGCGGACACGTGGACTCTTGCAGGGCACACCTCCGAAGCGGCAATCAACCGTATCGGTTTCACTATCAACGGTATAACCTACATCGGCTTGGGCGAAGACCCGCAGGAACAACCCCTTAACACCCTCTATCGTATTGAAGATTAAATGTCTCATATTGTCCCTGCTGTGTCTCCTTTATACACTCCGTGCTGCGGCTTGGGATGGGTGGCCGTTGCCGATGGATGCCCCTGATACACACTGTGATACCCTGTTCTATACGGTTGGTATTCAAGGTGTTGCGTCGTATGGGCAAACTGCGCCATTTTGGTTGCAAACCAACCGCAACGGCGACATCTCGGCGGCTCCGTTTAGCGGCAATCTTACTGCTGGGGTCATCAAAACTGCCACACGCCCGAACCGTTGGTTCGACTACGATTTTGCTTTGACCCTCACGGGACGGCTCCAGTCGCAGACGGCGGCGATACAGCCCTCGCAAAACCGCACGGCGAACCTCTATTCCAACCTTGCGTATGCGCACGTGCGCCTGTACATCGTAGACATCACGGCAGGTATTCAGCCCGAGCAGTACGGTGCGCCCGACCCGCTGCTCACAAGCGGGGGGCTGCTCTATTCCGGCAATGCCCGCCCTATGCCGGGTATCCGTGTCGGTATCGACCGCTGGACGGCGTTCCCCGGGCTGTTCGGTTATTTGGAAATCAAAGGCGGCATTTCCCACCAACTGCAGTTCGACAATGTATATATCACGCAGGGAAAGGTTCACCATAAATGGATAGGCGGGCGTATCGGTGGACGACTGCCGGTTAATCTCAGTTATGAGTTCCACCACGTGGCGCAATGGGGCGGTTTTTCACCCATCTATGGCGACCTCGGCAACGACTGGCACGCTTTTAAGAACGCTTTCTTGGTGCAATCGGGCGGCACTATGGCAAACGACCAAATCAATGCACAGGGGAACCATATCGGCAGCCAAATCTTGACCCTTGATGTCAAAGGCGAGGGCTGGAAAGTGAGTGCCTATTGGCAGAATATCTTTGAGGACGGACCTATTCGCTTCTTCGGGGCGGGTATGAATGTGGCAGACGGTTTGTGGGGAATGAACATCTCGCAAACCAAATGGCAGTATATCAGCGGTTTGACCTATGAATTTATCAATACCACCGACCAGTCCGGTCCCTACCACGACAAAGACGGCTACATCTACGGCGGGGCGGACAGTTACTACCGCAATAGTATCTACCGCAATGGCTGGAACTATTGGTACCACACCATCGGTACACCGTTTATCACCTCTCCCATATATAATGCCGATGGCACGATTGCCACACTCAACAACCGTGTGCAAGCCCACTATATCGGGCTGCGGGGCGACATCTTCGGTTATCGCTACCGTGCTGTCTGCTCCTATGCGAAGAACTATGGCAACGACTGCCGCACTACCGCTTTGCTCTCCACGAATACGGGTCTGCTGCTTGAGGTGCAGAAACACTTCAGGAAAGCCCTCGGACTGGATTTAGGCTTGAGCCTTGCTGCCGACTTCGGCACGCAGTTCGGCAACCGGTTCGGTGCCTTGCTGACCATCTGCAAAACCGGACTCATCACAGATTGGGGTAAAAGGAAAACTAATTAACGTCAGTTCGATATGATTTTTGGATATGAAATTTATGGTTAATTTGTGATAATACGGCGTAGCCGTCCGTTCAAACACAATCTTGATAATGCCTATTTGAATAATTTTTGACAATATTTGTCCACAAGCGCGGCGCGTGTTGCACCGCAAGACAAGGTTTTGTAAGTTTTGTTTTATCAATTTTCGTTATCTTGAACTCACGTTAATCAATCATTAATTTCTATCCTATACTACTTGTTAAAAATATTATATGGCTTCCGTATAGAAAAGTAAGGTGGATGTGCTGTGGATGTGCTGTGGATAGCCTATGGATAACCCGACTATATTTTAACAAATAATAGTAAATAAAATACACACAGATATGAATTTTGTAGAACTTTGCAATCAAATCTTCAGCACCGCGGTGCAGGATTACCACAAGACGGACAATGTCGATGCCCCCATTCATAACCCCTACGCAGCGGGTACGATTGAGCACGACTTATACCTGAAGAACTGGATTGATACCGTGCAATGGCACCTCGAGGACATCATCCGCGACCCGCAGATAGACCCCGTCGAAGCGTTGGCACTCAAACGCCGTATCGACCGCAGCAATCAGGAGCGCACCGACCTTGTGGAGCGTATCGACTCCTATTTCTGGGAGCAGTACCACAACATCACACCGCACTCGGATGCGAAAATCAACACCGAGAGTCCCGCATGGGCTATTGATCGTTTGAGCATTCTCCATGTGAAGATCTATCACATGCAGGAGCAGGTTAACCGCACTGATGTCAGTGCCGAGCAACACGACAAATGCGTGCAGAAACTCGCTGTTCTCCGCGAGCAGTTGCAGGATATGACCACCTCTATCAGCCAGTTGCTTTCGGACTACGCTTCGGGGGCGCGGATTATGAAGGTCTATCGCCAGATGAAGATGTACAACGATCCGACTCTCAACCCTGTTCTTTACGGGAAGAAATAACGCCTTGAAAAGCCTGCTCATCATACGTTTTTCCGCCCTTGGCGATGTGGCAATGCTTGTACCTGTGGTGCAGGCGTTGGCTGCCGCATATCCCGATTGGGAAATCACCGTTCTTTCGCGTAGTCAGACCGCCCCGCTTTTTGAGGGTTTGACCGGCAATGTCCGCTTTTTCGGTGCTGATCTGAAAAACCGCTACCACGGCATTGCGGGACTGAATACTTTGTTGCAGGATATTGATTACAAGCACTTTGACCGCATCGCCGATATGCACAATGTCTTGCGCAGCAAATATATGCGTTGGCGTTTCCTGTTGGCTGGCAAGAGAGTGGCTGCTATCCACAAGGGGCGTTTTTCCAAATGGTGGCTCACCCGCACACATTGTGTGGACAAACCGCTTTCCACGACTATGGATCGCTACTGCGCCGTGCTCCGCCGTCTGGGCTTTGTCTTTGATTTACAATCCGTAGAACACTATTCTGCACAGGGGGCGGGCGTTGGTATCGCTCCTTTTGCCGCACATATGGGCAAGATATATCCCTTGGATAAGATGGAGGAGGTGGTACGCCTCTTGTCTGCGAAGGGCGAGAAAATCTACCTGTTTGGCGCGGGTGAGAAAGAGAAAGCCGTTTTGCACGACTGGGAAAGCAAGTATCCGAATGTAGAATCCTTGGCGGGTCGCTACACTATGGCGGAGGAAATCGCTGTTATGCGACGCCTGCGCCTTATGCTTACAATGGACTCGGCAAATATGCACCTCGCCTCTATCGCAGGTACGCGCGTACTCTCTATATGGGGTGCCACGCACCCCGCGGCGGGCTTCCTCGGTTACGGGCAGAACCCCGCAGATTGTATTCAGCGTTCGCTTCCATGCCGCCCCTGTTCCGTTTATGGCAACCGCCCCTGTCGTTTCGGCGACTATCGTTGTCTGAATATCGCTCCTGCCGACATTGTCAAACGAATAGAACACACACTATGAAGATAGTTGTACACCCTCAATATGAGTATCTGCGCAGTTGGATAGAGACTTTGCCGCAACAATTTGAGCATCAGGGAGAAGTGATTTATAATGCCCGCAACCAAATACGTGTCATCACTCTGCCGGATGGTTTGTGCATCAACGTGAAACGTTTCAGGAAACCCGCTTTGTTCAATCGGATAGTCTATTCGTTTTTGCGTTCCCCCAAGGCACAACGTGCCTACGAAAATGCTTATATATTGCAATCGCTTGGGATTGATACGCCCACTGCTATAGGATATGTTCTGTGCGGCGGCAAACTGTTGGAAACCTCCTATCTCATTACGCTGCAAAGTACGCTGCAACATACTTTCTATGATTTCCGTGATGGTCGGATAGAGGGCAAAGAGCCGCTTATCAGGGCTTTTGCCCGTTGGACGGCACACATGCACCGGCAGGGAGTTCTTCATCGCGACTATTCGCCGGGAAATATACTTTATGACTATGTGGACGGGCATTGGCAGTTTGAGGTGGTGGATATCAATCGCTTGCGGTTTGGAAAAGTTACATTCCGCCAAGGTGCTGAAGATTTTTGCCGTCTGTGGGGGAAAAAGGATTTCTTTGAGGTACTTGCTCCCGCCTACGCAGAAGCACGCGGAATAGACCCGCAACAATGTTTGCAATGGATATTAGCCGCACGCAAACGGTTTTGGCAGCACCGCTCGCATGAGCATTTTACCACGGATGATACTTTCTCGGTAGGAGTGATTGTCTCTACGTACAATAATCCGCAGTGGTTGGAGAAAGCCCTGTGGGGCTTGCGCTACCAGACCCATCGCCCCGATGAAATCATCATTGCCGATGACGGGAGCACAGACGAGACACGGCTGTTGGTTGAACGTTATGCGAAAACCATGCCCATACGGTATGTCTGGCACAAAGACAAAGGATTTTTGAAAACCACCATCCTGAACAAAGCCGTATTGGAGGCGACAGCGGATTACCTTATTTTTATTGACCAGGATCTGATTGCACGCAGCGATTTTATCAGTCAGCACTATCTCCATGCCCGCAAAGGACATTTTGTGTCGGGTGGGGCAGTGCTGTTGCCGGAGCAACTGAGTCATGCTGTTACAGAGGAGGATATTCGTACACAGCGCTTGTTTGATATAGCGTGGTTGCGGCAGCATGGTCTGCCTTGGAATTGGAAAATGAGTAAACTATGGCGTAGCAAATTTCTCTGCTGGCTGCTCAACCGTCTTACTCCCACCCGCGCTACTTGGAATGGAGGGAATGCTTCCACATGGCGTGAATATATCCTGCAAGCCAACGGCTTTGATACGCGTATGCGTTATGGCGCAGAAGACCGGGAATTCGGGCAACGTCTGATGAACGCAGGTTATAAAGGCATACAACTGCGCTATGGCACGCCTTTGATGCATTTGTATCATACCCGTCCTTATCGTAATGAGGAAGATTGGCAACGCAATTGTAAAATTTGGAAACAGACCATACAGAGCAAAACAACTACCACACAATATGGAATCAGCAATACCCATACAACAGCCGCTCATTAGTGTAGTCATACCCGTATACAATGTGCAGAACTATGTACGCAAGTGCATAGAATCTGTCATACGTCAGACCTATACCCGCTTGGAGATCTTGGTCGTGGATGATGGTTCAACCGATGACAGCGGACGTATCTGCGATGAGATGGCTGCCGCCGAAACACGTATTCAGGTGTTTCATACGCCCAACGGGGGCTTGAGTGCGGCACGCAATGTCGGTATAGATCATGCTACGGGAGAGTATATCGCTTTTGTGGATAGCGATGACTGGATAGAACCGGATATGTATGATTTTCTCTATCGGCAAATAGTGAATTATGATGCGGATATCAGTGTCTGCTCGCACTATATTGACAAAGGCGGCAAGATACGCTGCAAGCGGCAGGTTAATTATCCGATACTCTGTAATCGTGATGAAGCAATGGAGATGTTGATGACCGACAAAATCTTGCACAACTATGCGTGGGATAAATTATACAGGCGTTCCTTGTTTGATGGATTGCACTATCCTGTCGGGATACTCTATGAAGATATTGCTTTCACCTACAAAGTGATGTACCGCACGCAACGGGTATTGGTGTATGCTCTGCCTAAATACCATTATACAGTGCGCCCCGGTAGTATCGTATCCGCCCGATATACTGTCAATCGCAATTACTCCTATTTCAATGCGGAGTACCAACTGATGACTTTTATGGCGGAGCACGGCTACCGGAATGGGGCAAGACATCTGGTGCGTCGTGGCATACATACGCTCAAACGGCTGATTCTGGCGGATGCTTCCGATGATATGCTGCGCGAGATACTGCAACGCCTACAGCCTTATCATTGCATAGGTATAAAGCAAATCGGTTTGGCAAACGTATGGCGCAGATGGATGATGGAACACCACTTGGCGGTATACAAACGGCTTTATGTGCTATCAAAGAAACTATTAGGCAAAGCCCCGAAGAATAATGGCTAAGGTAAGTGTTATCATTCCTAATTATAACTATGCATGTTATCTGGCAGCCCGTATAGATAGTGTCTTGCAACAAACATTGCAAGACATCGAGGTCATTCTCTTGGACGATTGTTCTGCTGATGACAGTCTGTCTGTTATGCGGCAGTATGCTGCAAAAGACAAACGCATAAAGGCAGTACTCATCAACGACAAAAACAGCGGCTCCCCTTTTCTGCAATGGAAACGCGGATTGGCTATGTGCGAGGGGGAATATGTGTGGATTGCCGAAGCCGATGATCTCTGTCTGCCTGCTTTCTTGCATATGGCTGTAGATTTGTTGGATAAACACCCGCAGGCAGTCTATGCTATGGCTGCTTCGCAGATGATAGACGAAAATGGAAAGCCTATCCCGAAAGATTATGACCATTGGAAACGGCGGCATATCCAACCCGATACCGTTTCCATATATGATGGTACCTGTTTTGCCCGACAACATCAGTATTGGCGTAACTGTGTATATAACGCCAGCGGTGTGGTAGTCAGACGGACGGCTGTTACTGCAAAAGCCAGTGAGGCTCTGTCTATGTGCTATTCCGGTGATTGGCTGTTTTGGACGGAGATTGCTCTCGGCGGACAAGTGATAGAGATACACCGGCGTCTTAACCTGTTCCGTTTCCATACGGGCAGCACTACCCACACAGGGGCATATAAGGCTTTTATCGAAGATGTGAAAGTGTTGCATATTTTGCAGAAACGGTTATCCGTACCATTCTATCTCAGGTGGTGGCGTAGTGTGAAGTTGTTACGGCGTATGCAGCGTATGGGCTTCACTCCCGAACAACGCCATTTGCTAAAACAATACATACTATGGAACAGATAGTACGGGGTACTCTCTTTGCTGTAGTGGTATGGTATCACCCTACGGAGCGGCAGAAAAACAATATCCTCTCCTACCAAAATGCGGTACGGGAGGTGATAATCATAGACAATACACAGGACAACAGAGGGGTCGCTGGTGCCTTGAATAGAGGAATTGAACAAGCCATTGCCAAAGGTGCCGGATATATTCTTACAATGGATCAGGATAGTAGTTTTCTGCAAGGAGATATTGATCGCTATATTCAACTGTGTAATGAATGTCCTATTCCGAATGTCGGTATCTTTGCTCCCGTGCATACGGATGTATCACATCTGCATTTGCCTGTATATCAAGAACCACAGGCGGCTATGATGACTTCGGGCAGTATCTTTTCCGTGGATACCTATCGTACACTTGGTCGCCTGCGGGAAGATTTCTTTATCGATTTGATTGATGATGAATACTGTGCGCGTGCCAAACGATATGGTTACAGGTTGGTTACCGTGAACGATATTATGCTGCAACACCAGTTGGGATTGGGTATGCAATACAACCCGTTCTTCCGTAAACAATACCTCAACCACATCCCTTGGCGGTATTACTATATGATACGAAACCGCTTGGAAGTAATACGCCTGTATCCCGAATTAGCCTCCTATCACAAAAAACAACTGCACAAATTCGTAAAACGATTGGTATTGTATGATACGCACCATAAGTGTCGCAAATTAGGATATGCTATACAGGGGTGGTGGGATTATTGCCGTCATCGTTTCGGGAAACGGGTGCCAAAGTAGCCACTTCGTGTTGCAGACAAAATAGCATCAGTGCAATAAACTGCGGTTGCAGATGGTCGCCTATCGGTTCGAACAGACATTGTATGCCCAAAGCCAGCAGAAATGTCCATATATAGATACGCTTTTCGCCAAACGACATACACGCTGCCGATACAAACAGCGAAATAAAAAGCAATAGTCCGAATATCCCGTTTTCCAACCAATACTCTAAGAACGCATTATGCGGGTGATGGGTTATCATTGTGTGCCCTTGTGCCACAAACTCGGGATGACGATCTATGGTGCGTACTATGAACCCCTCGTACATTTCTTGGTCAGTATAGGCATCTTCTACATACTCTACACTATGGCTGGATAGTCCGTATCCTAACCAAGGATGGGCTGCAATGCGGCGTATGGAGTAATCCCAGATCACCATACGCGGGTCATTCTCTATCTTGTCTATGGTTAAGCGGCTATTGAAGTACACCAATACGCTGCTTACCATAGCGCATACCGTGAATGCCAACACTCCCGCGATATGCTTACGTTGCCAGCACCAACGCACAAAGAAAATTGTGATGATCAACAGAGAAGTAACAAATCCTACGCGTCCGTCAATCAACAGGATAAAACACCATACCGCCAGCATCATCACCACCACGACATATTTCATCCCTTTCTTCGACCATTGGTTCAAACCTAATGCGCCAAAGATCAGAGCCGTATTCATATACAGGTTCATCACCATATGTGAGTTGATATGATGCGCACGATAATAGTTGAAATTTCTCAAAGTCCATATCGGTAAATCACAGTGCAGGTATCCGTATAGTGTTGTAACTAACATATATATGCCGGTCAGCAGCATCACCACCCCCACATCGCGTGTACGTAAGCGCGGACTGAAGCCTGATAGTCCCGCTATACTTACCCACACAAACGCCGATCGTTGGTGCAGTTGAAATTGGTAATAGTCGGTAGATGGGGTCGGGTCGAACAACTGCCATATCGGTGTCAGCAGAAAGAGCAGTATCATCACCACATATACCCACTTGTCCCGTGTCCAATGCCAGCCTTGCCAGCGGCGATTGAGAATATAGTCTATCGGATAGGATATGCCCAATATGTATAATGCTGTCCGTTGTACCCAGCCGTACTGAAACGGCAATGCTGCCACCAATAGCAGTAGCCCTATCATAGGTAAGTAACTGACCCCGTTTTTTACTATCGTGTATATCTCAGAATTCTTCATTTCTTATTATCGTTATTTTCCCTGTTTTTTTCCATAACCTTACCCAGTCCTTATCATAACAAGAGTAGGTGATTAGTAGGTGATTAGTAGGTGATTAGTAGGTGATTAGTAGGT
>ERZ808274.645-NODE-645-length-15625-cov-3.970584_pt1 | contig 15625 bp, 14 predicted proteins | sample MGYA00521277_ERZ808274 | MGnify/ENA primary metagenome ERZ808274 (study PRJEB31516, sample SAMN03275597) | gut metagenome | biome: mammalia-associated habitat; material: feces | host: Papio cynocephalus | place: Kenya | collected 2012-07-28 ... | reverse complement strand
TGGGGGACTATCAGTTTTTAGCCGTGGAGAACGTGGAGATCGTGGAGAGAGGGGGGGTAATGGTTTTAACCGTGTAGAGAATGTAGGTAATGTAGAATGGGGGACTATCAGTTTTTAGCCGTGGAGAACGTGGAGATCGTGGAGAGAGGGGGTAATGGTTTTAACCGTGTAAATGTAGAGAATGTAGAATGGGGTCTCGTCCTACGCGTCCTACATGTCCTATGCGTCCCAGTCGTCCCGGTTGTCCCGGGACCAGGTGCGGCGGACCGCCGGGGACTGCGGCCCCTGCCGTTGGGTTGGGGCGGGCGGGGAGAAGTCGGATAGCCGCATTCCGGTTTTGCTTTCTATACGACGCTATTGTATTATGTGAGGAAATATGCTATAATATATCTTGCGCGATGGGATTATAAAAGAAGATATGAGGAAAGATTTTCAGACTGGGAGCGGGTATGCACACGCTACGAGCGTGCGCAGGGACGCATTGTTGTCTGAAAAAGGCATGAAAGGCATAGTCCCCCCCCCCCCCCCCCCCCCCCCCCCCCCCCCCCCAACAGAAAGGGGCCGTGAGTTGAAGCTTTGGGGCTTGGCGGCGCTGTATGTCCTTGTCGCGAGTGTGCTGTGCATTGTCTGCTATCCCGTGACGATCAGCGACACGATGGCGCGCTACGCGCCGATGGCGGACGCTTTCGCGCGCGGCGACTGGCATTACGCGTTCCATCCGCGCTTCGGGGTACTCTTCCAGGTCGTGGCGGGCGCCGTCGCTTGGCTGACGGGGCTTTCGGGCGCGCAGGCGGTGCAGGTGGCGTCCATCCTTTTTGTCGCGCTCGCGGCCGTGCCGCTGTGGCATCTCGTGCGCGACATTTTCGGCGAGAAGGCGGCCTGGGGCGCGGTCGCGCTTTTGCTGGTTTCGGACGATTTCACGCGCTACGCCATGGACGGCCTGCGCGATACGGGCAAGTGCCTCGCGTTCGCGCTTCTCGGCCTGGGGGCGGTCCGCCGGAGCGGTCTCTGGTTCGGGCTGGGGCTTTTCGTTCTGATTGCGCTCGTGTCGTACGGATTCGCCGTGGCGAGCGTGCTGGTCTTCGGCTGGTGCGTGTGGGCGCTGTGGACGCGGCGGTTCGGCGCGTTGCCGCTCCCCGTCCTCGCGTGGGCGTTGGGGACGCTCGCCGTTTCCTTTATGGTGCACGCCTATACTGGCCACTGGCTTCCGGCGCCGCACTACATTGACCTTCTGGGGAGGTGGCTGTGATCGTACTCGCCCTGATCGCACTTGTGGCCATCCTTTACCGCGTCCAAAAGCGCCTGTTTACGCGTGCGGAAGGCGTCTTGCTGGCGATTGTCGCCGCGAACGTGGCGCTCATCTGGGCGCAGATCGCGATCAAGGACCACGCGGCGTTTCCCGAGAAGCGGTATTGGATCCAGTCCTTCGTGCTGTTGTTGGGGTGGACCGCGTGGGGCGTCCAGGCTTTCTGCCGCTCGGCCGCGGCGAAGCGCATTCCGGGCATCCGTTTCCTCTTTCCGCTCATTGTCGCGCTTTTCGCGCTGAATGACCTTGTCATGGTCGTCAAGCCGCATATTCCGGTCGGGCGGCGCCATGCGTGGGTGTCGGCCTGCAACTGGGCGGCGGAACGCATCCGGGCGGACTGGAAGGGTCCGGCGCAGGATGCGGAGGACGTCTTTTCCGTGCAGCAATACCACCGGCCGAACCGCCCCTGCGTGGCGGGGCACACCGCGCGCATCGCCTATCTCGTGGGCGGACGCGTCGCTTCCACAAACGAGTTCGGACGGCTGGACCGTCCCGATTACATCTGCAAGGAAGAGTCCAAAATCGGGAAGTTGGGGCCGGATTACGAGCTGATGGACCGCGTCCAGTTCGGCAAACGCCGCTTTGCGCTCTATCGCAGGCGGGAGGAGGCCGCGCGATGACGATCTTCAACGTCATGCTCGGCCGCGGTCGCGGCGGATTGGAGGCGGTCGCCTACCAGTATGCCCGGCTTTTCGCCGCGCGCGGACACGTCTCGGGCATGGTCTGCCACAAGGATTCGCCCTACGCGGTCGCGGCGGATGTCCGCCGCCTGCCGGTCAGCAGCGCCTCGCGCTTCAACCTCGCGACGTATCTTCAGATTCTCTGGTATGCCTGGCGGTATGCGCCGGACGTCGTCTTCTGCCACGGGAACCGGGCGGTCGGTTTCGTCACGTCCTGGTTCGTCAAGCCGCTTCTGCCGCGCCGCACGCGGATTATTGGGGTGGCGCACAACGCGAACGTGCGCCGCTTCCGGGAGATGGACTGCGTCATCGCCGTGTCGGAATCCGTGCGGGACGAACTGGTGCGGGTCGAGCGGGCGCCCGTGGGGCGCGTGCGGTGCTGCTGGAACGCGGTCGCCACGCCGGGAACCGCCGCGCCGCCTCCGGAGGGGTCGGTACCCGTCGTCGGCTTTCTCGGGCGGCTCGTCCCGGCCAAGGGCGTGGACGTCCTCTTGGATGCGTGCGCGCAGCTCAAGGCGCGCGGCGTGGCGTTCCGGCTCGTGATTGGCGGGGACGGCCCCGACCGGCCGGCCTTGGAGGCGCAGGCGAAAGAGAAGGGGCTCGCGGACGTCGTGCGCTGGGCGGGCTGGATCGCGGACAAGGCGGCTTTCTACAAGGACGTGTCCGTCGCCGTCATGCCGTCCCGCAAGGAACCGTTTGGTCTCGTCATGCTGGAAGCGATGGCCGCGGCGCGGCCGGTGGTCGTGTCGGATTGCACCATGCCGGCGGAAGTCGTGCGCCGGGCACAGTGCGGACTGGTCGTGCCGCGTGAGGACAGTGCGGCACTCGCAGACGCCTTGGAGGAACTTTTGCGCGATCCGGAGAAGCGCCGCGAGATGGGACGGCTGGGACGCGCCGCGGCGGAATCCACCTACTCGGAAGCGCGTCTCGGGAAGGAACTCGAGAATATCGTCCTCCATTGCGATGTGGCGGAGCGCCATTCGCTGACGCCGGGACGTCTCCGGGTGCTCGCGCTCATGGCGACGGATGCCCTGACGCTTTTCCTGGTGTGGCTTGCGACGGTCGTCCTTTACGACACTTTTATCGGCATCGATACCTATAAACCCGCCATTTACTGGAAACTTTGGCCGATCATTCCGTTCTTCATCGGCATGAACGCGGTCTGCCGGCTCTATCACGGCAACTGGATGTACCCGGCCATGCCGCTTTCGCCGGTGGAAGAATTCCGGCGGCTCTTCGTGTCGTCCGTTTTCGCGCATCTGCTCCTGATGAGCCTTTTGGGCTTCTCGCGCCACAACCTGCAGTATTCGCGGCTGATCGTGGCGATTGCGGGGCTCGCGACGGGGCTTTTGGCGCAATCGTTGCGCAATATCGTGCGGGAGATCCTCTTCAGATTGCGCATTTGCCAGATTCCGGTCGCCCTCGCCGGGAGCACCGAAACGGCGCGCCGCGTGAAGGCGATTTTGGCGGACAACGCCCATATCGGCTTTGACATCGTGCAGACCTTCGACAATGCGCATTTGGCGGATATCGTGCCCGAGTGCCAGAAGCGAGACGTGAAGATTCTGCTCGCGTGCGAAGACGAGAGGCTCTTCCGGGCGCAGTTGCGCGAGTTCTCGGAGTGGTTCAACTGCATCGAGTTCATGCCGCGGTACGAAGTCTTCCCCGTCTTTGGCGGGCATGCCGTATCCATTGACGGCATCGGCGGGCTTGAAATGGTCAACCAGGGGCGCATGAAGGCGATCCGTTGGCAGAAAACCCTCTTGGACTATACGCTTTCCGTCTTCGTGTTCCTGCTGGCGTCACCGTTGTTTGTGTTGATCCCGCTGTTGATCAAGTTGACCGGGCGGGGCCCCGTCTTCTACCGGGCCGAACGCCTCGGCCTCCACGGCAAGCCGTTCAGAATCTGGAAGTTCCGTTCCATGTACGCGGACGCCGACGCGCGGCTCCAGGAACTTCTCGCGAACGATCCGGTGCGTGCAGCGGAGTATCGTGCGAATTTCAAGCTCCGGCACGATCCGCGCGTCACGCCGCTCGGACGCTTGCTGCGCAAGACCTCGCTGGACGAACTGCCGCAGCTCTTCAATGTCTTCCGCGGCGAAATGTCCCTGATCGGTCCGCGTCCGATCGTGAAGGCTGAAGTCAAGTACTATGACGGCGATTATGAAGTCTTTTCGCGCGTCAAACCGGGTATCACGGGCCTTTGGCAGTGTTCGGGCCGCAGCGATACGGACTACACGCGCCGCGTCTCGCTCGACGTCTACTACATCCTCAACTGGTCTCCGTGGATGGATATCTGGATCCTCCTCCGGACGGCCGCCGCCGTCCTCGGCATGAAAGGAGCCGTGTGATATGGCGAAGATAATCCACGATGATTCAAGGTTGGCTTTGGCGGTTGCCGTGCGCGACAGGCTTGTCGTGCTCAGAAACGTCGCGGTGCTGATTGATGCAGATGTTGCGGCATTGTACGGTGTGGAAACAAAACGCGTCAATGAAGCCGTGAGAAACAATCCGGACAAGTTCCCGGCCGACTACATGTTTGAACTGACAAAGGAAGAGCGCGATGATTTGCGGTCGAAAATTTCGTCCGCAAAAGTTTCTTCCAAGTCGCGCGCTTTGCCTAAGGCATTTACGGAAAAGGGGCTGTATATGCTTGCGACCGTCTTGAAAAGCAAGCGTGCGAAAGAAACGACATTCGCCATTATTGAAACGTTTGCGCAAGTGCGCGGCCTTAAGCGCGAACTTCTCGCCATGCATGCGGAAACGGATGTCCACAAACGGAATAGCATGATGCGGCATTTCGGAGAGACGCTTCTGGACATTGTAATGCCCGATCCGGAAGAAACCGAAACGGAGATGTCGCTGGAGCTCAACTTCTTTATCGGGAAGATCAAGCACACGGTTAGAAAGGGTGGTGCGCGATGAAAGAAAGAGCGTTTCAAGGTTGGATCGTGCTTGTTCAGTTTTTGAGAATAGGTGTCGTTTCCCTTCGGACCTGCGCGGGCGTATCGGCATGAAAGGAGCCGTGTAAGATATTTTCTTGGTTAGGATTGTATGTTAAGTCGTTCTTTTATATTGGCGCGCGACCAGATTATGGTTCTGATCGCGAAGGATTTCAAGTTGAAATATGATTCAACTTGTCTTGGTTTTCTGTGGAGCATGATTATACCGCTTGTCATGAGCGGGGTCTACTATTTCGTCTTCGGGATCATGATGCGTTGGGGTGCGGTCGACAACTATCTTCTCTACCTTGTCAGCGGAAATTTCCTGTGGGCCTTCTTTGCGTCGGTAGTCAACCAAAACGGAACGGTTCTCTTGCGCAATGCTTCTCTTTTGAAGAAAACATGTTTTGATCGCCGGCTGTTGGTTTGGGCGACTTTCTTTACTGAGGGCGCCCATTTCCTTTTGACGATTCCCGTTTTGCTGGGCGTCATGTTTTGTTTTCGGGTTGTTCCGGATGTTTATTTTCCCGTCAATGTTGCAGCCGCGCTTTTGTGTCTGATGTTTCTCAGTGTCGGCATGGGGTATCTTTATGCGGCGATAAACATCGTCTTTCGCGACATGGAGAAGATTTTCCAGATCGTGATGATGATGTGGCTCTACTGCTCGCCGGTTTTCATTCCCGTTGCGAATGTGCCCGCGCGGTTTCTTTCGTACTATGAATTGAACCCGATGTGTCAGATTTTGATGCTTTGGCGGGATGCGTTCTGGTCTCCGGGGTTCCATCCCGAACGGTTGACGGTGGCTGCCCCGACCTGCTTGGCGGTCTTTCTCTTTGGGCGTTGGGTGTTCCGGCGCGTCGAACCCCGTTTTGCGGAGATGATGTAGATGTCCGAGCCTATTATCGAATTCGAGAATGTGACGATGGCTTTCCGGCGTTTGCGGCGGCATTACGGCTTCAAGGCGACGCTTTTGCATCCTTTCCAAAAGGCGCGCGACAGGGTCGCCTCAGCGGAATTCCGGGCTCTTGACGATGTGAGTTTTTCCATTCGGCGAGGCGAGCGCGTGGGGATTGTCGGGCACAATGGCTGCGGGAAGACGACCACGCTTTCGCTGATAGGCGGCGTTTACAGACGTTACAAAGGGCGGATCGCCGTCCGCGGTCGGGTGGCGATGATGCTGGCTTTGGGGGCAGGTTTCAACAGCCAGCTTTCCGGGCGCGACAACATCATCCTCAACGGCGTTCTGCAGGGCAAAACGAGGCGGGAAATGCAGGGACTCATTCAGGATGTCGTCGATTTCGCGGACATCGGCGACTTCATCGACGCGCCGCTCTACCAGTATTCCTCCGGGATGCTCGCGCGCATCGGGTTCGGTGTCGCGACGGCGATACGACCGGAGATTCTGCTTGTGGATGAAGTGATGGCGGTGGGCGACGCGGATTTCAGAAAGCGATGCGAAAGTCGTATTCAATCGCTGCTGGATGGCGGCACGACGCTTGTACTTGTTTCACACAGCCCGGGCGACATCCGGAAGTACTGCAATCGCGTAGTCCGGCTGGATCATGGCAAGATTGCCTACGACGGGGGTCTGGAGGGAAGCGGGGCTTGACCTGCGAAAGATAATTTTGCTATAATTGCACATGCCATGAAACCGATTGCCACGAATATTGCAGACTTCGAAACTTTGCGCAGGAGCAATTTGCTGTATGTGGACAAGACCGCGCATCTGCATCGGCTCATCGCTGCGCCGGGGAGCACGTTCTTCTTCTGTGCGCGGCCGCGCCGGTTCGGGAAGTCCCTGAGCGTGACCACGCTGAAGTCGATTTTCCTCGGACACAGGGAGTTCTTCGACGGGCTTGCAATATCGAAAACGGATTACGACTGGAAGCCGCACGCTGTCATCCACTTCAACTGGGGGCGCGTGGACGTCTCTAGCGTCGAGCAGTTCGAGGAGACGTTGCGGAATGCGGTCCGGAGTTCTCTCGCGGAGGCCGGCTGGCGGTATGACGAGTCGAAGCCGCCTTCCGACAATCTTGCGGATGCCATCGACTATTTCCATAAGCGCGACGGGGTGGGCGCGGCGATTCTGATCGACGAGTACGACGACCCGGTGGCGAAGGCGCTCGCGCACGTGGAACTCGCGGAGAAGATCCGCGACCGCCTTTCGGTCATCTACGCGCAGTTCAAGGACAACTCGGGGAAAATCCGCTTTCTCTACATCACGGGCGTGTCGAAGTTCACGAAGCTCTCGATCTTCTCGACGCTCTCCAGCCTGAACGACATCTCCTTCGAGAGCGACTGCGCCGCGCTCTATGGCTATACGGAAGAGGAGCTCGACGCGAACTTCGCCGAGTACCTGCATGTCAAGGCGGAGCGGATGGGTCTCTCCGACACGGCATTCCGTGCCGAGCTGAAGCGTTGGTTCAACGGCTACCGCTTTGCGCGGTTCGACACGACGACGGTCTACAATCCCGTGTCCATCGCGTTGACCCTCTCGTCGGCGGATCCGGCGTTCACCGCGACGTGGACGTCGACGGGGCGCGCCTCCACGCTGATGAACTACATCAAGAGGGAGGGGGCGCTCTCCATCGACCCCGACGGCGAGATTGACGCAGTCGATTCGGATTTCGACGTTTCCGACCTCTCGAACATCCCGCCGACGGGGCTTCTCTTCCAGACGGGGTATCTGACGATCGCCGGCTACTCGTACGGGCTTTACAGGCTGCGCGTCCCCGACGAGGAAGTGCGGCAAGATCTCGCCGCGCTGATTGCCGGCGCGTACGCGGGAAAAGACGCGCAGTGGTCGGCTTCGCTCGGCGGCAAGCTGCGCGCGGGGCGATTCGACGCGTTTTTCGACGGGCTCAAGGCCCTTTACGCGAAACTGCCCTACGGCTCGCTTGAGGACTTCGAGAGGAAGAACGAATTCTCGTACACGCGCCCCCTCTGCATGCTGCTCGCGGCGCAAGGCTTCCAGTACGACCCCGAAGTGACGCAGACGCAGGGACGCGGCGACATCGTCGCGACGCATCCGTGCGGTGTCTACATTTTCGAGCTGAAGGTGGACAAGACGGCGGCGGATGCGCTGAGGCAGATCCGCGAGAAGGGTTACGCCGAGCCGTACAAGGCGCGTGGGTTACCCATCGTCGCCATTGGCCTCACATTTGATTCGAAAACGCGACAGCTTGTCGATGCGGCTGTCGAGAAGATTCAGTAGGCAAGCTATAGATTTTGGCAATGAAAAAAGGGGGTATTTGATGGTCAAGATTTATGATTATCTGATTGTCGGTGCAGGCTTGTATGGTGCTGTTTTCGCTTTTGAGTTGGCGCGGAAAGGGAAAAAAGTTCTTGTGCTAGATCGCAGAAGTCATATTGGTGGCAATTGCTATACGGAGTGTGTCGAAGGCATAAACGTCCACAAGTATGGGGCGCACATCTTTCGGACATCGCGCAAAGACATTTGGCAGTATGTCCAGCAGTTTGCAGAGTTCAACCGCTTCACGAACTCGCCTATTGCCGATTATCATGGTAAGCTCTACAATCTTCCCTTCAATATGAATACGTTTTATCGGATCTGGGGATGCCGTACGCCGGATGAGGCTCGAAGAAAGATTGAGGAACAGCGTCAGGAGATTGACCACGAACCGCGCAATTTGGAAGAAAAGGCGATTTCTCTCGTGGGGCGGGATGTCTATGAGATTTTGATTCGGGAATACACGGAGAAGCAATGGGGGCGTCCGTGTGCCGAGTTGCCGGCTTCGATTATCCGTCGTCTTCCGGTTCGCCTTACATATGACAACAATTACTTCAATGATCCCTATCAGGGAATTCCCATTGGCGGATATACGCGACTCTTCGAGAAACTTTTGGCTGATTGCGATGTCAGGCTAAAAGAAGATTTCCTCTCAGATGTTTCCGCGAATTGTGGACTTGCTGCGCGGATTCTGTACACGGGCCCCATAGACGAATATTATGGCTATAGATTCGGGAATCTAGAATATCGTTCCCTGAGGTTTGAACATCGGCATATGAAGGATGTGGACAACTATCAGGGGAATGCGGTCATCAACTACACTGACGCCACGAAGCCCTATACGAGGACAATTGAACATAAGCATTTCGAGTTCGGAACGCAGCCGTCTACGGTTGTTTCCTATGAGTATCCGCTCGAATGGACGCCTGGCATTGAACCGTACTATCCGATCAACGATGAGAAAAATCAAGCATTGTACGGTCGCTATCGAACGCTCGCGCAGAAAGAGGCGAATGTGATCTTTGGGGGGCGGTTGGGAACCTATCGGTATACGGATATGCAAGATACGATTATCGCGGCACTCGAAGCCGTCGCGCAGGAGGTGGCATGAATACCCCCATGTTGTCAGTCATCATTCCCGTTTGCAATGTCGAGAAGTATCTTCCCGAATGCCTTGATTCGGCTCTTTCACAGACGCTTGAAGGCTTGGAGGTCATTTGCGTAGATGACGGCTCTACGGATTCGTCAGGGAGCATCCTTGATGCCTATGCACAGAAGGATGTGCGCGTACGAGTCCTACACAAGACCAATGCGGGATTCGGGCAGACGATGAATTGCGGTCTCAAGATGGCGACAGGGAAGTATGTGGCATTTTTGGAGAGCGACGATTTCATCGTCAAGGAAGCCTATGCCGCACTTGTCGTACGAGCGGATGAATGTGGGGCAGACATCGTCAAGGCAGATTATTTCGAAGTGCGTGGCGAACCGAATGCCTATCAGATGACGCCTCGCCACATGTTGGGACGTACGGAGCTGTATGGCAGAAACCTGTGCCCTCGAGATGTTCCCTATCTGTTTTATGTTCCGATGATGAATCCGATGGGAATTTTCAGGAGGGACTTTCTGCAGAAGAATCGAATTCTTCACAATGAAACGCCAGGAGCATCCTATCAGGACATGGGCTTCTGGTTTCAAGCGTTTTGCCTGGCAAAAAGCGTCCATTACATGGACCAGTCGTTCTACTGTTATCGGAAAGACAATCCGAATTCGTCGATGAATAACATGAAGAAGGCGGCGTGCGTTCGTGACGAATATCGCTTCATGTGGCAGTTCTTGGAGCGTCACGCAGATTTGCTTCCGTGGGTTGCTCCTATCTATTACCATCGGCTATTTGGTTCGTTCCTGTTCCGCTACAACAACTTGACGTCCTACCTCAAGCCCCGTTTCCTGATGGACGTCTTTCGAGAGGAACTGATTGCCTGTATGGCACGGGCCTCGTTCTCGGATGAGAGGTTTACGGATTCCGAACGCATGAAGCTGCGTCAGATCATAGAAGTGCCAGATGTCTTCTTGACGGATTCCCTTTCCAAGGTGAAGATCAACGAGGATCTGATGGTCGCCTATTGCAAGGCAGAGCAACATGCGAATGCGATGGCACATGCGTTGAGTCTTCAGAGAGGGACACAGGCGGAGGATTCGGGGGCTGAGTCGTCGTCCGTCAAGGTGTCTGTTGTCGTGCCCGTCTATAATGTCGCCGCCTATCTGGGCAAATGCTTGGAATCCCTGTGTCGTCAGACGTTGAAGGAAATCGAGATAATCTGTGTTGACGATGGTTCGACTGACCGTTCTCACGACACGTTGATGGCCTTTGCGGCACGGGATGCGCGTCTTCGGGTCTTGACGCAGGAAAATTGCGGGCAGAGCGTGGCGCGAAATCAAGGCTTGGACATCGCCGTCGGAAAGTACGTCTATTTTGTGGATGCCGATGATTGGTTGGCGAGCGACTGTGCCCTGGAAGAACTTTACGTCGCCGCCGAGCGCAACCAGACGGATGTCCTTTATTTTGACGCACGATGCGTTGTCGAGGATGGATGTCACGGCGAGAGCGGGCACATTGGTGCAGACACTTACATTCGAAAGCATGTCTATGTGGGGTGCAAGACGGGCATTGCATTGCTTTCCGAATTCATTGCATACAATGAATATCGGGTTTCGCCGGCAATGGTCTTTCTTAGGCGAAGGTTCTTGATTGTGCAGAACATTCGTTTTTGCGAAGGCATCATCTACGAAGATAATATATTCTCCATGCGATGTGCGCTTGCGGCGCAGCATGCATTGCATCTTCCTTGCGCCTATTATATGCGTCGATTGCACCCCGGATCGACTATGACGTCGAAGCCGTCATTCAAAAACATTTATGGTTATCTGACATGTTATATTCAATTGTATGTGTTGCAGATCAAATATGGACATGAAGAGGCGGCGGATCGCGCCATTGCTTCGCAGTTGACAGCCTGTCGGTATCAAGTCCGAAGACTGACGGCAGAAGTGAAGGATGCACGGACATTGGCGCGGCGGATTCTTACCCCTGTTGAATACGACATCTACACTCGGATGATAGGCGTCACAGCGGCGAGACCTGGCGCAAAAACCTCTGTGAACATAGCGCAGGCAGTTCCGCGCGGAGAGCGCGAATCCCCCAGTTCCTCCATTTTCCGGAGAGGCTGGAGGTGCCTCTCGGACAATGGATTCCTGTATACAGTCGGCAACATTGTGGGTAGACTTAGCTGGAGGTGATGAGATGAAAACGAAGGTGTCGGTCATAATACCTGTTTATAACGTTGCGCCGTATTTGCGGGATTGCCTCGATTCAGTCCTTTCCCAGTCGCTTCGAGAACTGGAGGTCATCTGTGTGGATGATGGCTCTGCGGATGGGTCTCTTTCTGTTCTAGAGGAATACGCAGAAAAGGATTCGCGTGTACGGGTACTGAAATCAAGGCATCAAGGAGCCGGCGCTGCTCGCAATATGGCCCTGAAAGAGGCTGTCGGCGACTATCTTTCGATTTTGGATGCGGACGATTTGTTTGACAGGAGAATGTTGGAAAAGGCCGTTGCGCGTGCAGACGCTACGCGGGCGGACTTGGTGATTTACAGGCACGAGCGATTGGATCATGTGACGGGACGGAGGTATCTGCTTTCGCATATGTCATCACCTGATAAATTCCCTGACAATGAAGTGTTTTCCAGTGAAGAGTTGAGAACGCTCCCGAAAAGCAACTGGTTCATGTCTGTTTACGGATGGACGTGGGACAAACTTTTTCGTCGGTCGTATGTGTCAGGCCTTGGTTTGACGTTTCAGGAAACGCCGGTCTTCAACGATATGTTTTATACCTATTCTGCTGTTGCGGAAGCAAGACGCATCTCCTATTTGCCGGATGTTTTGATGTGCCAACGCGTCAATCGTCCCGATGCGATAACGGGGAAGGTTCAGAGGTATTGGCCGTACGTCGTTGAGGCACTTTTGAAAGTTCGGTTTCGTCTTGAGGATCGGTCGTTACTCTCGCACGTTCCCGATTTTACGGCTTATTCTTTGCATATGCTTTTGTTCACGCTTCGGCAACTTTCAGGAGAGACGATGATTCGCGCGGCGAACAGCATTTCAGAACTTGGTTGCAGGTTCCTTCGTATTCGATTGGATGATTCTTTGATTCCTTATGTCGGCAATGAGGTCTCGGAATGGAAGCATCTCGTCCGCACGTGCGCGGCACGTCAATACAAACCCTGTGGTGTAAAGACGAAGAATGCGTTTCGGATGCGGTTTGAGGCTGGATATGCCGCTGGCAGTGCGGCGCGGAACAGAACAGCATTTGGTCTAAATCCCTTTCAGCGGATGGTTAAATGCTATTACGATGAGGGACTTAAGTATACCGTGAAGCGATTGCTTGTCTTCGGTCTCAAGCATTAGAGTGACGAGAAGAAGCCGAACTTCACGGATTCTCCTGTCGTTCTTATCAATGCGGATGTCGAAGAGCCCCAACAACAGCCTGCCGCGCGCCTCCGTCATCATCCCGGCGTGGGGCGAAACGCCCTATCTGGCCGACATGAAGACCTGTTTGAGTCGCCAGACCATTCGAGACTTCGAGACGCTTGTCTGTGCACCGCCGGACGATGCGCGGAATGCGGGTGCGGCACGGAACGCCGGGCTTGCGCGCGCGACGGGCGAATGGGTCTTCTTCGTCGATGCGGATGACCTGCCGGAGCCGGACTACCTCGCGGCATCCATCGAAGCCGGCGAACGGACAGGGGCGGATCTCGTCGCCTTTCGGGCGGATGAGGTGGATGACCGAACGGGCGCGCGAAATCCGTTGCCCTACCTCCGCCGTCTTGTGCCGTGGGCGGATGGCCGGGCACATGCGCTGGATGAACTGGGCGACCGCCGCTTCTTGACGATGGGACTCGCGCCGTGGAACAAGGCCGTGCGCCGTTACTTTCTGCTACAGAACGGCGTCCGCTTCCAGTCCATCGCGCGCTCGAACGATCTCGCCTTTACCGTCGAGCTCCTGTCGCGGGCGCGGACATTCGTGGCCTTGGATCGGTCGCTGATCGGCTATCGCGTCAACAATGCCGCCAGCCTCCAGCGCACGAACAGCCAGACGCCGCTGTCCTTCCTCGATGCGCTTGCGGAGGCGCAGCGGCGGCTGGACGGACGCTTAGCCTCGGCTTTTGCGGCGTTGCGGGCCGAGACGGTGCGCTACCATCTGCACAGCGTGCGCACGCTGTCGGCCTATCGGGAGCTTGTCACCCGCCTCGGCATCGACGGTGGTCTGAAAGCGCGGAATCGGCTGCTTTTCACGTTCGTGCGAAACTGGGAAACGCTGCGCGACCGAGGGCTCGCGTTCTGCTGGCGGCGCGTATGGGGAAAGATGTTTCGATGACGGTCTCCGTCGTGATTCCGGCATGGGGCGAGACGCCGTTCCTTTCTCGTGCTATTGATTCGGTGCGCAATCAGACCTGCGCGGATCTTGAACTTATTGTGGCGGCCCCGCCAGAGACGGGGCCGCAGACCGCACTGGCTGCGCGCTTGGAAGGTGTCAGGCGGGCTCATGGGGAATGGATCCTGTTTATTGATGCGGATGATTGGATAGATAGAACACTAGTGGAAAAACTTTTGGCTGCCGCTGACTCTGATGCGGAAGTGGTGGTTTCGGGTCTTGTACGCGGAAAACGGACGGTTCTGTTTCCTACTGGCGATATCTGGGAGGCGGGGCCAAGCGATGTGTTTAATTGTTTGTGCGCTAGATTGTTTCGAAAAGAACTTTTTGCGGGGATAGGAGATATGTTTGACATATCGCTTGCCTACGGAGAGGATTTAATGGCGGCGGCTTTTCTTCTTTATCGCGCAAAGAAGGTGGTGATCCTTCGTCAAGCACTTTACCATTATTGCGACAATATGGCGTCAATGACGCATACGTTGGACGGTCGCCAGCGTGTTCTTGATCTCATGAGAGTGGGCGAGGCTTTGAGGACATTGCTTCCCGGAGAACAGTTTGCAGCGTTTCACGATAGGGTTACGCGCGATGCTCTTTTACTGTGGTGTCGGTATTGTTTGTGGGATCGAAAGATTTGGCGGGAATTGAGGGTGCGGATGACCACTCCTCTTCTCGCCGACAGAAGGCACGGCTTGTTGAAGAAAGGTGTGTTGTTTTGTGCGCATTGCTTTTTTGATTGACACTCCTGCTATCGGCGGCGGCGGCGAATATCTGCGGCAGCTGTCGGACGGATTGCCGGCGTGGTGTGAAAGCCGCGTGTTTTTCTCCTCTCGCGGCGAATGTACGGCGGGAGCGGTGAACGCTTGGCGTCCCGACATCATCCATGTAAACCATTTGCGCGCGCTGGCACAGTTGTTCGGGAATCCTTTCCGGCGTCCGAAGGCGCCCGTCGTTTTTGTCGTGCACGGCATTCATTTGCGGAAATACGACTTTCTGCCGCGGACGGCCGTGAATCGGGCGCGGCGGTTCCTGCGGCTGACGTTGGAGCGTTTCCTTTACCGCAAATGCGCCGCGCTTGTCGTCCTGACGGAGACGGATTGCGCCGAGGTCCTGCGGCTTTACGGAAGGGATCTTAATGTCGTCTGCATCCCGAACGGCGCGCCTGCCGCGCGTCCCCGCACGCCAAGCGAACCGAAGTTCCCGGCAGATGGATTCTCTTTTATTTGCGTCGGACGGTTTGATTTCCAGAAAGGGCAGGACGTTCTTCTTGGTGCGATAGCGAAAAGTGCGCAAGAATTGCGTTCCCATGGGCGACGCACGCTTTTTATCGGGGGAGGGAAGATGCTGCCCGAACTGGAAGCCTTCGCCGACAGTCACGGCATTCAAGATTTGGTCGAATTTGCGGGCGAATTGCCGAACGCGGCGGATTATCTGGCCTGTGGACGGATTCTAGTTGCGCCCAGTCGTTGGGAAGGGTTGCCGTTCCTGCTTATGGAGGCTGGATTGCAGGAAAAGATGGTTATTGCTTCGGATTGTCCGGGGAATCATGATCTCGTTCAAGACGGCGTATCCGGACGGCTCTTCCCGGTGGAAGATGTCGACGCGTTGGCTCGCCTTTTGATCCAGGAATGGCGTCCGGACACCCTGCAATCTTTCGGTGACGCCCTGTATCAACACGTCCAAGCCGACTATTCCCGTGAACAGATGTGCGCCCGAACCCTCGCCCTGTGGCGTTCGCTGAAATTACAATAAAATATAAAAACAAGGTCGGACCTCTACTCTACATTTTAACGATAGGCTCTCTAGTCTACACCTCTACACGGCCAAAAACCGATAGGCCCCCCATCTATACCTCTACAACCCTACACGGTTTACCGTGCGGGGCGCAGGGGACTGCGCCCCCTACCCGAGGACGCCCCACGGCCCCCCCCCCCTCTACATCTTCTACATTTTCTACA
>ERZ808274.640-NODE-640-length-15813-cov-3.626666_pt1 | contig 15813 bp, 10 predicted proteins | sample MGYA00521277_ERZ808274 | MGnify/ENA primary metagenome ERZ808274 (study PRJEB31516, sample SAMN03275597) | gut metagenome | biome: mammalia-associated habitat; material: feces | host: Papio cynocephalus | place: Kenya | collected 2012-07-28 ... | reverse complement strand
GAAAGAGAATGATCCCCGCCATGACAAATCACTTGTCCATTGGTTTTGTATCGTCCCGCGATTGGCCCTAGCGTCTTCCCATAAAAACCTTTTGAAGATAAAAAGCTGTTTTTGTCGAGCGGAGAGAAAAACCATTCATGTCCTCGAAGCGAATATGAATAAATCGATGCGCCGCATGAACAAAAGCACACTTCGATGTCTTTATGCAAATAGCGAATAAAGGAGGAATCGCCTATTTTTTCGATTTTTGTGCCCATTGTTCGTCCGCTTCTAAGCAAACTTTCTTGATGCATTCGTATTCCTTGGGATCATATGGTCTTAAGTTTGGACGAACCAAATCGTGCTGCCACTTGGTGAAATCCCAATCTTGTCCTTTGCCTTTATCGTATGCGTCCCAAAGCCACTCCCATGGCTCTCTTGTTTGAGCTTTCCCCGTGACAAAGCCCCAATTGAAACACCCGATATGGTTCTTTTCGAAATATGGGAACAGTTCAAATACGGTGTTATGAAAAATACGATGCAACCATTCGGTGTTAAACAAAGGACGGTCATAAGTTTCTTTCAAATATTCAGTCACTTTTTCGCAATCGTCCGATTTCAAATAGCAATGGTAAGAAATAACATCGGACATCTCTAATGCCTTAAGTTCAATCTCTCGATATGGTTTCAAATCATCATCATATTTCCAACAACATGCGGTTAAAGGCTGAATCGGGTCGATCCGTCTACCGATTTCAAACGCCTTTTCCAAATATGGATAGGACATCATGCCTCTTCTGGAATTACCTGGCTCGTTATACATATCCCATAGAAGCACTCTCTCATCGTTTTTGTATTTCGTCATGATTTCTTCAATCATGTCGTAGAAGCGAATTTCATATTTCTTTTCGTCAATGATGTTGTATCCCGGTTCGTTCATGACCACATGGGGTGACTTTTTTCTCCCTCCATGGTAACCAAAATCAAACGTCTGTGGGCCATAAACAGGCCAAGAATAATTTTGCTTTTGTACCACGCAGTCATTTCCAAAACAAATCATCACATAAATGGAATTCTTGTGGGCGATTTCCAAAATCTGCTCGATATGGGACATATAGACGTCATGCTGATCGATATATAATTCAAGCTGCATCAATATCCGAATCGCGTTAAAGCCCCACTCGTGCGCGAGTGACAATTCTCTTTCAATGGTCTCCTTTTGGGTTTCCCAGCCATATTCTTGATAAAACTCAATTCGGTGATTCGCGCTAGAAGGGACATAATTAAACCCTCTGATCCAAGGATATTTCGCGTACCATTCTTTTGCTTTTTGCTTATCCCACTTTGTCATAATCGTTCTCTTCTCCTAGGATGATTTTCTATTTTTAGAGAAGATAGATAAAGACCAAATGCAAAGAAAAAATACCGAAAATCTTTGGCCAACCTTTATTTTTCTTTCTTCTAAGGCTATATTCAAAACGTGATACAAGTATTGGTTGAAGAGCGATATCGTGACAACATCCGCTTCCACGAAGCGTTTGAAGGGTTCAAAACCGCCGTTTTTGCAAGAAAAGAATCGTATGTTGTTTTAAAGGACAAAACCAATTTCGACAAAAAAGAACGAGTTTTGATTGTCTTTGGCATCAGTTTGAACTGGATTGAGGAAGTATTTTCGTTTTGCCATGAAAGAAATATCCACCCCCTTGTATTTGGGCTTCGCCCGAAATTTCACCTCATCCCCTTCTCTTACCTATCCAAAGATTACGTGATGTCTTTCTATTTATTGACCAACAAAATCATTTCCACTTCGCACACAAAAGGGAAAATCGCTTTCGTTGGTTTCAATCCGTCTTCTCCTCACGATTTATTCAAAAAAGAAGGATTTTTGCTCGCCGCGAAAGAAAATCACGCCGAATATGCTTTCTTCGATAACGAAGGCGATTCCAATGCACTAATTGATCGATTGGTGAAACAGGAAAAGGATTTCGATGATTTGATTTTCGTCAACGATGATTTGCTTCTTTTATACGTTTCCAAATCGAAAAACGCATCAAGCAAAAATATGGCGGGATTCGGCGGTAGCAAATTGAAAGAATTCATTCACATCCCCTACATCACAGGAAACATTGATTATTTTGAGGCAGGAAAAGTACTTGCTAATTTATATTTCTTTTTAGCAAAACAAAAAGAAATCTATTCCATGTCGGTGAAGATGCCGCTGAAACTATCTTGTGAAATCATAGAAGAGGCACCGAAGACGTACCCGAATGAAGAAGACATCGACTTCTATCACGATAAGGCAATTGAAGAAATTGATTTGCTCAATGAAACTCTTCTCAACATGGACGAAACCGACATCAACATCGTGATTTTACTAGAAAATGGTGCCAAATACGAAGCCATCGCAGACGCTTGTTATGTTTCGCTCAACACCGTGAAATATCGAATCAAAAAGATTTTGAAGATTTCAAAGCGGAAAAATAAGACGGAACTGCTTTCACTTTTCGCAAAATACAAACTGGATTTCGTAAACAAAGGCTAAAAAAATACCTCAATTTCTTTTTCTTTTGGTCTTTTTTCGGTTGCTTCATTTCTTAACAATAAAGAGCGGATGGTTCAAGACTATGATCAAACATGTAAAAATCAGCATTCCTACCTATGAAGTCGGCAAGCCAGAAGAGCTTCCGATGTTTTTTGAAAGACGAAACTACCAAGGCGCATCGGGAAAGGTTTATCCGCTTCCTTTCTTCTCAGCAATCTCTGATCAAAAGACGGATAAAGAATACGATGCCTATATTATAGAAAACAAATATATCAAAGCGACATTGCTCCCTGAAATCGGCGGCAAAATTCACTCCATTCTTGATAAAACAAACAATTACGACATTATTTATAACAACAAAGTCATCAAACCGGCGATGGTCGGCCTATGCGGCCCTTGGGTGTCGGGTGGCATTGAATTTAACTGGCCTCAGCATCACCGCCCAACCACTTTCATGCCTGTGGAAAATGAAGAAAAAGGCGAAACGGTTTATATGGGCGAATTCGACAATTTCTTTTCGATGCATGGCACAGTGGGTATTTCCATCAAAGAAGACAGAAGCTACGTAAAAGCACACATCATCGTCTATAACTCGACCCCATATCGAAGAAGATTCATGTGGTGGGCGAACACCGCGGTTGAAATCAATAAAGATTATGCGGTCGTCTTCCCGCCGGATGTTTCTAGCGTTAATGACCATGATAGACGTTGCGTCTTATCTTGGCCAATCGCCAAAGGCGTCTATAAAACAGTCCGTCCGTGGAATTATGGGGAGGGCACAGACGTCCATTTCACAAAAAACATCGTGGCCGCTACATCGATGATGGTTTCCAAAGGCGAATCTGATTTTGATTTCGTCTGTGGATATGACCATGGGAAGGACGCTGGTGTTGCCATGATCGCAGATCATCGTATCGCCCCAGGCAAAAAATTATGGATTTGGGGCAATTCTCCTTTTGCTTCCAAATGGTGCGAAAATCTCACCGACGATGGAAGCGAATATTGCGAGCTCATGACAGGATGCTACACGGATAACCAGCCAGACTTCACGATGATTGAACCTTATGAAAAGAAAGAATTCGATCAGTATTGGTATCCAATCAAAAAAATCGGTGAACCGAAAGCGGCTACTCTCGACGCGGCCTTGAATTTCTATAAGCAAGAAAACAAACTTCATTTCGGTATCTGCCCTTCTGGCAATTTCCCGAATTCGACAGTGATCATCACTTCTTCACAAAAAGAGGTTTTCCGCAAAAAAGTCGAGTTAAGCATCGAAAATCCATATCTTGATGCATTTGATTTTACGGGCGATGTCTCCTCTATTTGTATTCGTGTGCTCGATCAAAACGGAAACGTCCTCGTCGAATATAAAAACAATCTCAAAAAGCACACCCCTATCAAGCCAAGAGAGATTTCTCCGCGCCCAAAGGATATCAAAACGAACGAAGAGTTATATTTGCATGGCTACCATTTGTATCAATATAACCACTTCTCTTACAAAGCGACCGACTATTTCCTAGAAGCTTTAAGAAGAGACCCTACCGATATGCGCTCCAATGAGGCAATGGGTGACATTTGCCTAGACAACGCAAGATTCGATTTAGCAAAAGAGTATTACTCCAAAGCGATTGAAAAAGCGGAACTTCGTGGGCCAAATCCAAAAGACACATCAAGTTTCTATGGAAGAGGACTCGCCAATCGTTATCTAGGATTAGACGATGAAGCGGAAAGCGATTTCTATAACGCGGTATGGCAATATGGCACCCGTTCTAGCGCTTATTACGCTTTGGCGGGGCTTGCTTCCAAACGAGCTGACAAGCAAGAAGCGATTCGTTTATTGAATCTTTCTTTAGAGACCAACGCAAAGAACCCATTAGCGGTTCTCATGCTTGGGCTCCTCTCCAATGAAGCGGGCGCGAAGGAAAAAGTGAATGAAATCGATCCTCTTTTCTTCCACGAAAACGATGGAAAGAGGGATTTGATCCTCGTCCGCGAGCTCCTTCAATTCGGAATGCTTAAAGAGGCATATGACGTCCTTTCAAAAACCGAAAAGAACCCACTTGTTTATTATTATCTAGCTTACATCCACACGCTAATGAAAGATGGGGAAGAAAAGAAATACATCGACCTAGCGGAAAAAGCCGACCCATACCTATGCTTCCCGAACGACAACTTCGATGTGATTGTGTTAGAAAACGCGGGAACCCCGATGGCGAATTATTATCTAGGATGCCTTTATTATCATCGGGACCAATACGAGAAAGCCGCCTCTTATTTTGAAAAGACGAACGAGAAAATCACCTACTATCCTTCTTTGCGAAACCTCGCACTTGCCTATTTCGACCACTTGGGAAAGAAAGAAGAAGCCTATACGTTACTTAAAAAAGCGTTCAGCTTATCGTCTAATGGCAGAATTCTTTACGAGCTTGTCATGATGGAAGTCACACTCAACATCCCTTTAAAAGACAGAGTGAGTTTCATTGAAAAGAACATGGAACTTGCCAAAACGAGAGACGATGTATTAACCAAATACGTTTCTTATCTCGTCGATTTGAAAGAATACGACAAAGCGATAGAGATACTCAAGACGCATAGTTTCCACACCTATGAAGGAGGAGAAGGGAATTTGACTTCGCTTCATTCCAACCTCTATTTCTTATTAGGGAATGAAGAATATAAGAAAGGGAACTATCGAAAGGCGAGAGAATACTTCCTTATCGGTTTAGATTACCCTCTCAATTATCATGAGACCATCACGGTTCACGCGGACAATTCGCACCTCTATTACGGACTCGCTCTCGTAAGCGAGAAACTTGGCGAAAAAGAAGAGATGGAGAATTATTTGAAGAAGGGAATTTCTTCATTGGGTGGCCCAAATATCAATTACTATTTCGCAAGCAAATGCGACGAAAAACTTGGATTAACGGAAAAAGCGAAAGAGAAATTAGACGCTTTGTACGAGGCCGCACTTGACCTTGAGAAAAACAAAGATCTGGATTCTTATTTCGGAGTCGGAGCTCCAACAAGGCTCCCCTTCGCTTACGACATCCCTAGAGTGAACACCATAAAAGCCTTAGAGCTTGAAATCTTCGCCTTACTCGGTGAAGGGAAAAAAGAAGAGGCGAAAGCAAAGATGGAAGAGCTTAAGAAATTAGACCTTTCTTCTATCGCGCTAACATTGACTGCTTCTTTATAAAGGAAGACGAATGGCCGTCCTTATGGACGACCTTTCTTTTTTCTTCGCCTATCGGCAAAATAGCGGGGTCAGGTTATAAAAAGACTTCACTAGTAAATAATCCGTGATTTTAATCGATATTGATGCGGGGTGGTACCAATGTATTTTTTGAACAGTCTGATTAAGACCTGGGAATCCAATAAGCCAACTTCCATAGAGATTTCAGAAACGCTCAAATCGGTTTGAATCAATAATTCCTGTGCCCTTTTCACACGCTTCTTCGCAATATATTGGCTTACTGGTTCCCCAATGCATTCTTTGAACTTCTTTTCGAGATAAAACTTGGAGAGCCCCACTTCTAGCGCGACGCTGTCGAGAGTGAGTTTTTTGGTTAAGTTATCATCGATAAATTCGGTGGCCTTTCGCACGGTTTCGGGGGCGAAAGCGATGTATGTTGACATATCGTGGACATGCTTTCTTAAGCGAAGCATCAATTTGTATATTTCGTTAGAGGCAGCATATTCATCGTATTTCTTTTCCTCAATTGCTCTATGAATCCCTTTAATCGTGCTCACAAACCCAATGGAATCGCCCGGAGTTTTGATGACATTTCCGGTGATGCTTGAAACATAGGATAAAAAAGATTCCAAAGAGGGGCTTTGAAGATGGATATAAATCAGTTTCATGCCGTTTTTATCCGTCCACATTTCATGTTCGTCCATGCAATTAATAAAGAGGATGTCATCTTTGTGAAATTCATTCACTTTATTGTGGTATTTCAAATAACCATGCCCCTCCAAACAATAGGTGAACATGTAAGAATTGTGCTCGCTCCGTTTGAGGTAATGATTCTTCCCGTCTTCTTCATAACCCGTGAAAATTATCCGATAGAAAAGTCCAGACCGGTCACGATCAAGGGAAACCCGATAGAGGGAATAATTGGGCGAAAAATCTCGATTCAATACTGCTTTCATAAACAAGAAATAATAATTTTATATTTCGATAATACCTTTTCGTAGAGGAATAAAAAAGGAAAAATCGTGGCGTAGTAACGGAAAGAAAAAGGGTAATTCTCCCATCAAATGTCACCATTCGTTGGGCAAAGATGAAAAATAACAGCATATTTCCATTAGATTTTGTCTTTTCATGTTTTGTCAACGAAAACTAGAATTAGGGCAGTCGAAAAATAAGATTGGAGACAATATGAAGAAAACAATCGCACGCTTTTTGGGGCTATCCCTTTTTGGGCTAGTTCTCGCTTTGCCGAACACGAATGCATCTTTGACGCTTGCAGGAGAAGGAGAAAACATAGACACCGACCATAGCTATCTTCTCTCCTACTATGACGACTTCAATGGAAAGCTCAAAGATGGCTGGTCTTACGTGAAAGGTAGTTCTGCTTACTCATATAGAGAAGGGGAACAAACCAAATTCGGATGGTTATTCAATGGTCAAGATCACATCCAATACAAAAGGAATAACAACCCTAGCGATTTTGGCAAGTTCCTTTATGGAGACTCCGCAAGTTCCAATTACGTTTTTGAGGTCAAAGTTAAAGCGGACACCACATTAACCGCAGGGGAATACGTCACTACTTATGGCAGTGACGTCGGGAAGCACTTAACCATCAATTCCATGCTTCCTTTCTTCGTACAAAACCAAGAACCAACCTCTTCTTATCAAACTTTCTACGGCAGATCCGTTTGCTTTACTAACTATGCAATCGGATTCTGGGAATACGGCGATGATGGAAAAGGCGCTTGGGCTGCTTCGACACGATTGAATACAAAAATCGGGAACGATTTCACTTGGGCGGATTGGCACACAATTCGCGTATTAGCAAACGATGAGGTCTGCAAACTCTTCATCGATGACGCGATGATCCTAGAAACGGCTCAAGATAAATTTGTAAAGGCCACCACCACGACTGGCTCATGTGGATTTGCTGCCACAATCAACGCTGGATACGATTCGCTCCACTACGACGATTTCAAGTTCTATGAAGCCAATCCAAATTACGCCAACAAAGTAACGCCAACATCCACGCTTGATTTATTGGATGAAGATAAATTCACAAGCGTTTGGAATTCCGGCGCAAAAATGAACTATTCCCAAAACGGAAACAAAGTTGGCGTTTCTATTCCTGCCGGTGGCGCATACGGCACTCAATTAACCACTATCAATCAAGAATATAAGTCATTCGATATGGATATCGCTCTTGATATGGGCAACCAATTGGCGTTGAAAGGAACAACTGCCGAAGATCAAACAACGAAAAACCTTAGAGTGTCTCCTGAATCTGGCATCATCATCGGATCCAAAAACGCCACCCTCAATAGCAATTACTACATGGTTTCAACCGAATTAATTCAAAGCAATACGGCTTATAAAAACCTAAGCAATATCTCTTTGTATTCTTATACATACAAAGCTGGAGCATCGGCTGCCACTGCAAAAAAACTTCAAGTCATAACCAGCGTTACGGGCACTTCCCCTTATTTGAGACTATCATTAAAAGATAAGAAGTTATCCGTCACTGTTTTTGCGAACAAAGAAGCTTACGAAACAGGCACTATCACAAAAACGGTCACTGACCTCGACATCAGCGCTGGAGACGGCAATCACTTCGGATTCCGATGCAACACTGGAGGAAACGCAAATAAATTTGTCTACGAAGCGGAAATCCTTTCTTTCGCCACCACTGATAAAGGCGCGGTCGAATATCCTTCCAATAATGTTGTAATCGCTCCAGAAACTGCAAGTGGCCCATACACCGTTTCCATTCCAACATTAACGAACGGCGTCATTAAAGATGGTGAAACAACCATCGAATCCGATATTTCCATGAATGCTCATGAGAGCAAAACGTTAAAAGTAATTCCTAATGAAGGCTATTCCATTTCTAGTGTTCTAGTGAATGGCAAAAACATCGGACCAGCCAAAGAAATCAAGATTGATAACATCACTAGAAACACAACCATTCAAGTAAACTTCGTTTCTTCCTCTACGATTGATGTTTATCTCATCGCCGGTCAATCCAACGCTGCCGGTTATACTCCAATCAAAGGTTTGTTCAACCCATACACGTACGGCGGAACGCTCAATCAAGATAAGATCGACGAATATGTGAATGGCTATGACAATGTCTACTATTACGGAGCGACCAAGCTCAACGACATCTCCAAAGGCAATATGTCTTATGAGGTGACACGTGCTGGAGAAGGCACTGCTGCTGCTTATATGGGTCCGGAATTAGGATTCGCTGAATATGCTTCTCCGATTCTGAAAGAGCAAAACAAGCAAGCGGCCGTCATCAAATACGCAGTAGGCGGAACGGGATTTGCCAATTCCACCAGTGACACGGTAAAGACTTATGGTAACTGGTTATCGCCAACTTCCTTAGTCGAAGAAGAAGCAAACCTCGTTGAAACATCGGGTCTCCTTTATAAGAATTTATTGAAAGTCATCAAATCTGGTTTAGTTGATTTGGTGGAACGCGGATATCATCCAGTCGTCAAAGGAATGATGTGGTTCCAAGGATGTGCGGATGCTGGAAGCAAGACCATTTCTAATCAATATGCTCATCACTTAACCAACCTCATCAACGATTTACGTAGCGACATCAGTGATTTGGAAACAGAATTGTCGCTAGAAAAAGGCTACTTAAATGTCGTCGCTGGCAAAATCAATGACAATTTGTCGAGATGCGAATACGAAAATATCGTTAGAGAACAAATTCAACTCGTTTCCGAAACCGTCGAAGGAGTTCGCGTAATCGACACAAAAGGAATGATCGTTCCTGATGAAAATGACAATAACGACGCATGGCACTTCTCCAGCAAGGACATGCTTAAAATCGGTAACATGTTCGGGCAAGCCCTACTCGAAGAAAGCGGATATCTCACCCCTGAGACCTTCACTGTTACCTTCAACACTGATGGCGGAAGCGTCGTCGAACCCCAAACCCTTAAAAAGTGGCAGTCCATTAAAGTTCCAGCTGCCCCAGTAAAAGAAGGATACACCTTCCTTAAATAGGTGATCGATGGCACCGAAGAAGAATTCAATTTCAAAGACTACTCCATCACTTCGAATTTGACTTTAAAAGCCGTCTATGAAGTCGACCAGGCATACGAGAGTTACGAAAACTTCGTCTCTTCCATGGAAACCACGTTGAAATATGAAGACGGAGAAATCACCAAGCCAACCCAGGAAGAATGGGAAGCGCTCAAAGAAACATTTGCCGCTTTAGGCGAAGAATATCAAACCGCTTTAGAAAACGGAACCGCCTCCGAAACTGGTAGTGACTTAGAAAGAGCATTATTCCTCTATGATGCCGTCATAAATAAATACGGCCCTGACGAATTCGAAAACTTCTTAAGACGTCCAACCAGTTATGTACCACCCACCCCTCCAACAAGCGAATCGAGCGAGTCATCCAGTGAGACAAGTTCTTCATCGAGTAGTGAATCAAGCAAGTCATCTGGCGAAGAAACGAGTTCCTCAAGCGCGAGCGGCGTAACTTCGTCTAGCGCTTCATCAAGTGGCACCACAAAGGAGAATAACGGCGGAAACGCCGGTGTGATTGTCGGCGTGAGCGTCGCTGCAGCACTCGTCTTAGCGGGAGGCGTCGGAGCAATTCTTTACTTCACCAAGAAAAAGAAGAAATAACGTCAGCCAAAACAAACAAAGGAGCCTAGTCCTATCACTGGGCTCTTTTTTCATAGAAGCGTCAGTCAAAACACGACAAGGAATGGAAATCAAAAAGAGAGGCAATCTTCTTTTCCGTGGATTCAAAGAAGAAAAGAATAGTCTATTTTCTTTTAAAAATCATGATTCGTATGCGCTTTCAAGAACAATAAGTAATAATTTTATATTAAAAGCATATATTGAATGAAAACGAATAAGAATCAATAATAAATAACGTTAATTATTAGGGCGATTGCCCTTTGTGAGGTAATTTATGAAAAAATGGAGATTGCTTCCCCTCTTGTGTCTAGTCGGCGCTTCTTTGTCACTTGTTAGCTGTGGTAATAAGGGAGGCGATGGCACCGACAAAGACGGTAAGACTTTGATCAACTTCTTTGGTTGGGGATCTGCGGAAGAACAAGAAAACTTCCAAACCATGATCAATAGTTTTATGGAAGACAATCCCGACGTCAAAGTCTCCTATGAGGCTACCAGTGCCACTAACTATTCAAAATTGCTTTCCACAAAAGCGAAAAACTTACCAGATGTCTTCTATATGCCAGATTACGATTTCCTTCAATGGGCAAGCTCTGGCAAATTGATGGATATCTCTTCTTACGTGAGCGAAGAGGAGCTCAACAAAATCTGGCCTGTCGCAAGAACGATGTTCCGTTATGACGCAAGCACGAAGAAACTCGGTGAAGGAACCGCTTTATACGGACTCGCCAAGGATTTAGGTCCTTATAGCCTCGTCTATAACAAGACGGCGATGGAACAAATCATCGAAACAAAGAACCTCAAAGACGAAAACGGAAATAAATTGGCTTTGCCAAGCGCTACTGAGCCAATGAGTTGGTCGGAATTCGTGGATTATTTCTCCAAATTCAAAGGGAACGAATATAACGCCTATCCATTAGGCTATTATGAGCCAATGCATGCCGTCTACTCCAACAATGCCGATTTCTGGAGTGCGGATACGAAGACAACCGCTATCACGACGCAAAACTTCAAAGACGCCATCCAATGGATTGCGGATTTAAGTTTGAAATACGGGATCGCCCCAAACGCGAAAGAAGCAAAAGCAAGCAATGGCTATCAACGCTTCTTAAACAAACAGTGCTTAGTTACCTTCATGGGGCCATGGGATCAAAAAGCGTATTGGAACTCCGTCGACTTCGATTTTGATATCATGCCTCCCCCGTATGGCACCGCCTCTGGCGCGAAATCCACGTCTTGGATTGGCTCTGTCGCATTGAGCTGCCGCAATTTCTCCAAAAATGAGGAGAAAAAGAAAGAGGCATCTATCCGTTTGGCCAAATATCTTACTCTTGGCGAAAAATGCGCGAAAATGAACTATCAGTTAGGGCAAGCCATGCCAAATATCATGGAGATGGCCAAAACCGATTGGATCAATAACGTTGGACTTACGGGAAGGCAAACTCTCCCTGAGCACAAAAACGTGTGGCTCGATATCACGACTGGCAACGACAAAGTCACCTATCATAACCGCGCCAAATATTACCTTTATTACAATTCTTCTTATGACGATTTGATCAGCAATATCGCCGATAACGTTAACACAGGGTTAAAGACGGCCGCTGCTTATTGCGATGAATATGCCCCAGCCCATCAAGAACTATTGGACGATAACGCTGTGGCTATGCAGGATTAATTATGCGCGACGATGTCATCGAAAAGCTGAAGTTGGAAAATTACGCTCTTGAGAGCGTCAAGAAAAAGGAAAAGCTTTCCAAATCCGCCAAAAAGGAAGAACGAACCGTTTATTTGTTCATTCTCGTCCCGATTATCGGCTTCATCATTTTCACTCTCGTATCTTCTTGCTATTCCATTTATCAATCCTTCACCGACTATAACCCAATCCGCGATAGCGCAAAATGGGTTGGATTCGACAATTACATCAATCTTTTCCAAAACGCCGATTTTCGAAATGCGGTAGCCAATACGGTCGTATTGCTTCTTTCCATCCCGCTAGGCGTCACCGCCGGGCTTCTGCTTGCCGTTTATCTAAAACGGTTGGCCCATGGCTCTAAATTACTCTCCCTTTTGTTCTATTTGCCTGCGATTACAAGCGCCGTGTCCATTTGCGTCGTCTGGCAGTATATGTTCAATTACCAATATGGCTTAATCAATAAGATATTTAACGTAAGTCTGAACTGGTTTGATAATAACGATTTCTTCCTCATCAAAATCGCCATTTTCATTAAAGGCGTATGGGGCGGAATGGGCGCGACGATGATTCTATACGCCGCTGGACTCAATAATGTTCCGAACGAATACTACGAATGTTCGGAAATCGACGGGGCTTCAAAATGGCAGCAATTCGTCCATATCACCGTTCCGATGGTGTCCCCCACAACGTTCTATTTGATTGTCACTCAATTAATTACGCATTTGCAGGCATATGCCGATGCGGCGATTTTCACGAAGGGGACGAAACCAGCCCAAACGATTATTTATTACATTTGGACTTATGGAATCGACGATGGAAGGTATGGAATGGCTTCCGCGGCGGCAGTGAGCCTTGCCGTGGTGATCGCCATCATTACCATCATCCAATTTAAGCGGAGCAAAATGTTTGATATCTAATTATGGACAAAGTTGAGTTACTGAATAATGTTCCTTTGACTCTTGCTCAAAGCGAACACGCTACCCCTTCAAGAAAGAAAAAGAGCGCTTTTTCCCGACTAACAACATCGGAAAAGGTCACCCATATCGTTTCCGATATCATTGTTTTCCTATTGGCCCTATCAATGCTGTTCCCTTTTTATTGGATGTTTGCTAGCGCGCTAAAAAGCGTCAGCGAGAACATGTCCACCGACTTGATTCTTTGGTCGGCTAGCCCGAATTGGTCCGTATTTGATACTCTTTTCAGCAAATACGACTTCGGCCAAGCAATTTTGAATACGGTTCTCATCGAAATCGCGGTGATACCCGTTGGAACGTTTGTAAGTTCGCTCGCCGCTTTCGCATTTGCAAAAATGCATTTTAGACACAAAAAAGCGTTGCTCATCACCATTATGGTCGGCATGATGATTCCTTATAGTGCCGTCATGCTTCCGCAATATCGCGCTTATGACTCTATGGGTTTAGTCGGCACTTTATGGCCGATCATCATCCCTGGCTTATTTGGAAGAATTTCGATGATGTTTTTCCTTATCACTTACATGAAAGGCGCCATTCATGATTCCTTGATCGAATCCGCGAAAATCGATGGCTCTTCTTTCTTTAGAATGTATTGGCAGATTGCTTTACCTCTAGCGAAAAACGCCATATTTGCCCAAGTCATTTTCTGGTTCGTCGGTATTTGGAACGATTATTTCGCCCCATCGCTTTATTTGACGAATAAAGATATCAGAACCGTGCAAGTGCTCCTTTTCCTCCTCAATAGCGATACCGGCGGCAATTTGGACTTCCCTGTCATGATGGCGGGCGCCTTTATTAGCTCGCTTCCTATGATTGCTTTCTTCTTAATTTTCAGAAATATGTTTGTTGGTTCAATCACCATGAGCGGAGTCAAAGAATAATGAAGCACGTAAACCCCATCGATTTCAAAAACGAAAATTTTCGCGACTATGGCGATCCTTTCGTACTAAGACATAACGGCACCTATTACCTTTATTTCACTGCCGCTGCCCCTGAAGGACTACCACTTGTTTATTCTTCTTCGGATCTTATCAACTGGGAGAACCTAGGAGAAATCACTTCAGATAGCAAGGCCGTATGCGCGTTTGCTCCGGAAGTCATTTATGCGTATGGCAAATTCTATATGGTCACTTCTCCAAAAGGGAAAGGCCACTATGTTTTCGTTTCCTCTTCCCCCACGGGCCCATTTATAAGAATCACCGACAATATCGGCTCTATGATCGACGGGAGCTTATTCGCATCAAAAAAGAATACGCTTCATTTGCTAAGAGCCTCATCTAACGGCATTGTTTTGCTTGATATGGATGAGAATGGAACACTTTCTAACCATCGGGTTATCTCTGAACCGATGGATGGATGGACGGAAGGACCGTCATTATTAAATATTGAAGGAAAATACTATCTCTTCTATTGCGGGAACCACTACTGCGCGACTGGATATCGCGTCAATTATGCGGTTTCAGACACGCTCGACGGTTTCTATAGGGAAGGCATCAATAATCCGCTGATCATCAATACGAATAGCCAAATCTCGAAATTAGGGCATAGTTCCGAAGTGCTCGCACCTGATTTATGCTCCTATCTTTGCTTCTACCACGGCATGGAAAACAAGCCAGGAAAAAGCAAGCGCGTCGTCAATTTTGACCGCTTATTCATTCAGAACGGCGAAGTCAGTCTCACCCCTTCTTTCTTTTCGGTGGAAAAGTATAGAAAGCCATCTTTTTTCGTTCGTCCAAATCAAGAAATCACGGAATTTGTTTCCGCTACTCCCGTGAAAAGAGAATTTGTGCTTGAAGCCTTCATGGACAAAGAGGTCACTCTGACGTTTGGCAATGGGTATTCTTTCTCCGTAGAAGAGAATCAGTTCGTCTTAAAAGTAGATGGGAAAACTCAAGGTTACATTGGGAACCACTTTGATTTTTCCTATTCGCATACCATTCGAATTGAGAACAAAGACAAATGCTACGTTTACATAGATACGGCAAACGTGGGGTCGTTTTCTAGCATTAATCCCTCTGCGATTGGCTTTAAAAAAGCCAAAGGAGACCATTTAGGATCGTTCTCCTTTTCTAACTTTGAAGAAATGAATTTCGCAAAGACACTCCCGGGATATTTTTCGAAGAACCTATGTGAAGATAATCAACGCGGCTTATCGCTCCGTTACGTCGCGGAAGAAAAAGCAAAATACGAAATCGCCATGCTGATAAAATGGAAAGAAGAGACAAATATCGTCATCAATGGCGTATCCTTCCCCCTTTCCGAAAATCAAAGTGAATTCTCCTCCCTTTTCGTTTCTTTCGGCCTTCACCCCTTAGAAAAAGAAGGAGTGCTCAATGTAGAATTCGATAAGCAAAAAGTAAATGTTTTGGGCATCAAATTCGAAAAAGTATCTGCGTATGAGTCTTATTCCTCTTTCCCTAGTGAAGAAGAAGGTGACAAGTATTCCCTTAGTAAGGAAGAGGGGCATAACGAAATCGGCGTGACTTTCCTAAATCGCGGCTTCACCCCTTATTCAGAAGCAGGAATTCTATTGAATGTCACCTCTTTCTCCGAAGACCTCATTCAGTGCCGTCACCATTTAAATGGCATCTTTGTCGGCTTTAAGAACAGATTGCTCGTGATCGATGACTACCGTTATAAGAAAACGCGTGTATTCGATCGGCCATATCCATTAGAGGAAAATAAGGAATACCGTCTCGATGTGAAATACAAGGATTCCTGCATCGACGTTTATCTCGATCACGTCCTATTAATTCGCGTTTATTAT
>ERZ808274.639-NODE-639-length-15883-cov-2.597865_pt1 | contig 15883 bp, 10 predicted proteins | sample MGYA00521277_ERZ808274 | MGnify/ENA primary metagenome ERZ808274 (study PRJEB31516, sample SAMN03275597) | gut metagenome | biome: mammalia-associated habitat; material: feces | host: Papio cynocephalus | place: Kenya | collected 2012-07-28 ... | reverse complement strand
ACGAGGTTGAGGTCGTCATCGAACTCGAAGACGTAAGGAGTTGCGGTCGGGATGTTGAGGCCGACGATGTCAGCGTCAGAGATTCCCTTGAGATGCTTCACAACGCCACGAAGGCTATTGCCGTGAGCCACAACCACGATGTTGTCGTGCTGCTTGAGGGCAGGGAAGATCTCGCACTCCCAGTAAGGCATCACACGCTCGATGCAGTTCTTCAGAGCTTCTGTGCGAGGGATGTACTGATCTGGAACGAGAGCGTAGCGAGGATCTTTGGTCGCGCTGTTAGGATCGTCTTCAGGAAGTTTGTGAGGAGCAACATCGAAGCTGCGGCGCCAGATGAGCACCTGCTCGTCACCGTACTTCTGGGCGGTCTCGGCCTTGTTCAGACCCTGAAGCATTCCGTAGTGCTTCTCGTTGAGCCTCCAAGTCTTCTTTACAGGAATCCAGTCGAGATCCATGGCGTCAAGAACATTGTTGAGGGTCTTGATGGCTCTCTTAAGATAAGAGGTGTAGGCCACCTCGAAGGTGACTCCGGCCTCTTTGAGGGCCTTTCCAGCGTCGAGGGCTTCCTGAACGCCCTTCTCGCTGAGGTCAACGTTGGTCCATCCTGTGAACCTGTTCTCCTTGTTCCACTGGCTTTCGCCGTGACGGATAAGTACTATTCTTTTCATATTTCTAATAATTTGGTTTAATTCTTATTATACAGTCGCTTCGGTGCTTCGACAGGCTCAGCAACCACAGGCTCAGCAACCGCGAGTCAATATCGGTTGCTGAGCTTGTCGAAGCAACCGGAGCACTGGGCTGCAAATTTACATCATTATTCCGATTCGTCAAACTGGTTGCCCATAATCATAAGCAACTTGTCACCGACCTTAAGTTTGACAGAACCGTCAGGAACAATCAGTTCCCCATCTCTTTTTATCATCACTACACGAGTCCCTTCCGGAAGCGCAACCTCCTTAAGAGTGTCTCCATTGGCAAGATCAGATTGGGTAAGTCTGTGATCCATAAGCTTGCCTGCCTCCTCCGGAATCTCAATCCCGAAAGTCTCCGGAGCTTTCTCCTGAGGCAGGGCAAGATTCAGTTTCTTGGCCACAGCGGGAATACTCATGCCCTGAATCAGCATGGAAACCATCGTGATAAAGAACACGATGTTGAAGATCTGGTCTGAGCCAGGAATGCCAGCAACGACCGTGAATATTGCAAAGATGATCGGAGTTGCACCTTTCAGGCCTACCCACGAGATGAAGGCCCTAGCTCTGAATGAGAGTTTTCTGAAAGGAAGAAGCGAGATGAAAACCGAAAGCGGTCTCCCTACGAAAGTCATGAACACTCCGATCAGAAGAGCCACCGGAGCAACGGACAGCATTTCCTTAGGGTTAACCAACAACCCCAAAGTGAGGAACATTCCCATCTGCATCAGCCATGTGACCGTGTCGCTGAACCTGAAAACCTCTCTCTTATGGGCCATCGGCTTGTTACCGATGATCACACCTGCTAGGTAGATGGCAAGGAATCCGTTCCCATTCACAAGTCCTGTGAGGGAATAGATGAAGAATCCGATGCTTAGGACCAAGATTGCATACAATGAAGCTCCGTTCAATTTCAATTTACCAAGAGCCCATGAGAATGCACGCCCTAATCCCACTCCCATGATGGCTCCGATTCCCAGCTGCATGATGAATGTCAGTACAGCGTTACCTATCATTTTAGTGTAGTCGATGTCGATTCCGGAAGCCGGTTCGAACAACTGCTGGGCACATTGGATCAGCACAACTGTGATGACGTAAGCCATCGGGTCGTTAGATCCGGATTCCAACTCAAGGACCGGTTGGAGGTTTTCTTTCAGCCTCATGTTGGCATTTCTTAGAATGTTGAACACTGACGCTGAATCAGTTGAAGACATCACAGCCGCAAGCAGAAAGCACATCACAATAGACATTCCTTCTGAAAGATGGCCAACCCTTGTGAGAAGATAGATGAATCCACCGGTAAACAATGCTGTCAGGAAAACCCCGATAGTGGAGAGGACAATACCTTCTTTTAGAACCGGTTTTATGGTGTCGAATTTCGTTTCCAGACCTCCACAGTAGAGAATGACGCAAAGAGCAATCGTACCGATGAACTGAGCAATGTGGAAATTGTCAAAGGCGAGTCCGAGACCGTCAACACCGAATGCCATGCCCACAACAATGAACAGAAGCAAGACAGGAATCCCGAACCGGAAACCGGCACGGCTGATGAGTATTGCAGTGAAGATCAGCAGCGATCCGATGAGGAGTATATTCTCCGGAGAAAATTGTATCATGGTATTATTCTGTGTTTCTGTTCATAGTCGCGGCACCAATCACTGAGGGGACATTCTTCACATTTTGGATTTCTTGCCGTGCAGGTATAGCGTCCGTGCAGGATAAGCCAATGGTGAGCCCTTGCCCTAAGTTCTGATGGAATGTGTGATTCCAGTTCCTTCTCAACGGCCTCGACTGTCTTACCGTCAGATAATCCCATTCTGTGAGAGACGCGGAACACATGAGTGTCAACAGCAATCACTGGCTTGTCATAGATGACAGAAGCCAAGACATTGGCAGTCTTACGTCCTACTCCCGGAAGGCTCATGAGCTTGTCGATGTCCGAAGGAACTTCACCAGCGAAGTCGCTCATCAATTTTTGAGCCATACCAACCAGATGTTTGGCCTTGCTGTTCGGGTATGAAATGCTTTTTATCAGCTCCAAAACGTCCTCGAAAGATGCTGAGGCCAAATCCTTCGGCTCAGGGTAGCTGCGGAACAACTTTGGGGCAACCATATTCACCCTTCTGTCAGTGCATTGGGCACTAAGAATCACAGCCACGAGTAGCTGAAAAGGTGATTCATAATGCAGTTCCGTCTGAGGCTCCGGACAATTTGCCTGGAACCAAGCGAGAGCCTTGCCAAAGCGGTCCTTCTTTAGCATAAGCCCTAGATAGTAAGAGCTAAGTCGATGACTTCATCATTGAGGTTCTCCTTGCATCTTTCGTCCTTGCAGACGAAAACTCTGCCGGGATATTTCTCAAAGATTGTCCTATTATGTGTCACCATCACGATGGCTGTTCCGTCTGTTTTGTTTATGCCGGTAAGAAGCCTCATGATTCCGTCCGCTGTCTCATTGTCCAGATTGCCAGTCGGTTCATCAGCGATTATCAACCTTGGCCTGTTTAGAAGTGAGCGTGCAATTGCAATCCTTTGTTGTTCGCCACCTGAAAGTTGGTGAGGCATCTTATGGGCCTTGTTTTCCATCCCGACATCGTGGAGTACACCAATGATTCGCTTGTCAATCTCGTTCCTGTCTTTCCAACCGGTTGCCCTAAGGACAAATTCCAGATTACTCTCGACTGTCCTGTCCATCAGCAGTTGGAAATCCTGAAATACTACTCCTATCTTGCGACGAAGATACGGAATGTCCTTGTCTTTCAGCCCGTTCAGTTTGAAGCCGCAGACTTCACCGGAGCCTTTCTCAAGGGGATTTTCGCCAATCATAGTGCGTATGATCGAGGTCTTTCCAGTCCCGACCTTACCAACGATGTAAATAAAATCACCTGGGAATATGTCCATGTCAAGTCCATAGACAACAGTGCTTTCTCCATTGAGTATGTCCGCCTCCTTGAATGAGACAAGCGGCTCGCTTTTTGATGATGATTGCGCGTTCACTTCCATAGTAACGCAAATATACTCTATTTTTTGGGTATATTTAGGAAATTTGTGTGTTATTTTTCATTTTCCTTAAGTAAATTTGTAAGATATTTTTCGCTGATGAAAATGATGAGAAACAATATGAAAAGCAAACTTGCCGTGGCGCTTTTGGCAGCGCTGTCACTTGGAGTGGGGACGACCGTTTCCGCTCAGGAAAGTGGGCCGGATCAGTACCGTCTAGCCACCGAACTCTATGGGCACGGGATGTTCGAGAGAGCCGGAAGCCTGTTCGGAGAAATCTATGCTGGAACCGGAGATGTGACAGCGGGAGGCTACGAGGCCCTTTGCGCTGTCAGGCTTCAAGAAGTCGGAAACGAGACATTGGCTGATGAATATGTCACCGCGCACCCTTATTCCATTCTGGTGCCGCAGATCCATTTCTACAAGGCCTTGAATCTGTTCGATAAGCAGGATTTTAAGGCTGCCGCTGCCGAGTTTGACAAGGTGAAGGAAAAGGCCCTGCCTTCAGAACTGATCTCCGAATTTGCGTTTAAACAGGCATATTCCTATTTTGAACAAGGTGATTTGGCGAAAGCTAAGTCCTTGTTCGAGAAATCAGAGAAGCGGGTTCAGTCGGACTTCACTGCTCCATCGAGATATTCATTGGGCTACATCAACTACTCCGAGAAGAATTTTGACGAGGCATTTGAATGGTTCGAAAAGGCCGCTAGAGACCCTCGCTTTACCGAGATGTCCAACTCCTATATGGTTGAGTGTCGTTTCATGAGGAAGGACTATTCGTATGTCCTAAAGAACGGAGTCAAGGTCTTCGAAAATGCTCCGAAAGAGCGTCAGAGGCATTTGGCGAGGATTATCTCGGAATCGTACCTCGCTAAGGGTGACACTGATAAGGCTAAGGAATATTACGATGTCGCCAAAAGCGGGGAGAACGACATGGACCGGAACGACTATTTCTACGCTGGTTCACTTCTGTTTGCGACTGGAGACTATAAAGGGGCGATTGACAACTATTCCTTAATGAGAAACAGGACTGATTCGATCGGTCAGATAGCGAACTACAATCTGGCTTACAGCTACATCCGAACCGGCAACAAGGTCGCTGCCCTTGATGCTTTCAAGGACGCATCCCAAAGAGCATTCAATCCTGACATTCAAGAGGATGCTCATTTCAATTATGCCAAGCTTTCGTTTGACCTGAATCACAACCCGTCGGTCTTCAACGACTACATGGCGAAATACTCCGACAAGAAAAAAGGTGACAGAATCTATAGCTACATGGCGCTGGCTTCCCTCTACAGCCACGATTACGCAGGAGCTGTGGAGGCCTACTCTAACATAGACATGCTAGATAAGGATCAAAAGGCTAACTACATGAAAGCTAATTACCTGAGGGCCCAGCAGCTTGTGGAAAGAGGGGCGTGGAGTGATGCTGTCCCATTCCTAAGAGCGTCATCTTTCTATGCGGACAAGCGTTCTCCATTCTCTCAGTTGTCGCGTTACTGGTTAGGCGAATCTTATTACCGTGGAGACCAGTTCGACAAGGCCTTGGAGACATTCAAGGATCTCTACAACAATTCAGCCCTTGAAGGCAAGGCGGAAGGTAGGTTGATACCTTACGATTTGGCTTACTGCTATTTCCGCAAGGGAGACTATGAGAATGCCGCAAAGTGGTTTGACGAGTACTTGGCTTCACGCAATCCGTTGGAGGGTGAGGATGCATCGGTGAGAAGGGCGGACTGTGATTTCATTCGCAAGGACTACAAAACAGCAGCTAATGAATATGAAAACGCTTTGACGAAGTTCCCCTTCAAGAACAATCTCTACCCGAATTACCGTGCAGGCATCGCATACGGTTTGCTTGGCGACATGGACAAGAAGATAACAGTTTTGTCCAAGGCATTGAAAGTGAATGCCTCGTCTGAATATTATCCGGAATCAATGTTTGAATTGGGCAGGGCATACATTGCTGCCGGTCGGAATGATGATGCGATCTCAACGTTCGACAAGTTGCGCACCACGACAGATGACAAGACAATCGTTGCCCGCAGCTTGATTGAATTGGGCATGATTTCAAGGAATATGTCAGAGTATGACAAGTCCCTCTCTTACTACAAGCAGGTGATTTCAGCAATGCCGGGCACACAGTACGCTCAAGATGCTCTTTTGGCTGTTGAGTCGATTTACCAGTCTCAAGGAAGAACCGATGAATATCTTGACTTCGCTGACAAGGCCGGTGTGATCAAGGACAAGTCTGAAAGCGAGAAAGAGTCATTGTACTTCAATGCTGCAGAACAAGTGTTCTTGACAGAAAACTATGACAAGGCCTTGACTTCGTTGAAAAACTATCTTGAGCGCTATCCTAATGGAGTCAAAGTCCCTGAGGCCGAGTTCTATGTGGCTGAGTGCTACCGCAATACTGGCAAAAAGGAACAGGCTTGCGATTGGTACAAGAAAGCCATAGACAGGGATGTGAACTCATCGTTGGCAGAGACTGCGATGCTGAATTTCTCAAGGCTGTCTTACGATCTACAACGCTACAACGATGCGTTCGGTGGCTATTCCTCATTGCTTGACGAGGCTAAGCTCGAAAACAACAAGCACACAGCTAGAATAGGTATGATGCGTTCGGCATTTAAAGCCGGTAATTGGACTTCCGCATTGTCATGTGCGGACAAAGTTCTTGCTGACGGGAAGAGCACTGAGCCTGAAATCCGTGAAGCAGAATTTTCTAAAGCCAAATCATTGCTCTCCACTAATGAGCGTGAAGCCGCGTTTGAGATATTCAAGAAACTTTCTTTGGAACCATCGACTTCGGAGGGAGCAGAGTCTGCCTACATGGTCATCCAGGATGTTTATGATCAAGGTCGTTATGAAGAGGTCGAGAAGAATGTCTATGCCTTCGGTCGGAAGGCCGGTGACCAGAATTACTGGCTTGCCAAGGCTTTCATTGTCTTGGGAGACTCTTTCGCGGATCAGGACAATTTCGCTCAGGCTAAGGCGACATTTGAAAGTGTTTTGAATGGCTACACTCCGGCTTCTGGAACCAATGATGACATTCTGGATAATGTCAAGATGCGCCTCGCCAAACTTAATGATTTGATGAAATGATGAATATGAAAAGAATATATTTTGCCTCAGCTGTTCTCGTCATGTCAGCTTCGGTTTCGTTCGGCCAGAATTTCAATCCAACCGTTGAAGTGACGAACACCTACCACGGCAATCCTTCAGAAGCCCACAAGCCATTGTTGGAAATGAATGTGCCGGACTCCCTGTTGAGGTTCGATCTGGATTTCGACTACGAGGTTTTCAACAAACCTTATCAAGGGGCATACAGCTTCAAGCCTTACATGCTTGACATGAGACCTGCTAAAGATGCATGGAGAGGTCGTAAACTCTTCTTAAAGGCGGGTGCAGGATATTCATTTCACCTCAATTGGATTTTGTGTTTAGCCCGGAATTAAGTGGCCCATTCCAGATGAGCATCTATGCATCTCATAAGTCCTATTTTGGTAATTATCACAAGATTAGCCCTGTGCTTGGCGAAGATGAAATCTTCCGCCTAAAGGAGACAGATGGGCATTTTAGCGGCCATGATGCATTGACCTCAGCTGGCTTTGATGGCCTGTACTGTTGGGATAAAGCGATTTTGTCATTCGGAGTCGGCTACTATGGCCTTGCCGCTAAGGACACTGTCATGTCACGTTCCTATAATGCGTTGGACTTCAACGCTAGAGTTCGTTCGAACAATGATTCCGAGTCTTATTTCCTTTACGACATAGGAATAAAGGGACGTGTGGCGAATGACGGACTTGATTATAAGTCGTTTACATTCCCTTCAGGTGCGAAGGTTGACAAACAGAACGAAAGTTGGGTCTTTCTGGATGGCTTGGCTGGTCTTGTAAAGGACAGCCGTAGGAACATTCTGGCTGGATTCGAGGCGGAATCTGCATCTTACAGTGGATTCTACGAGGGAAGCATCGGACGAGTCGCTTTGATTCCAAGTTACAGGCTGAAATCTGGCCGCTGGAATCTGGACTTGGGAGTCAGGTTTGAATATGTTTTCAGGAATGACGACAAAGACTATTTCCGTGCAATGACCGGAGATGTCGGACAGATCGTCTATCCTGATGCTCATGTAAGCTTTGCAGCGGGGGAGAGTGTGTCGCTTTACGCTGACGCTACAGGTGGAAGCCGTCTGAACACGTATTCATCTCAGATTTCGGGGAATCATCATCTGAATCATTCGTTTCTTGCCGATCCTGCGTACGAATCCTTGACCCCGTTGGTTGACAACACAGTGGAAAATGTGAATGCTAAGGTTGGTGTGAAGGGTAATATTGCCTCGTTGCTTCAATTTGATGTGAACGGGGGAGTAGGGGTGTACGGGAATGCTTTGATGGAGTCGGGGTTGTTCGCGATCGATGGGCACCTTTTGCCTTCACTGACATATTCCGACATCAACCTCATCTATGCCAATGTATTGCTGGGTTGGAAGTCAAGCCGTGTCAAGATAGACGCTGACCTTCGTTACAGAAGTATGTCTTTCTCGGATAATGATGCTAAAAATCTTGGTTTTACACTTCCTAAGTACAGCGGTGGGTTGAGGGCGACGTACAACCTAAGCTCTCGTCTTTATGCTGGGGTTGCTGCCGAGGCATCGTCTTGGCGTGAGGGTTGGTGCGAGTCGGAGGAAGTTTCGGAGGGTGATGTCAAGGTACGTGTGCCGGGTTATGTCGATTTGGGCCTGAACTGCGGTTACAAGTTCAATAGGAAGCTTGAATTGTGGCTTGAGTCTGGTAATCTGTTGTGCCAGACGATTCAGAGAAATCCGTTCTACGCAGAGAAAGGACTTTGGGTTACCGCTGGGGTGTCGCTGAACTTGTAGCCTTCGGTAGCTGAGCTTGTCGAAGCACCGAAACACCGAGCACCAACGTGGCGAAATAATCTAGGAATATATAATAATCTAGGAATATATAGCTGAAAGACGGGCAATGTGGAAATAAATTTCGCATTGCCCTCAATTTTTATTAAATTTGTCTGTTTTATGGGCAGACCATATAAACTTGATAAAAACAGACAATTGAATATGATTGAGAACGAAGAGATGAAGAAAGCGGAAGAACAGTATTCCGCAAGCAGTATTCAAGTACTTGAAGGACTTGAGGCTGTGAGAAAGAGGCCTTCCATGTACATCGGTGACATCGGTGAGAGGGGACTCCATCATCTTGTCTATGAGGTTGTTGACAATGGTATAGATGAGGCGATGGCTGGTTTCTGTACAGAGATTGGTGTGACAATTCTCCCTGACAATTCTATAAGAGTTTCCGACAATGGTCGTGGAATCCCTACTGGAATGCATCCGAAGGAGCATCGCTCTGCTCTTGAGGTCGTCATGACCGTACTTCATGCTGGAGGTAAATTCAATAAGGACAGCTATAAAGTTTCTGGAGGTCTTCACGGAGTGGGTGTGTCCTGCGTGAATGCCCTATCCGACAGCCTTGTGGCAGAGGTCCATCGTGAGGGACATGTGTTCGTTCAGAAATATTCAAAAGGCAAACCGCTCGGACCAGTAGAGATCGTGGGTGACTGCAACGACACTGGAACCATCATCACCTTCCATCCGGACCCTACCATATTCACTCAGACAACAGTCTATAAATATGACACCCTTGCTGCCAGGATGCGTGAGCTTGCCTATTTGAACAAAGGTATCAAGATCACCATCACCGACGAAAGGGAATTGGTTGATGAATATGTCACCGATGAGAACGGTAACTCAAAGCCGACAGGCAAGCAGCTTTACCGCAGCGATGTGTTCTATTCAAAGGAAGGCCTCAAGGAATTCATCGACTATCTTGACGCTGGTGCCATGCAGCTCATTCCTGAGCCGATTTGCGTGCAGAGCGACAAGGTGATTCCGATTGACATCGCCCTTTCGTACAACAACGGATTCTCCGAGAAGATATATTCATACGTCAACAACATCAACACCATCGAGGGTGGAACCCACCTTCAGGGCTTCAAGATGGGACTTTCACGTTCGCTGAAGAACTATGCAGAGAAGAACAACCTTCTCGCCAAGTTCAAGGGCGATTTGGCTCCTGAGGATTTCCGTGAAGGATTGACCGCTGTGGTTTCGGTTAAGATAGCTGAACCACAGTTCGAGGGACAGACCAAGACTAAACTTGGCAACCCAGAGGCGACATCCGCTGTGTCACAGGCCACTTCTGCGGCCATGGATCAGTACCTTGAGGAACACCCTAAAGAGGGTAAATTGCTGATTGAGAAGATCGTACTTGCCGCTACTGCTCGTAGTGCTGCGCGTAAGGCCCGCGAGATGGTTCAGAGAAAGACCGCGATGACCGGTGCTGGAATGCCTGGCAAACTTGCCGACTGTTCGGAGAGGAATCCTGAGAGATGCGAGTTGTTCCTTGTCGAGGGAGATTCCGCTGGTGGTACCGCTAAGCAGGGACGTGACAGAAGAATCCAGGCGATTCTTCCGCTGAGAGGTAAGATCCTCAACGTAGAGAAGGCTGCTGGCGATCGCGCTTTTGATAGCGAGGAAATCCGTAACATTTACACTGCTCTTGGAGTCACCGTGGCGCAGGAAGACGAAAACGGTGAGAAGAGAATGGATCTCAGCAAGCTCCGCTACCACAAGGTCATCATCATGACCGATGCCGATGTCGATGGAAGTCACATCGCGTGCCTTATCCTGACATTCTTCTTCCGCTACATGTTCGACCTCATCAAGAACGGTTATGTCTATCTCGCAACCCCACCGCTTTACCTTGTCAAGAAAGGAAAGGAGGAAGTCTATTGCTGGACTGACGAGCAGAGGTTTGAGGCTACTGCCCGTCTTGGAAAAGGCTCTGACAAGGGTGTGACCGTTCAGAGGTACAAAGGTCTTGGTGAGATGAGCGATGAGCAGTTGTGGGACACCACCATGGATCCTTCGAAGAGACGTCTGCGTAAGATCACGATCGACAACGCTGCCGAGGCCGAGAGGACATTCTCGATGCTAATGGGCGATGATGTTCCTCCAAGGAGGCAGTTCATTGAGGAGAATGCGCATTACGCCAACATTGACGCTTAGTTTATTTTAATAGGTAATAATCATAACACACGATATGCTTGACATTTTTGACAGAATCGAAAGGGACTCAGGCGGTCCTATCGGACAATATTTCAATCAGGGATTCGGTTACTACATGTACCCAAAACTTGAGGGCGAGCTTGGTCCTCACATGATTTTCAACGGGAAGGAGGTTCTGAACTGGAGCCTGAACAACTATCTTGGACTTGCCAACCATCCTGAGGTGCGCAAAGCTGACGCTGAGGGCGCTGCAAAATGGGGACTGGCCTATCCTATGGGAAGCCGCATGCTTTCCGGCCACACGGCCCTCCATGAGAAGCTTGAGAAGATGTTCGCTGACTTCGAGAAGAAGGAGGACGCTTTCCTGTTCAACTTTGGTTATCAGGGAATTGTCTCAGCGATTGACTGCCTGACGGCACGCCATGATGTCATCGTCTATGACGCCGAGGCTCACGCCTGCCTCCTTGACGGAATCCGTCTTCACATCGGAAGCAAGTACAAGTACCGTCACAACAACATCGTTGATTGCGAGAAGGTGCTTGCAAGAGCCTGCAAAGAGGCTGAGGAAAGCGGTGGCGGAGTCCTGCTCATCACCGAAGGCGTTTTCGGTATGACTGGAGCGATGGGAATCCTCGATCAGATTGTCGAACTGAAAAAGAAGTACAGTTTCAGAATATTCATTGATGACGCTCACGGCTTCGGCCTTCTTGGCGAGCACGGGCGCGGAACTTCCGAGGAACTTCACTGCATGGATGGCATCGACCTTTACATCGGAGCGTTCGCCAAGTCAATGGCTTCGATCGGTGGTTTCATAGCTGGTCCTCGAAAGATCATCAACTACCTGCGTCTGAACATGCGTTCCCAGATGTACGCGAAGTCCCAGCCGATGGCATTCGTTTACGGTAACATCAAGCGTCTCGAAATCATCATGTCACCGGAGGGCGATGAACTCCGCAAGAGATGCTGGCATGTGACTCACACTCTTCAGGAAGGCTTCAAGAAGCTTGGATTCGACATCGGAGAGGCCCAGGCTTGCGTGATTCCTATCCACATTGACGGAGGAGGTGTGGCCCAAGCCACAAAGATCGCAATGGACCTCCGTGAGAACTACCGCATTTTCTGTTCGATGGTCATCTATCCTGTCATTCCTAAGGGGATGGTGATTTTCAGAATCGTATGTACTGCCGCTCACACTGACGAAGACATCGAGTACACTCTCAATGCCTTCAAGGAGATCAAGCAGAAGCTCGATGCCGGTGCCTACGATGGAGACGACATCGCTGTTAAGACTATTATGTAATTATTTGCTGAGCAGTGACTTGTATGCATCCTGAATATTTCAAGGATAAGGTCATTATCATTACTGGAGCCAGCTCTGGAATAGGGTTGGCTTCTGCTCGTCTCTTTGGCTCGTTCGGTGCGAATGTTGTGATGGCGGCTAGGTCTCTGGACAAACTTCAGGAACTCGCCCCGTCTGTGAATGCTGACTCGCGCAAGGTTTTGTGTGTAAAGACCGATGTGACGAAGGAGGATGACTGCCGGAATCTGATTGATCGGACTGTACAGGAATATGGCAGGATCGACATCCTTGTCAACAACGCTGGCATCTCAATGAGAGCTATGTTCAAGGACTTGGATCTCAGTGTTATCCACTCTTTGATGGATGTGAATTTCTGGGGTACGGTTCAGTGCACGAAGTTTGCTCTCCCTTACCTGCTTAAAAGCAAAGGTCAGGTTGTCGGTGTGATTTCGATTGCCGGTTTCTCAGCACTTCCAGCAAGGACAGGATATTCAGCGTCCAAGTATGCCATCCGTGGCTTCCTTGACACAATCCGGATTGAGCATCTCAAAGACGGCCTCAATGTGCTTGTCTTTGCTCCGGGCTACACCGACTCCAACGTCCGTAAAGCGGCCTTGACTGCCGATGGCAGCCCGCAAGGGGAGACTCCGCTTAAGGAGGACAAACTTATGAGTGCAGAAAAATGTGCGGAGTACCTCGCTAAGGGATTGGAAAAGAGGAAATCACAGATGATTCTTACTGGACTTGGCAAAGCTACGGTGTTGGCTCACAGGCTTTTCCCAAGGCTTACCGATAAATTGACTTATGGATTTGTCGCCAAAGAGGCGGGAAGTCCGTTTAAATAGATTAGTGGAAGAATGAAACTGCCTCGCGTGTCCATAGACTATAAGGTACTGACTCCGTTGGTTGTACTATTCCTGATCCTCACACTGATGTTTCCGAGGACAGCGAAATTCAGTTATGACTATAGGAAAGGTTCTCCGTGGTCACACGAGACTCTTTTGGCCCAGTTCGATTTTCCTATTCTCAAGACTGAAGAGCAAATCAGGGAAGAGAAGAGCAAAAGCAAATCTCAGGTCATTCCTTACTATCGGTATCGTCAGGACATTGTGGACAATTGCCGGAAAGCAGCCGAAGGGATTGACATGGGAGCATATTCCTACCTTCGTCCGGTGGTTGTCTCTTCTTTGAGTGACATCTTTTCCAATGGAATCGTGCCGGATGAGGGTGTGAGGCTAGATGGAAACGCAGATCCTTCCTCTTCCATCTTGTACGTTCAGAAGGACAAGCGTGCGCTGAAGAAGCCTGTCAGTGAGGTCTTTAAAGAATCTGAGGCGAAGAACAAATTGCTTTCGGAGGTGTCAGCTAAGTACCCGAAAATCAACGTTGATTCTGTCCTGCGCGCAGTTGGAGTCTATGATTTTGTGACACCTAATCTTGAGTATGATCCCAAAACCACTGATTTGGTCCACACTGAATCTTCCAATCAGATTTCTACTACACAAGGTTTCGTGAGTGCGGGGCAGTTGATAGTCTCAGAAGGTGAGATTGTTACAGCGGAGATAGCTCAGATGCTTGATTCTTACAAAGTTGAGTACGAGAATAGCATGGGCTACGGTGGGCCGAGGATTCTCTTTTGGCTCGGCAATGCGTTCATAGCATTTGTCTTGGTGCTCCTGTTCTTCCTGATGATCTATTTCCTGAACCAAAAACTGTTTGGGGATTATAGGAAATTCTGGTATCTCATCTTCATATTCATCATCTCGTCATTTTTGGCGTTGGTGATCAATAAGTTCGCTCCGAGATTCCTCTATATGGTGCCTTTCACCCTTACTGCGTTGTATCTGGAAGCATTCTTCAAGAACAAGGTGATTTTCCCGATTTGCTGCGTGTCGTTTTTACCTCTGCTGATTTTTGCAGAGAACGGAATCGTCTTGTTTGTGATGTGCCTTCTAGCGAGCATTGTGGCGGTCTTTGCTTTCAGATTCTTCAACCAAGGTTGGCAGCAGTTCATCATGGCTGGAATAGTTTTCTTGAGCATGCTCGTTACCTATTTCGGCTTCCGGATGATAGACATGGTCAATGATGATCCTTATTTTGCCATGCTCTACATGTTCCTCGGCTCCGTGCTCATTGTGGCGGGTTATCCTCTGATCTATCTGTTCGAGAGGATGTTCAATCTGGTTTCCAGTTCAAGGCTCCGTGAACTTTGTGACACCAACAACAAGCTTCTCCGCGAGCTTGAGCATAAGGCCCCCGGAACTTTCCAACATTCTTTGCAAGTAATGAATATGTGCGATGCGGCAGCAAGGGCCATTGATGCCAATGTCCTACTGGTCAGGGCCGGAGCTCTCTACCATGACATCGGAAAGATGTGCAATCCGCTTTGCTTCATTGAGAATGAAAGCATGTCTCCCGGAGGAACACATTATCATGAGCACTTGACTCCGAAAGAGAGTGCCAGAGCCATCATCAAGCATGTTTCCGATGGTTTGGAGCTAGCATCAGAGAATAGGATTCCGAGTGTTATCCAAGATTTCATCTTGACACATCATGGAACCTCCAACACTTCATATTTTTACAATAAGTATCTCAATGAAGGAGGCGATCCGAATGATGTGAGCGATTTCTTCTACCCTGGGCGCAAACCGCAGACGAAGGAACAGATTATCCTGATGATCTGCGACACTCTTGAGGCGGCCTCCAGGACATTGAAGGACAATTCAGCAGCTACATTCTCAACGTTTGTCGAGAATATTGTTGCATCAAAAATGAAAAGTGGTCAGTTTGACGAAGCTGACATTTCTATAAAAGATCTCAACACGGTGAAAGAGACCTTGAAATCATACCTTTCTCAGATTTATCATGAAAGGGTGGTTTATCCGCAAAGAAAGAATAATTAATTTTAAATTTTGAATAATCATGGAAGTAATTAAAAATCAAATCGATGATCTTAACATCGAACTGACTATTGCCCTTAAGGCGGAGGATTATGCTGAGCAGGAGAAGAAGAGGCTTTCCGCTTACAAGAGGAACGCTGACTTTAAAGGATTCCGCAAAGGAATGGTTCCTGCGTCTTTGGTAAAGAAGGTTTACGGAGATCAGGCTCTCTACGAGGCAATCAACGGAGTAGTTTCTGAGCAGCTTGACAAGTTCATCAAGGACAACAATCTTCACATCCTAGGTGAACCAATTGCCAGCGAGTCTCAAAAGGAGCAGGAGTGGAAAGACGGAAATGAGTTTGAGTTTAAATTCGATCTTGGACTCTCACCTGAGATTGACCTAGAAGTTGGCAAGGACGATAAACTGCCATATTACCAAATTGAAGTTACCGACAAGGCGAAGGCCGCGATGAAAGATAGCATTCTTCGTCAGTACGGACAGCTTGAAGAGGGTGAGACTGCCGGAGAGGATGATTATCTGGTAGTTGATTTCACGCAGGGAGAAAAGTCTGTTGAAGGTGTCTATGTGGCTGTAAACAAAGTCGAAGGCGATGCCAAGAATAGCTTCCTTGGAGCTAAAGCTGACGACCAATTCGATGTCAACGTCAATGAGGCCTTCACCAACGAGACCGACAGGTCATCGATGCTTAAGATGAAGAAGGAGGAACTCGCTGCCCTTGATCCTGTTTGGCATGTGACAGTGGTGAATGTCAAGACATTCGTTCCGGCCACGGAATGCCAGGAGACGTACGACAAGGTCTTCGGCAAGGATGCAGTGAAGACGACCGAGGAGTTCGACGCCAAGATCGCCGAGAGACTTGAGGCCAACTATAAGCAGGAGGCTGATTACAGACTCTCT
>ERZ808274.638-NODE-638-length-15891-cov-2.892902_pt1 | contig 15891 bp, 25 predicted proteins | sample MGYA00521277_ERZ808274 | MGnify/ENA primary metagenome ERZ808274 (study PRJEB31516, sample SAMN03275597) | gut metagenome | biome: mammalia-associated habitat; material: feces | host: Papio cynocephalus | place: Kenya | collected 2012-07-28 ... | reverse complement strand
CTTCTGAAACAGAACCATAGCAACAAATAAATTCTCCGTCTTTTGCAAAACAACAAACGGGCTTGCTTTGAGAATCTTCCCAGCTTTTAGCGTTTGCTGCCAATCCGTCATCAAATGCTTCTTTGGTATTTGATGAATTTGTTCCCCATTTAAGGTTTGACAATGATGGATTTGATTTATTATTATCTTTATGACAAACAACCGGAAGATTATTCGGATTGGGAAGATAGGCCGTTGCTACTAATCTATGCACTCGACGCTGAATCATGTTTCCGGTTGACGATTTATAGTTGACATAAACATATCCGTTATGTTTGTTGATAAACGTTCTTGCTGGATACATCATATCACTGCCATAGTCAAAATAAACGTTGCCGAATGGCGAAACATAGGCGTTTTCGCTATCTTCAATTTTCCTTAACTCTTCAGATATATCGCTCTTTTTAATCAATTTGTTCTCTAGTTTTCTTTGTGCCATAACTAGACCCTCCTTCTTTTTGTGGGTTAATTATACCACAAAACTTATGCTATATTGTGAACAAATTGTAAATTTATGATAACATTTTCATCCTACGGGATTAGCTTGCCATTATTGGTTTAGCCTCTCTTATCAGCTTATTACGCTTGCCCGTTTAATGAGGTTTATTTTTCGTAGGCTCGCACCTACGCCACCCAAGAAAATCTAGGTGTCATATACACACCAAAATTAAGCTGGCATTGCTCCTTGAACTCGGCGCATCTTGTCTTGAACAGTTGTTCGATACGCTTGGCTAGTTCCATTCCTTCTGGCTTGGTGTGGTCACAACCGATTAGAATCTGTAGCGTCTCAGCAAGACCAATTTGACCGATAACAATAGTGCCGTGCTTTAGAGCCGAACGAATGCCTTCTTCTGGAACATAGCCAGACATGACGTTATTCTCATACATAAACTTAGCGGCTTCTGGTGGCTGAGAGCAAATCCATTCAAATCGTTCTAGTAGCATATCCTTGGCTTCGTGGATTTTCTGGTCGAGAAGCGTCATAAACGAATCGATTCTAGCATCAATGCAATCTTTTTTGCTAAGATATTTAGGCATTGTTTTGTCATCGATGGCTTCCATAGCCAGAGTTGGCATAATAATCGTCACAGGACAAATATTGCCGCGTCCATCCTTCATCTGCCTAAAGCCATTGACGTCCATGCCATTAGCGGTGCGGCAACCCATTGTACTGAAATATGTGCGAGGGTCATTGATATCATATCCAGCATTATTTGACCAGTCTACATTAGCATAGTTGGGATACAGGCGCAGAGATGTTGATTCAAGAGCAAGTCGGAACAGGTCGTAATTCGGTTCGCCCGGATGACGATTCACGCCGTTCATACACTGGAAGATGCCACATGGGAAGATGCTGGTACGATGGAGCTTGCCAATGCCATTGATAGATATATCCAGTAGTGCTTTAGTAACAAGCCGTCCTTCAGGTAGAGTACAAGTGCCGTAGTTAATTGATGTGAAGGGTCAATTTGTTATCCTATGAGCTTTTTATCCCATAGTTCTTATAGTTTCCTATAAGTTCGGCGTACGTTTTCACCCTATTGTATAATAGGGGCGGACCCTCTTGGGCGGATTATATTTATTCACCGCCTACGCTCTACGGTACTAGCCAGCCTTGCGTTATCTGGCTAGTTACCTCGGCGTTGCCATGTTGTAAATTATAGATTGTAATGTTGCTTAAATTTATCGTAAGCGTCTTTCTTGCGCTTCATATAAATTGTGGCATTGATATATAGCATCTCGCCAAATTTATACATCGAGTCAACGCTTTGCAATTTAAGTTCACTCAAGCATCTATTTTTGTAATCGTAAACAATCGGATTTTTTATATCATTAGCAATACACCAATCAGCAATATCACACATTAGACGGTGTGTACCGCAATAACTAATGGCGTGTGCATAGCGACCTCTAATATTGGTTTGTTTTGCTTTGATGCTACCATCACCATCTAAAATCCCCCTAAGCAAATGAGGCATTAAATCGTCGCTAATTCGAGGCAAATATGTATCAAAACTTTTTCTTGGTATAACGCCATATTTTTCAAGACTTTGTGCCATTTTATTGCTTCTTATCGCAATTTGGGAACAGCCTCGTCCATCATGAGTAATTGATGTATTAGTTTTGAGTAGCGCTCTGAATGTTTCAAGTAAATACTCATCGCCCGAATCAAGCGTTATTGAGATTGACGCTTGGCGGTTATCTTTGTCATCAATAAATACATTCCCATCTGCAATAAGCAACCCAAGAAAATATGCTTTTTCTTCGCAATCTATATTTTCAAAGAAATCCTCTTTTAGTTCTGGGTTGTAAATTGTCGCTTTCGCATATTTGGGTATTCCAGATAATATCTTCGAGATTGTTGGGTGACTTAGGTCATATCTCGCCTCAAGCGTTTCTAACGACATTGGTTTCGACTTATATTCTTCTATAATTTTATCCTTTAATTCTTGTGCTATAATTTTTCGTGCCATGTTAGCGCCTCCTTATATCTTAATTATACCACAATTCTTTATAGAAGTAAATACGACATTAAGATTGTTTACAATTTATTTACAATTTAGGTTTCACCGATTTTGCCCGGATTGGTACTAACAATTACTTGTTAGCCAGCCATCCTTTTTAGCTGATTACCACTTCTTGACTGTAGCGTATTAAGGTTATGATACATACCCTCAACGGCTTGATAACACTCTTTAGTGGTCATATCCATAGCATACTCATAGGCTCGACCATCCGTATCAAGTCGCTTGTAATAATCGAACGAATAACCGCTTGCGTCAAAATCTGGTTTCTCAGAATATTCTACATTCTCAATATAATACATTCCATCTTTGAAATGTTTATAAAAACTCTTTCTTACGTAAGGTACCATAGTCCAGTCAAGATGGGTAGCACTAACGCCACCAAACTGCTGAAGCGACTGAAGCTGGAAAATGACTGCCACAAGCTGGAATGCCGTGTTAATGCTCTGTGCAGGGCGCACATCCGTCTGGCGCGTATTAAATCCATTAGCAAGCAAATCATCAAATGGGATAGACAAACAATTATGATTGCCAACGGCATAGTTGTCTAGGTCGTGGATATAGATTTCATTGTTTTCATGGTTGGCTCGTGCCATTGGAGAGATTAGATATTCAAGAGCAAACTGCTTGGTGACAATTCTAGTCGCTTCTCCGATACGGCCACCAAAACTGTGTTCGTCTACATTGGCGTTCTGGTTCTCAATATTCTTACCTGATAGTTTTTCGCCAACAGCATCCATAAGAGCGGCATACTGGCTTCGAGCCATCTGATGCAAATGACGATACTCTACATAAGCAGTGGCCACCTCTTTGTATTTGCTTGTCATTAGCTTTTTAACAACGATATTCTGAATTTCTTCGACTGACGTATCATCACCCTTATCTGCCACATCGTTGGCGACGCGCCAAGCAAACGATGTCATTTCATCTGTCAAATTGTTTGAATATACGCTGTTAAACGCTCTGATAATAGCATTAGCAATTTTGCTACTATCAAAATTATCCTTTCTGCCATCGCGCTTAGTTACAAACAATATATCATCCTCCTTATTTATCCTTAACATGAATAACAATATTTTGTTTATTGGTGTCCATGTCAATTACTGTATCGATTTTGTCAATGTCGTAGAGTTGGTTTCCAATGTGGATACGGACAAATTGGTCTAAAATATAGTCCGGGGATTTCATTATGCAGGAATATATTTCGCCATAAACATCCTTTACTTTCATACTACCTCCCTGTCATCTATATTGTCACGATTCGGTTGATTTGTCAAGCAGTAAATTTACAGCATCAACAAGCTCGTTGATTTTACTAAGAATGTCCTGAATTGGGATGTTCCAATGCGGCTTTGTAATCGGCTCAATCTTCTTCTTTTCTTTCTTAGTAAAATCATATGCGCCGATACGAAGAAAATTATTTGCGACATTTAAGTCATTAACTCTAAAGGGCACAAGGTCTTCATCTTCGCAACGTACACGAACTACAATGTTTCCATCTCCCAAGTCGGAGACATTATCAATATACCCGATATATCCAGCTCTTGTCTTAACATAATCCCCTACATGAAATTCATAATTCATTTAATCAACGCCATCCTTTAACACCTCTCTCAACCATGTATTTCTACGCTTTTCTTCCTGCACATTCAATCCTGCCTCAATCGCCTCCATGTCACCAATGACCACCAGCCGCTCTTGCGCCCTCGATACCGCAGTATATAGCAGATTGCGCGAAACGAGCCGCATATGGCTTCTATCTACTACTACAATTACAGCCTTTGCTTGACAGCCCTGACTGCTATGTGTGCTGATACAATATCCTAGCAACATCCTACTGATATGCGCCTTATCGACTAGGCAATCACCGCAATCAAAATGCACGACCATCTGCGGCATTTTATCATCAGGCTCAATATCCACAATTCTCCCCATATCACCATTGGCTACAAACACCGTAGCATCCCTATCGACAAGTGGCATACGATATTCATTCTTTTTATTGATGACCTTATCGCCAACGCGGAACTTGACTTCTACACCATTCATTGTCCAACCAACGTCTGTAGCAGGATTTTGGTTGAATTTATCTTGGATGTAATTGTTGATAACCAATGAGCCGCATTGCCCCTTATTGAATGGCGACAGAATCAATATATCGTCCTGCCTATAGCCACTAGCCAACAGCGCCGCATATTCTCGCTCAATTTGCTTGATTGGTAATGTATCAATTTCAACAAACTTGTAATCCGTGAAAGTATCTGTCAGATGGCTACTATCACCATTTCTTACATCAGTAGCAATGGTTATGATGCCAGAGGTGTTATATCTGAACACCTTAGTCAAGTTGCATACAGGCACGATGCCGCTATCAAGCAGATCGCGCACAACGTTGCCGCATGAGATAGAAGCAAGCTGAGATGGGTCGGCAATAAAGATGAGCTTGGTGGTATCATTGAGCCGATTGAACAGAGCGGATAGCAGGTCAACTGCGCACATCGAACTTTCTTCTATGATGACATAATCGCCAACCATCGTTTCAGTCAACAGAAACATATGAACAGTAGAGGCTTGTCGCCCCGTGGCCTCGCTTAGACGCTTCGAGGCCACACCGGTCGGAGCGAGTAGCGTATAGCTGTAATTATTGGCTTCGAGCATCTGAATAACAGCCTTCATGCTACTTGTCTTACCTGCTCCACCGGGGGCAGTCAACATCATTACGTCCTGTTTACAAGCCATCTCAAGAATCTGTGATTGTTCATCTGTCAGATCTAAGCCGTCTACACTTGTAAACCTCTGCCAATCCATAGGAGAATAATGTGGATTGGCTATTTTTTTCTTCACGACCTCAGCTACATGACATTCAGCCAGATAGGTCGATTTGCGGCTTACATACTTGCGCTCTGGCTCATAGTAGATTTTAGACGATGTAGTGACCGCCTCATAAATATAAGAAACTGATTCATGACATATCGACACAAACTGGTCAAATAGCTCAGATGCGCCGATTCGCGTATTACCGCCATCCTCATTTCGCTTGAGTAGATAGACACAAGCGGCTTCGGCTCTATTTAATGAACAAGCAAGAGATGGCGCATATTTCGTTACCGCCTTATCAGCCCTAGTCCAACCCCAATCCAGCACGTCCATTAGCACGTTGTATGGGTTCTGCTCTATATCCTCTTTGAACTCGTCAATATTGCCATACCGCGCCGCAATCTTATTCAGGTTCTCATCGGATTCAATAGACCATTTAGCCGCTTCTTCCATAAACGCAATGCGGTTATTGATTGACTTGATTTTGGCAATATAGCGACTCAACAACACGTTTTTGACATACTTGATTTTACTTGGGTCGATTTGCGCCTGTTCGCCATTCAGTATCATACTGACAAAATGAGGATAGGTGGCATGGCATGATTCGGCCTGCCTATTCGTCATCAAGCTGCGTAGAGCCTGTAGCTCCTGTTTTTCTGTCAACTTGAATTTGCCGCCTTTTGCCTCAAATGAGCCAAAACTGATAAATTTATAACTGTATGGATGCTCCTCATCAATGATTGGCTCAATGATACAGTCGATGCGGCGATTCAGCTCAAAGTTGGCTATATTTGCGCCTTTCAATGTTAGGTTGTGATATACGGGGTGTGTCTCTACACCGGCAACAGGATTGACCAACTTACATGATAAGATGGCAAAATCGGTCTTAGTGTCACGGTATAAGAATCGCTGTGGGAGTAATTTTGCTTTTGGCATAATATTTAACCTTTGTACTTAAATAATTTTTCTACTTTGACGCGACTCACATTGTCGCTCTTTTCAAGCGTCCTTACTTTCTCTTTGCTCCAGATACATTCAAAATCATCAGGCGCGGATTCCTCACTGATATATACATCACATCGCTTAGATAGCTGGCGCATATAATCATAAAATTCATCAGTGTCGAATTTGCCCAATGTATAACCCGTTGTGTTTGCATAGGGCGGGTCACAATATACAACCGCGCCATCTGGGATTTCTACGTCCTTATAGTCAAGGCAGATGAATGTGGCGGTCTGTAGACCGGACAGGTCTTTTGTGAGCGTTGATTTAGCATTGGCACAATAGTTTCTTAATAAACCTCTTTTTGCCTGACCGTAGTAATCATCGCCACGTTTATCTTTAGCGTAGCCGCCCCACCATTTGCCACCGAATGAGCAACCAAATCCGACAAAACCAGCCAAAGCAGGATTCTCGTCCATATTAGCCTTAACGCGATAATATTCCTCTTTGGTCACTACGTCAGGTGGCGTCCAGCCATTCTGTAACGCTTGCCACATAGCAATGAGATAGGAGTGCTCGTCATTGAGGATTTTAACGTCTGCTTGTACCTTTGACTCAATGGCGCATGAGCCACAGAACAGGCTTACGAATACTCTCTCTCTCTCTCTCTCTCTCATTGCGCCGTTCAGCACATTCGCGATCTGCTTGCTGATTCGGCTCTTTCCGCCCATATAACGCATTATTCAATACCTCCGAAACTTGTTTAGAAATGCGGCTCTTACCGCCCATGTACTGCATCAGTTATTCTCCTCAACAATCAGTTGCTTCCACCTATCAATAATCGTTTCCATCAGCTTAGTTGCACCAAATACTGGTTCCCAACCCTCATTATACATTACCTCAAATCCAGCACAATCGATAAATGTAATCCAGCGATATTTTGTAGATACAACCTTAAATTCGTTGCTGCCCGTTACGCTCACAGTTGTTTTCAACAAGCTATTACAGATGTCGCATACAGCATCAAGCCATGCTGTGTAGGTTAGTATATCTTGCATTTACTTATCCTCTTCTTGTCTCAAATCAATAATTGCGCAAATCTCAGTAATCGCATCTTCATATTTGTCAAAACGAGTTTGTGTTTTAACAAAATTTCTTGCTTCAGAACCTGTAAGAAGCTTAGGTGTGATTACAATCCTACATTCATTTCTAAGTGGGTTTTTAATCTTTACAATATAATTGCACATATAATTAAAACAACCTCCTGTTCTTTGATAAATCAAGTATATCACATGAACAGGAGGTTGTCAATAGGTTATTTAATTATTTTTCATCATTTCTTTTAGTGCACCAAATAGCTCTTTACCACAAATAGGACAAGTTGAATTGATGTCTTCAATATATTTTTCATCAACGACTAGGCCGCAATTCGGACAATGAATAGGCGCATATTTTAGCGGGCGCTCAATCTTCTTGCGGCGATTTCTTTCTGCTCTGCTCAATTTCTTCTTTCTCCTTATATTTTGCTCTATATTCATCTCGCTCGGCTTCATCTCCATCATTCCACCATTTGACATTGATATAATCTAGCACCTTAGCCATACCAAGCCCCTTGTCAGGAATCCACATACCAGATTCATCATATTTGCCGCCACGCATACAGTAATCGTAGAGCTGAGGGTTGATAGTAGCAAGCATCTGAAATTTATTTGGCTCTTTTTCAAGATGACAACCAAAGCCACAGAAAATACAACCCGTGCGTTTCTGTTTGGTTGTGGTATATATACCATCTTTTTCTATGATGTCACCATAGATTTCTTTGACATATGGGATGTTATATTTGACAATATAATGCAGTACGTCGGATTTAGTCCAAAATGATAATGGCGTTGAAATCGGGCGCGTTCCATCAAACGCGTTACATCCATGTTTTAGCCATTCTGTTTGTCTTAATAGCGATTCGTCTGTCATTGTTCCGATGAATGCTTTTTGCCCACTTTGCTTTTCGTATTTATGTGCAAGCTTCTTTTTCATTTCTTTACAACATTGATTATCGACATTAAAATCGGCATCGAGCAAGAATTTCCATTTCATCATGGATTTTCCATAAATATCATCTCGTCCATTTGTTTTTTTACCGTTTATCTTGCATAATCCCCAATTATTACCTTTACGAGCCTGAGATATGACAAAGCTAATCTCTTTTGAAATAATAGGATAACCATATTTCTTAATAACATCAATGAATCCCATTTGCGGTTTCAACATAATTACATTTGACTTACTCATAATAAAATTACGTAATTCAGGATATTCCAGCCCTGTATCACAATACACATCTGGGACATCAGGATATAAAGAATGGACGAGATGACTGAGAACAGTAGAGTCAACGCCGCCAGAATTAGAGATGTACACTTCACCATCCCAATGTTCATACCATTCTTTGATTCTCTGTTTAGATACAATAATTTTCGCTTCAAGTGGTAATGCTTGCTTTTGACGCAAGTCACCAATCGTCATTTTACCCATTATTGAAAAATCCTTTCCCAATCAAATTCATCATTTTTCTTATCTACAATTTCATATCGCTCAATTACTGCTTGCGGCTTAATTTGCCCATTATATTCATTCAATCCAAGCGATACCACAACCTCTATGGATTTGCCTTGTGCCGCCTCAAATTGGCTTGCTTCTTCATTACTTACAAAGAATTTAATGAACTCAATGCCGTCCTGAATTAGCTTGACAGTAGTTGAGCGATTACGATATACATAAATCTGCGGAGTTGTTAAAGTACAATGAAATAGTGGCTTGGGGCACCCCTGTCCGAACAAGCCTTCATTGTCCACACAAATTTGACATAGCGCGTGTGTAATTTGACTTGGTTCAATACTTGCCGCAACCTCAACAGCGCCAGCCATATCAATCTGTTGTTCGTCAAACCACTTGACGAATCGCTTGGCATTTGATACCTTCAAGAAGCAACCAGCGGCGCAACCATGTCCTTGTGCTTTAATCAAGTCGCTGTTGTTTAGTAGGTCGATAATATCAACGGGTGAACGATAGCTGCCCGATAGAGTGCATGGGTCTAATTTTCTAAACACAAATGCGACTTTATTGTATTTGGACATTAGCTTATTAGCAAGCAGGCCAGTATATTCCTTGCTTTCATTACCAATCATTGCTACTACACAATTGTTATAGATATTGATATTATCAACAACCTTGTCGAACAGCGCTTTGACTTCACGAGTTTGTTTACTATGGCAACGAGTAGCAACCTTAATAGCCGTCTCAGGCTCTACGTTGCCCATAAAGCCGTCAATCAGCACCGCTCTATCATCTTGCGTGCCATTACGGAAAACGGCGTTAATCTTGGGCACAACGTTCCAAGACACGTTTGTTGGAGAGGGCGGCTTACCTTTGCCCAACTTCTCTACCATATAGGTCAAAAATTCATTCATTCGGCTTGCTCACCGCCTTCTCATAATCTCTTTGCCATTGATTGATATAGGCTCTATTCTCTAGGTCGCGTAAATCCATAACATCACCAATAAGCGACATGGCTACAAGGTCAGCATATTCATCCTTCTTATTGCCAAGTACAGCATTGACGAATTTACTTGCTACCAATGCACCACTTGCTGATTGGTTGGTATCGCTCTGTTGTAGACAATTCACAATAACTGCGTATGGATTATTTGAAAAATCATATAGATGATGGTCTAGGATAAGCACGTCACAGTCATGCTCTCTGAGCGTCTGGCATGATTCTCTATCTGCGCTTGCGTCTGGGATGATAAGTAGAGATGGCGCATATTCAAGAATATCATCTAGCACCTTGTCAGACGAATCGACCCTAATACCATGTGCCTTTGCTACGGTGTGGAAGAAGATGCGATATTCGGCATTGAGTTGCTTGAGCATATCGGCGATAATAACGCATGAGCACAAGCCGTCATCGTCCTCATCGCATAAAACTGCGATTCTGCTCATTTTTGTAATATGTTGCTTGAGTAACAGTACAGCCACATCCATATTCTTATACACATCAGGCGATTGATATTCAATGCCATCTGGATTTAGATATGCATCAACATCATCTATCTGACAGGCGCGTAAATATTCCCTCAAAAATGTGGCTTCATTAAGGGAGTCTAGTAGTGGATGGATTTTCATTCAACCACCATCCTTTTCTGGCTCTGGTAAGTTAATATATGCCCATTGGTCATCTTTATAGACCTCACACACATCTGCGTCCCATACACATCGCCACTTATATTCGTCACCATATGAATAATGATTGACAAACATCTTCATCAGATGAACAAATTCTTCTGGGTATGTGCCATCCGCTTCTGAACCAGCTACAAGAACCGATTTACCACATGGCGGCAATACATCTTTTACTTTATGCCATTCAATCATAATAAAAAATCAACCTCCTTATTGTTGATATAGCGATTATACCACAAAGGAGGTTGATTGTCAAGAGCTATATTAAATTTTCACCTTACTTTCCCATAACTTCATTGCTTGCTCATATGATATATCCATCATATTGCATTTATACATATCATAGCCTTGATTGTTATAGACGATTGAAACGTTGAAATAACTGCGCAACTTAGCTGCCAATTTCTTCATCTTAACTACAAAGAATTTGAACTCATCATCGCCTACTTGCTTATAGTCGTTATCAAACGCCAACACCACTTCATTCACGCCTAGCTCAAGTAATAACTGAATATGCCGCTTACTGATATTAGAGCCAAAGACGGCTAGGCTGTTATGTACATTGAAACTTGGCGCTTTTAGCACACTTTTCTCTGATTCAAATAGCACTACTTGGCGCGACTTTTCAATAGCGCCTTTATTCTGGTCATATCCATATAGCACCTCAGATGTAGCCAACTTTAGCACCTGCCCATCCAGCGTGCATATCGGCCTATACTTGCCTTTAACCACATCCCGCTCCCTTGTATATCGCCCTCTCACGCCCACCAGTTGTCCATTAAACACCACAGGTATGGAAATACACGCTTGCCGTGCATACCAACCTACGCCGAATTTATCAAGTATATCTTTCGTTATCCCATAATCGAGCCAATCTTGCGGGTATAAGTGGTCAAATAGGGATAAGACGGTTGGGTCATATGTGGCCAACTTACATGTCTCCGGCTCGGCATCGGGTAAGAATCGGCGCAATTCAGACCAATTATCAAGTTGCTCATTTTGCTCTATTTGCCCGACTTGCAGATTTAGAGTTGAGCAAATATAGGTAATCGCTTGATTGAAGTCAAGATGTTTAACGTGCTGGACTAGAGATATGGCATCGCCGGAAAAGCCACAACTCCAGCACTTGTATTGCATGGAGTCGAGGTATAGCCAGAGCTTAGCGGAATGGGCTAATGGGTCGCTCTGGTGACAAATAGACGGGAATACAAGGTTGTTACTATCCGCTTTCATCAACGGAGCACCTAGAGCATCCATCAGCTCAATAATGCGGTCTTCGGTTAGCTGAGATTTGAGAGATTGAATGTCAATCATTCTTCAACAATAGGCAAAGACGCGGCTAGTTTATATTCATACTTGGAACAAATATCTGTAGTAATATGACCAACCGTGTCAAATACTCCAAGCGCCGGATTATTCTTGCCTCCACGAATTTTACATCTGACAATGCGAGGTAATTTGACGCTATAATAATCTTTGCCTAATTCTTCTCCACAAATATCACAAAATCGTTTAATCACGATTCAAGCTCCTTTGCCTTGACAACGCCCCAATTTTCTTCATCTTCTTCCGTTGCATCTCTCAGATATTCAAACGATGCAACATCGCATAGACAACGGAAATTGCTGCGTTCCTCTAATTTCTGCAAAACATTATCTGCGCACCACGATGAATCATTGTAATGAAAATCAATTATATCTTCATCCCAATCTTCAGGCACACTATCGACAAAATCAATAGTCATACGGGTTACAATCGTTTTATTTCTAATAACGCAATTTGGCTTGTGTTGTTCGCCTACTTTAGCACCACAATAGAAACATTCATCTGGTTTACCAGCAGGACGCACACCATATTCACCTACTGTCCAATTTTTCCTTGTCATTTATTCATTCTCTTCATTCAAACATATCTTTTCAAATTCAATATATTGTGTACTAATAAGAATCAACCCATCATCTGACTTGTTATCTGACGTTTGAACATTGAGATAATGCGTAATTGCAGGACATAGATAAACCGGCTCTTTATATAGATTGATACCGAGCTTTAGATATTTAGAGCCATCTGCATTATCATGGGATTCTACCACAAAATTGTCATAATCATCTTTAGTATCGAACGACAAGATTGTTTCTGTACTTTTAACATATGAGTGAGGAGGCGCATACGGGACATTCACCTGTTCGCGCTCCTCATTTACTTTTATATGAATCATAGTAATTCCTCGATTAGTTAAGATTTGAGATTGGGAATATCAATCATACAACAAAAATCAACACAGCTCCAAGCATCAAAGTAAACGCCAACAAGCCGCAACCAGTGCAACATACAAATAAGTCGCTATATTTATGTGTTCGTTTATAATTATTACCACCAACAAAAATGCCAAAGAATGACAAGAATAATCCTACACAATAAAGAATCCACAACATTAGCTATTCTCCTTATGCCACAGCACAATTTCCTCTGGCACATATCTCTGTACCACCTTGACGAACGGCGATTCATCATTATGCAAACCAATAACAACATCACAATCTTGATAATATGGAACATCTGCTAATAACTTATCAGCATTTGCAGCAATATCTTGAGCACATAGGTATAGTTCTTTTACTCTATCAATCATTTAGCGTATCCTTCATTCTTTAGCTTCGACACAATTTCATCACGTTCTTTCTTGCTAAGGCCAAATATAATACAACACTCATTAAGTACGCTTGTATATAAAGCATCATGGTTATTTGTAATGGAGTCACGAACAATTTTATCTACCTTGTCAGACCAAGCACTGCCATATTTCCGTAGAATATTCTCCTCATTGTTCAATGTCTGCAACACATCAACATAAGTACAATTTTCAATATAATCTACCAGTTCATCAATTATATCTTTCATTATTTAGCATACACCAACCTTGTCTTACTGAGCGAATATAGCTGGTCAAATTTTGTTGTTATAAAACAATCCTTAGTTCTACCTGTATTCAAATCGAGATAAAAATAAATCTTGATGCCTTGTTCAACCGATGAGAACCGCATTTTGTAGACAGATAATACACGATTCGGCTTGACTCTATCGGGATATTTTTCAGCCACCATGTCGGCTATGTCCTGTTCTTTACGGCGCAGTGGCATAATAACACCAGCAATATCAGCCTTGTTCTGAATCGCCCTAGAACCAGCCGCAACACCACTATCCATAATTTCTTGCGTCATAGCATTGGCATTAACTTGAGTAAATGTAAGGACGGCAATATTATATTCAACGGCTAAATCCTTGAGCTTGCTTGCAATACCTGATAAGACCTGATCTGACCGTGTAGCCACACCGTTCTTTTTGGCAATATCGCTCGATACTGAGGCTGACTCGACTATATAATCGTAGCACAAATAGCCGACCCCTCGGTTTACCACATAATCCTTGACATATGATTCAATCAGGTCAACCGTATAATTAGGCATAGTGACGATATACAGATTAGATTCATGCAGAATCTTAATCGCTTCGTCTACCCGTTCTTCTTCGCCCTCTTCATAGCGGCCATTCAAAATGCTAAAGCATGGTACGCCGCTAATTGTAGCCACGATTTTAGGCGTGACTTCAGTATCACCGGCCATCTCAAATTGGAGATACAGACCGGCCTTATGTTGATAGCATGGGTTGTCTACATATTGCTCTTTGTCTATATCATAGATTCTAGGACAGCATACTTGCACAAGATTAGCCAAGCCAATAGTTGACTTGCCTACACCTGAGCCGACTGAATAGATAGATAATTGTCCAGGAATCCAGCCTCTAGCAGCCGTGTTCAGATATTCACTGAATGTTGTAGCACCAAATAGCGGCTCTGCCTTGAAGCCCTCTTTGACTGCCTCAAAGCCATCACCGGCCTTCAGTTCATCAATATCCTTATCTTTATAAAACGCCTTTTTGATAGCTATCTGTTGTGCGTCAAACCACTGTACAATATCTTCAATGGATGCTTGGTCATCTTGCTCAAACTTGTCTACATTGTACCCAGCCGATTTATATGCTCTTAACAACGTACATCTGCGAACATTAGTATAATATACGTCAAAGTTGCCGACATTGGCAAGTTGCTTGACCGTATCAATAAAATCGTCAAGTTGATTTGCCTTGAATATATCCTCTACTTGCTTATTGTTCTTACATAGCATATAGATGTCTAGGCTCGATATGGACTCAGCGCCCCGCCGCGAAAGAGCAACACACGCCTGCCAAAGACGTAAATGAAACGGCGTTGGCTCTAGGTCAGCTTTAGATAGAACGTATTTATCGGAGATGGCAAGCGAGGGCTTGATTAGCAAACAACCTAATAAAAGACGCGCTGAATTTGCATCGTATAGCAATAATCAGTCCTCCGTTAGTCCCTTGATTTCTTTTACTTTTTCAACATATTCTTTGAAATTGAACCATTTATCTTTCATTATATGACCAATTTTATCAATAGTGTTATGCTCGTCAACATGAATGCGCACATATTTACCTTTGAGGTCTTCCCCCTTATCAACCTCAAGCGTTTTCATAAGCTCAATGATAGCACCATATCCATCGGATGAGTCATAATACCCAACCTCACTACACCAATGGTCGAGACAATAACCGCCCATGCCGCCACCCCAACCAGCGCCTTCAACATAAATATAGACAGTCAGACACTCATGGTCTTCGCCCAGCCTTGTTTCTGTAATTTTAGCATTCAGTGTTTCATTACGTATTTATATATCCTCCCAATCCAGCATCTGTCCGCAACTATGACAATATGTATCCTTAATCCTACCATGGCTATGTTCTACGCCCATATCGCAATTAGGACAAGCCCAGCCTTCTGCATCTTCTTCTTTTCGGTAATAAGGTTTGTCAGGGATTTGCTTATTGAGAGCGTCTACAATAGCACCAAGCACATCTGGCTCATCTTTTTTATATATGGTATTTGAGAATACTCGTCTTAGCGCCTCATTATAATCAAATTCATCCATATCTCAATCCTCCGGCAATTCAATATATGCCCAGCGGTCATCCACATTGTTGATTGTATAATATCCGTCATCATATATCCACCTATCTTCAACCCTATGACACACCACCATTGTCTTTTCATTATAACATCTATTCACATCCCAATATGCTAAAAGAACCGTTTTTCTTTCTTCTGGCCATTCCTCTTTTGTCTTATGCCATTTCATCATCATCAATCTTCTTTACAACCATATTATCTTCATCAGCTCTAAAACAATGGAAATCAGGGCAATAGCCGCAGTTTTCAGCAATTTCTTGATGGCGCTCGTCTCGATATAATCCG
>ERZ808274.637-NODE-637-length-15909-cov-4.212880_pt1 | contig 15909 bp, 12 predicted proteins | sample MGYA00521277_ERZ808274 | MGnify/ENA primary metagenome ERZ808274 (study PRJEB31516, sample SAMN03275597) | gut metagenome | biome: mammalia-associated habitat; material: feces | host: Papio cynocephalus | place: Kenya | collected 2012-07-28 ... | reverse complement strand
ATGTGGTGAGCCAGACGCTGGCGGCGGCACAGAGCGCCAAGACGGCGGCGGAGGCGGCGCAGAGCGCGGCGGAGACCGCAGCACAGACCACAGGCGCGGATGCAGCCGCAGCAAAGAGCGGCGCAGCCACAGCCACGGAGAAGGCCGCAGCGGCGGCAGCGAGCGCCAAGACCGCGACGGACGCGGCAGGAGAAGCACAGGCGGCGGAGAGCAGTGCCAAGGGCTACGCCTCTACCAGCGGCACCAATGCCACAGCAGCGGCACAGAGCGCGACAGACGCACGCTCCGCCAAGACGGCGGCGGAGACGGCAGCCAGCACGGCGACCTCTGCCAAGACCGCAGCGCAGGCCGCTGAGACGAACGCCAAGGCCAGCGAGAGCGCAGCGGCGAGCAGCAAGACGGCGGCGGCAGCCTCTGCCAGCAAAGCGGAAAGCGCACAGAGCGCGGCGGAGGATGCACAGGCGGCGGCGGAGACGGCAGCCAGCACGGCGACGAGCGCCAAGACCGCAGCGGAAACCGCCAAGACGGGCGCGGTGAGCGCACAAAGCAAGGCGCAGAGCGCACAGGAGAAGGCGGAGGGCGCTGCCGCAGACGCAGAGGAAAGCGCCGCAGCGGCGGCACAGAGCGCCGCACAGGTGGCGGCCAACAGCAAGACCGCCGAAAGCTGGGCGGTGGGCGGCACCGGCACCCGCGAGGGCGAGGACAGCAACAACGCCAAATACTGGTGCGAGAGCGCACAGGCCATTGCGGGCGGCGGCGTGACCAGCTTCAACGGGCGCGGCGGCATTGTGAAGCCGCAGAAGGGCGACTACACGCCGGAAATGGTGGGGGCGGATGCCTCCGGCGCTGCGGCGGCGGTGCAGGGCAACCTTGACGACCACGAGGGCGACACCACGGCGCACATCACGGCGGCGGAGCGCACCAAGTGGAACGGCAAGCAGGACAAGCTGACCTTCGACGCAGCCCCGACGGCGAACAGCACGAACCCAGTGACCAGCGGTGGCGTGAAGACGGAGCTTGATAAGAAGGCCAACGCCACGAGCCTCGGCGCACACACCGGCAACACGGACAACCCGCATCAGGTAACAGCGGAGCAGGCGGGCGCAGACCCGGCAGGGACGGCGGCAAGCGCGGTATCGGCACACAACAGCTCCGGCACGGCGCACAGCGACATCCGAACCACCCTTGCAGGGAAAGAGACGGCGGGCGCTGCGGCAGCCGTGCAGGGCAACCTCGACGATCACGAGGGCAACACCACCGTGCACATCACGGCGAGCGAGCGGACGGGCTGGAACGGCAAGAGCGGGAAGGCGGTATCCTTCACCGTGACGCTGACGGCGGCGGGATGGAGCAGCAACGCACAGACCGTGAGCAACAGCAAGTTCGTCGCGAGCGGGTACGCCTACACGGTGTGCCCTGCGGGAGACAGCTTTGCAGGATATGCAGAGGCAGTGATCTACGCCGACGATGTGACCACGGCGGGTAAGATGACCTTCCACTGCAACGAAGCACCCACGGAGAATCTGACTGTGAACATTCTGAGAACGGAGGCAACGGCATGAGTTTGGTATTCAACATGGTGGGCGGCGGAGGCGGCGGCATCAAGCTGACCGGCATTGCCATCACGACACCGCCCACAAAGACCACCTACACGCAGGGCGAGACTTTTGACCCGGCGGGCATGGTGGTGACTGCGACTTACTCCAACGGCGCGACGCTGAAATGCACAGGCTACAGCTACGAGCCGGACACGGCGCTGGCGGACGGCACCACGAAGGTGACCATCCGCTACACGGAGGGCGGCGTGACGAAGACGGCGGAGCAGGCCATCACGGTCATCCACCGGCTGACGAAGATCGAGATCACGGCACAGCCGACGAAGACCACCTATGAGTACGGCGACAGCTTCCAGAGCGCGGGCATGACGGTGAAGGCCACCTACTCCGACGGAGCCACCACCAATGTGACGGGCTACAGCTGCAGCCCGACGACGCTCAACACCGTGGGCACGCAGACGATCACGGTGAGCTACACGGAGCGGGGCGTGACCAAGACGGCCACCACCAGCGTGACGGTGAATCGGAAGACGATCTCCACGGTGCCGAGCCAGAGCGGGACGCTGACCTATAACGGGAGCAGCCAGTCCCCTTCGTGGAGCAACTACAGCACGACGCAGCTGACCATCGGCGGCACGACCTCCGGCACGAACGCGGGAAGCTACACGGCAACCTTCACGCCGAAGAGCAACTACCGCTGGAGCGACGGCACGACGACGGCGAAGAGCGTGAGCTGGAGTATCGGGAAGGCAGCGGGCAGCCTCTCCATCTCCCCCACGAGCATGACGCTGGACACCACGACGAAGAGCAAGACCATCACGGTGACGCGCAGCGGCGACGGCACGATCAGCGCCACGAGCAACAACACAGCGGCGGCGACGGTGAGCGTATCGGGAACGACGGTGACGGTAACGGGCAAGGCCAACGGCAGCGCGACGATCACCATCAGCGTGGCGGCAGGGACGAACTACACCGCGCCCGCGAACAAGACCTGCGCGGTGACGGTGAGCTTCCTGAAGGACAACTTCGCAGACAACGACTGGGCTTCCATCATCGCGGCGTGCCATTCGGGCAGCGTGCCCAGCACATGGGTGGTGGGCAACAGCAAGACGATGACCATCAACGGCGCGAGCTATCAGGTGGACATCATCGGCAAGAACCACGACACCTACACTGCGGGAGGGAAGGCACCGCTGACCTTCCAGCTGCACGACTGCTACGCGGACACGAAAGCCATGAACGGCTCGAACACCAACAGCGGCGGCTGGACGAGCTGCGCCATGCGAAGCACGCACCTGCCCGCCATTCTGGCGCTGATGCCGACGGAGGTGCAGAACGGCATCCGGGAGGTGAATAAGCTGACCTCGGCAGGCAGCCAGAGCAGCACCATCAACACCACGGCGGACAAGCTGTTCCTGCTGAGCGAGATCGAGATTTTCGGCAGCGTCAGCTATTCCAAGAGCGGCGAGGGCACACAGTACGACTACTACAAGGCGGGCAACAGCAAGGTGAAGAACCAAAGCGGCAGCGCGGACATCTGGTGGGAGCGCTCTCCGAATGGCAGCAGCTCCACGTATTTCTGCCTTGTCGACAGCTACGGCGACGCCGGCTACCTCAGCGCGAGCCGTGCGTATGGCGTGGCCTTCGGCTTCTGCTTTTAATCCAGCATCTGAGACAATCCCGCAGCCTGTGTGCTGCGGGGCGTCAGAAGAAACTCACTTCATTCCGTCTCCCGCTGACGCGGAAGACTGCATATCCGCTCCTTCCTTCTTCCTTCCAAAATCGAAACAGGCGTTTCGATTTTGAGAGGACGAGCAGCGGAGCGAGCGAGAGCCTGAGCAAACGCGAAGGCGCGAGGGATACGGAGCTTGTGAGGACGAAAGGGAGAGAACCATGTCGGTCTACAAATCCAAACGGGGCGAGAGCAGCGTGCAGTTCATTGAGACGGCCAGACAGCTGGAAGCGCACACCTTCGCGTGCTGCATGAAGGCACCGAAACGGTACGAACGGTTCCTGACGGGACGCATCATGGAGCTGAGCAGCGAGGTGCACGACCGAGTGCGGGCGGCCAACAACATCTGGCCGACGAACCGGCACGAGGCACAGCTGCGGCGGGACGAGCTGACGCGGGCAAACAACGCGCTGCAGAACCTAAGCCCAAAGCTGCAGCTGCTTTATGACAGCATTTTGCAGAACCCGGAGGGCTACGGGTGGATACACAAGGCGATGCAGCGCTGGGGCGACCTCATCTGCGAGGAAGCGAAGCTCATTGCCGCCGTGAAGAAGAACGACCGGCAGCGGTACAAAGACCTTCCGGAATGAAAAACATGGGTCAAGCTCTGCATTTGTTGCACTTGCGGCAGCGCGAACAACTGGTGGGAGCGCTCTCCGAATGGCAGCAACTCCACGAATTTCTGCAATGTCAACAGCAACGGCAACGCCAACTACAACAACGCGAGCAACGCGAATGGCGTGGCCTTCGGATTCTGCAAGAGATGGGTCAGGACAGTAACCGGCAGCGGCGAAGCAGCACCCTTGCAGAAGGAGAGCTTGTTCCCGGCACAGCCAAAACAATCCTCTGATGCAGTCAGCCGGACGCTGCTTGCATGGCGGGCGAATGTGCGGATAGCCCGTTCCATGGCTGGTACTGCCACGCGGATAGAACACGCACCCAAGAACAATTCCGTACAGGGGATGCCCTAACGGGCGGGGAGAATTATGACGAGTGAAGAGAGACGCGAGGCGCGGTACAGGAGAAGAAGGGCGGAACGCCAGCGGCGAAGAGACGCAAGAAGCGAAGCGTGCGGGAGCTTTGAGCAGGTGTTCAGCTATGAGCACCTGTACCGGGCAGGACGGGAATGCTGCAAGGGCGTGGGCTGGAAATGCTCCACACAGCGGTATCTCGGCAACTTTGCCGCCAACATCGCCCGGACGCACCGGGAGCTGATGGACGGCACATGGAAGACCAAGGGCTTTTTCGCCTTCGACCTGATGGAACGGGGAAAGCTGCGGCACATCCGCAGCGTGCACATCGCGGAGCGAGTGGTGCAGCGCTGCCTGTGCGACAACGCGCTGGTGCCGCTGTTCTCGGCGGCGTTCGTGTACGACAACGCGGCGAGCCTGAAGGGCAAGGGTATCGACTTTGCCATGGACAGGCTGACATGCCACCTGCAGCGGCACTACCGCAAGCACGGGACGGAAGGCTGGGCGCTGGTATTCGACTTTTCGGACTACTTCAACTCCGCGCCGCACGCGCCGATCTACGCGGAGAGCGAGCGGCGCATCCGGGACGAGCGGGTGCGAAAGCTGGCGTGCGGACTGATGGAGGACTTCGGCGAGCGGGGCTTCGGCCTCGGCAGTCAGGTGAGCCAGATCGACGCGCTGATGCTGCCGAACCGGCTTGACCACTTCATCAAGGAGCAGCTGCATATCGAGGGCTACGGAAGATACATGGACGACGGCTATCTCATCCACGAGAGCCGGGACTACCTGCGGGAATGCCTGCAGCAAATCCGCAGCGTATGCGCGCAGCTCGGCATCCGGCTGAATGAGAAGAAGACGCGCATCGTGAAGCTGACGGAGCTGCACTTTCTGAAGACGCGGTTCCTGCTGACGGAGACGGGAAAAGTCCGAAGGAAGATGTGCCGCAAAAGCGCAAGGCGGATGCGGCGGAAGCTGAAGACCTTCCGGCGATGGATGACGGAAGGCAGAATGACAGAGGAAGACATTCGCACGGCATACGAGAGCTGGCGCGGCCACATGCGGCGGGGCAACAGCTACCGCGTGCTGCGGCGGATGGACAGGTTCTACAAACGACTGATGGAAAAAGGAGCGTGAAAGCATGTACGAGATCAGAAGAGACGGCGGCGTGATCGCGCTGGCGGAGATGCCGAACTACATCCGCAGGCACGCGGACGGCTTCTACATCCTCTGCGAAGAGGAGGGCGCGCAGGGCGTGGCCGTGGACGGCACGGTATACCGCCTGATGGGACGCACGGGGCTTGACGAGCTGGAGGAAGTGCAGCTCATCGAGAGGGACACCGGCACGGTTTTGCAGAGCAGCAGCGAAGCGGTGGGCATTGCGTTTGTCACCATGACGGAGAAGGGCGACATCGACGGCGTGACGGCGGGAGAACACGCAGAGCTGTTCAGCCCGTGGGCATACCCGGTGGACTACACTGCAGGGCAGATCAGGGAACGAAACGGCAAGCTCTACAAATGCCTGCAGGCTCACACCTCGCAGGAAGACTGGAAGCCGGAGGACAGCCCATCGCTGTGGGTGGGAATCTCTGACCCGGCGGAGGAATGGCCGGAGTGGAGCCAGCCGGTGGGCAGCACGGATGCCTACGCCAAGGGCGCGAAGGTAAGCCACAACGGCAAACACTGGACGAGCGATGTGGACGCGAACGTGTGGGAGCCGGGCGCGTATGGATGGACGGAGGTGACGGCATGACGGAGACCATCATCGTGGCCGTGCTGAGCCTTGCCGGTACGCTCATCGGGACATACATGGCAAACCGGAAGAGCGCCGCGCTCATCGCCTACCGGCTGGAGCAGCTGGAACAGAAGGTGGCAAAGCACAACGGACTGGTGGAGCGAACCTACCATCTGGAGGAATCCGCTGCCGTGTTTGAGGAAAAGCTGAAGGTGGCCAACCACCGCATCGACGATCTGGAGAGAGGCGCATGAGCGGGAAACGCGAGAAGAAGCCAAGCAAGGCAACGACCACCAAGCGCATCGTGTGGGCGTGCCTCATCAACGGCATCGGCTGGGTGTGGTGCAGCTACGGCCTTGCCTTCCTCGGCAGGACGGAGATTGCGGAGAGCCTGAGCCGGACGGCGGTGACGGAGATCATCGGCGTGGTGCTGCTGTACTGCGTGAAGAGCCTGTTTGAAAAGCGGGAGAGCTTCGGCAGTGTGGGAAAGAAGGAACAGGTAACGGACTTATGAAAGGAGCGAGACTATGACGGACATTGCAATTGTGAGACTGGGCATTGGGCTGGTGCTGCTGATCGCGGCCAACATCGCCCTCGGCAGCGTGAACGCCTTCATGGAGGGCACATGGGACATGATGAAGTTCCGCAACGGCTGCATCAAGGGCGGCGTGGTGGCTGCGTCCCTCATCGCGGTGTACTACGCGGGCTGGCTGAACCCCGATCTGCTGGTCATCGAGGCGGAGGGGCAGACGGTGAACCTGATGACGGCAGTACATATCGCGCTGCTGGCGGCGTTCACGGCGTATGCGGTGGATGTGCTGAAGAAGCTGAAGGACATGCTGAGCACTGCGACACCCGGCAAGGAGGACGGCCATGAGCAACAGTAAGCTGGTGAGCTATACCCGGCTCAGCCCGAACCACTCCGGCAAGCGCAGGCACGCCATCGACACCATCAGCATCCACTGCATGGCGGGCAACCTGAGCGTGGAGAGCTGCGGCAGACTGTTCGCAGACAGAGCGCGGGAGGCCAGCAGCAACTATGGCATCGGCAGCGACGGCAGAATCGCGCTGTATGTGGACGAGGGCAACCGCAGCTGGTGCACATCAAGCACCAGCAACGACAACCGGGCTGTGACCATCGAGGTGGCCAACTGCGCGGACGGCGAGCCGTGGCCGATCACGGAAGAGGCCTACAGGAGCCTCATCAATCTGCTGGTGGACATCTGCCAGAGGAATCACATTCCGGAGCTTCGATGGAAGGCGGACAAGAGCCTCATCGGGCAGGTGGACAAGCAGAACATGACGGTGCACCGCTGGTTTGCCAACAAGAGCTGCCCCGGCAACTGGCTGTACGAGCATCACGGGCAGATCGCAAAGGAAGTAAACGAAAGACTGGAGGAAGAGAACATGGTGAGATACGAACGGCTGCGGGACATCCAGAACAAGGAGTTCCACGACATCATCGAAAAGCTGATGGATGCCAATATCCTCGGCGGGGACGGCAGCGACCCGACAGGCAATGAGGACATCATCGACCTGAGCCACGACATGGTGCGCACCCTTGTACTGGAGTATCGCGGCGGAGCGTTTGACCGCAAGCTGAAGGCCATGGGCATGGAGCCTGCGGTGAAGGACTGAGAGAGCGGCGGAGGCCGGTGCATTCCGCCGGTCTCCGCCTTCTGCGCGAAAGGAGGCATGAAAGATGCCATCGAATCTGCTGACGGCAGACACCACCTTCCCAACGCTGACGCAGGAGCAGAGCACGGACGAGAAGTTCGAGAAGATCACGAGCTATCTCTACATGCTGCTGGAGCAGCTGCGCTACAGCATGGGAAACCTTGACAAGGACAACTTCAACGACGCGGGGCTGGAGGAGATCGCCAACCTCATCACAGAGCCGGTGTATGTGCAGCTGAAGGACGACGAGGAAAACATCGCGGCGCTGACGGTGACGGCGGCGGGACTGGGGGCGCGGCTGAGCGACGCGGAGGGAAACATCACGCAGCTCACCGCCACCACCACGAGCCTGACAAGCCGCATCAGCAACGCGGAGGGCAGCATCTCCACCCTGCAGCAGACGGCAACAAGCCTGACGAGCCGCATCTCGGACGCGGAGGGAAACATCTCTTCCCTGACGCAGACGGTGAACGGCATGACGCTGAGCGTGACCAACGGTTCGTCCAGCTCCACCATCCGGCTTTTGGCAAACGGCGTGCAGCTGAGCAGCCAGTCCATCAGCTTCTCCGGCATGGTGAGCTTCACCGACCTGTCCACCAGCGGCTGGACGACCATCAACGGGGACAACATCACCACGGGCACTATCGAGGCCATCGACATCTACGGATGCACCATCGAGGGCAGCACCTTCAAGAGCGTGCTGAAGGCCAACGGCACCGTGGGCGGCGAGATCGAGTTCTGCTACCTGAACACCAACTATGTGGCGGGCGGCATCCGGCTGGACGATCAGGGCGCAGGCACGGAATACGAGCGAGCCTACCGCATGTTCATCTACACCAACTATGTGGGCGGCGTGGGCTTTGCCATGAAGCTGCAGAGCGCCAGCGGCATCAGTATGGAAGCAGATGAGAATGTATTCCTGTACGCGGGGACGAGAATGACCATCAGAGGCGACAGCGGCATCTACCTGACGGGAGATGTGTATGTCAACGGGACGCTGCTCCAAGTGAGCAGCAGCTAAGGAGGAGAACATGTATTTGATCGAATGCGCGAACGCCTATCTGGCGGCGGTGCAGATGCAGCAGAAGGAAATGGACTATCAGACGGCGTTTGCCCTGATGATGGTGAAGAAGCAGCTGCAGAGCCATGTGGAGTTCCTGCAGAGCGAGGAGCTGAAGCTGGCGGAGAAGTACGCGGAGAAGGATGAGAAGGGAAACATCAAGTGGACGGAGCGAGGCACCTTCCCCTACCGGGACGCGGACGCGGCGGCGGGCTATCAGAGAGAACGCAGGGCGCTGGGCATGACGCAGGTGGAGGACGACTTCACGGTGCAGCACGCGCCGGTGCCGGAGAAGATCACGCCCATGCAGCTGGAGGCGCTGGAGAAGTTCATCGTGTTCGGAGGTGAGGGATAATGGCGATCGGGCTGCCATCCATGGCTTACGGCGACGGCATCAGCAAGCGCAAGCAGGTGAAGTTCGGCGGATACAACCACACGCTTGCGGCGGAGAACGGCGAGCTGTGGGACATGGAGAACCTGACGAGCGACTTCTATCCCCTTTTAAGCCCGCGCGCAAGGCGGTGGACATGCCGGACGCTGACGAAGCCGAACGGCCTGTATGCACACGACGGGCTGTACTGGGTGGACGGAACGGGCTTTTACGCCGACGGCGAGCTGAAGGGAACCGTCACCGACGGGCACAAGAGGTTCGCAAGCCTCGGCGCGTACATCGTCATCCTGCCGGACAAGAAATACTACAACCGCCTGACGGGCGACTTCGGCACGCTGGAAAGCAGCTGGAGCGGGAGCGCAAAGATTCAGGACGGCACCTACGCGGGAGAAGAGGCGAAAGCCAACACCATCTACGCTGTGGGCGCGGGAACGAAGTTCAACGAGGGAGACGCGGTGACGATCTCCGGCTGTACAGTACACACGGAGAACAACAAGACCGCCGTCATCCGGGAGATCGACGGGGACAACCTGCGCTTCTACGAGAACACCTTCACCATCTCGGACGGCGGAGACAGCGAAACATTGCAACTCAGCCGCACGGTTCCGGAGTTAGACTATATCTGCGAGAACGAGAACCGGCTGTGGGGCTGCAAGGGCGACACGATCTACGCCAGCAAGCTGGGCGACATCTTCAACTGGAATGTGTTTGACGGTGTATCCACGGACAGCTACGCGGTGGATGTGGCAAGCACCGGAGATTTCACCGCGTGCTGCAGCTATCTCGGCTATCCGTGCTTCTTCAAGGAGGAGCACATCTACAAGGTCTACGGCGACAAGCCGTCCAATTTTCAGGTGATGGGCAGCGCCAGCTTGGGCGTGGAGAAAGGCAGCGACGAGAGCCTTGCCATCGCGGGAGAGACGCTTTTCTACCTGAGCCGGACGGGCATTGCGGCGTGGAGCGGCGGCATCCCGCAGAGCGTGAGCGCAGCATTCGGCACGCAGCGCTTCCGCAACGGCGTGGCGGGCAGCGACGGGACAAAGTATTTCGTATCGCTGCAGGACGCACAGGGGGCATATCAGCTGTTTGCCTTCGATACGCGCACCAACCTGTGGCACCGGGAGGACAACACGCAGGCCGTGGGCTGGGGCTGGAACGAGGAGCTGTACTGCCTTGATGCGACCGGCAAGCTCTGGATGAACGGCAACGCCAGAAGCGTGCCGCAGGGCGCGGTGCAGGAAGCGCTGGTGGCGTGGAAGGCGGAGTGGGCGGACTTTTACGAGTACACCACCTATTCGTCCTCTTCCACGGCGACACCAGAGAAGAAGGGCATCGGAAAGCTGCTGCTGCGGCTGGAGCTGGACGAGGATGCCAGCGTGCAGATCGACATGCAGTTCGACAGCGACGGCGTGTGGCGGACGGTGAAGACGCTGCAGACGGAAGTGAAGCGCAGCTACTACCTGCCGATCATCCCGCGCCGGTGTGACCACTTCCGCATCCGGATGACCGGAAACGGCGGATGCAGACTGTATTCGCTGGTGCGGGAAGTGTACAACGGCAGCGAACTATAAGAAAGGGGCGGACTATGGCAAACAGATACACATACGACGATTTTCAGAAGGCGATGCAGAGCAGCGGCCTCGGCGGGCAGTTCTCTGACGCTGACCTGAAGCTGGCGCAGCAGAATCCGGACGCAGGCATGAGCATCCTGAAGTACAAGCAGGACTACAAAAACGCCGCCACGGACGAGGCACGGGCGCTGGCCAACCTCGGCGCGGAGGGCATCCGCTCCAGCTACGGCGGGTACACCGGCGGGCAGCGGGGCGAGAACTTCTACCTTGACCCGCTGTCTCCAAAGGATTTTCAGAGCAGCGCAGCGCCGACCTACAAGAACAACTACGCCGACACCATCAGCGGCCTTTTAGACAAGCAGCTGGGCTATGGAAGCTATTCCTACGGCGAGGCGCAGCCGGAGTACAACAACCGCTACGACGCGACCATTCAGGACTTGCTTGACCAGATTGTGAACCGGAAGGACTTCAGCTACGACCCGGAGAACGACCAACTCTACAGCCAGTACCGCAAGCAGTACACGCGGGAAGGCCAGAGAGCCACGCAGGACGCGCTGGGCGCGGCGGCGGCAGCCAGCGGCGGCATCCCGTCCAGCTACGCAGTGAACGCGGCAGCGCAGGCGGGCGACTACTACGCCAGCCAGATGACGGACAAAATCCCGGAGCTTTACCAGCTGGCCTACAACAAGTACATGAACGACTACAACATGAAGCTCAGCGATCTCGGCGCGGTACAGGGCGCGGAGCAGAGCGACTACGACAAGTTCCTCAACGAGATGCAGCAGTACAACACCAACCGTGCCTTCGACTATCAGGCATGGATGGACGAGTACAACCGCATCAACAACGACCTGCAGACGGCGAGCGGGCTGGAGCAGCTGGACTACACCAAGTATCTGAACGACCTGAACCAGTACAACACCGACCGCAGCTTCAACTATGGGCAGCTGCTGGACGAGGTGAACAACCAGACGGCCAGACGCAGCGAGGCCATGAACAAGGCGCTGACGGCGGCGGAGCTGGGCGACAATTCGTTCCTGAACGATCTGGGCATCAACACCGACAACAACCCGACGGACTACGAGCGGCGCTACCAGCTGGCGCAGCTGGCCGCACAGTACGGCGACTACTCCGGACTGCGGGAGCTGGGCATCAACCCGGATGCAGCGGATAGGTCTTATTCCGGCGGGGATACAACGCCGCGAGAGACCGAGACGACCGGACTGGATGCAAATCGGATCGCGGCGATAAAGGCGGCTTATGGCGGAACGGTTCTGACACCGGAAGAGTGGAGCCAGCTTTTGACCAACAATCCGAGCATCACCGCTGCCGACCTGACGGCGGCGGGATTTACCCAAAGCAGCGAAAAAACCGATGACAGGGTAAAGGGCATGACCTCTCTCGGCTACGACGAGGACGAGGGCATCTTCGTGTGGAACGGCAAACGCTACAACTCGCCGGAGGCGCTGACAAAGGCGCTGAACGCTGCGGGGCTGAGCGAGGCGGAGGAAGCGGAGATCAAACGCAAGCTCAGCGCATACGGTTTTGATTCATAAGGAGGCAGGAAATGAGCTTTGACATCCAAAAGAAAGCCGATACCGGCAAGAAGACCACAGAGAAGCAAACGACGCAGGAGAAAGAGCCTCGCTTCAATATCCGCAAGAAGACAGAGACTGCCCTCACACAGGGGGCGGTCTCCGGTGCGAAAAAAACGACGGCAACGCCAATGAAGCGAGCGGAGCAGGAAAGAAAAACGTCTTCCCTGATGTTCCGCCAGCAGGGCACGCAGAAGAACACCGTCGCGCCGACGTATCAGAACATGATCGCGCAGAATCTTGCACAGGGGGCTTTGCAGCGGCGGGAGGCAGCTCGCTATCAGGATACGGAGACTTTGCAAAAGCACACACAGAAAAACAACGAACCGACGTTCGGCGAGCGCGTGAAGAAGACGATCACGGGAGCTGGCAAGCAGTATGGCGCAGATATCGTCAACGCGGCGGGGCTTGCCTCAGCGGGGCAGGGCGGCACCGCTATGTCCGGCATCTACCGTGAGCAGGTGGATGCACTGGACCAGCAGATCGCGGCGCTGGAAAAGACACTGGAAGACCCGACGATGACGGCGCAGGACATCAAGGACACAAACGAGGCGATCGCCATTGCAAAGCAGCAGCGCGGCGTTTATGAAAAGGCGCTTACCGCCAATCAGAAAACGCCGGAGGAGGTCTACAAGATCTCCGACAAGCTAACGGACAGCGGCGCAAAGGATATTGAACAGGCAAAGAGGGGCTTGGGGGCGCTCGGCTCGCTCGCAGTAGACGTGGGCGCGGCGGGCGCACAGATGGGCGCGGATATTGCACTGGGCGCATTGACGGGCGGCGGAGCGCTCGCGCCAATGTTTGTGCGCAGCACAGGCGGAAGCGCACAGCAGGCGCGACAGGAGGGCGCGACACATACGCAGCAGGCCAACTACGGTCTTGCCTCCGGCGCTCTGAGCGTGGCGACCGAGAAAATATCCAACGTCGCAGCTCCATTTAAGAAAGCATTCGGCGGAGGCGTGCTGGACAGTGCCATTGAAAAAACTCTTGGGAAAATGAGCGGCAGTGCGGCGGGAAAAATCGCACTTTCGTTTCTCTCCGAGGGCAGTGAAGAAATGATCGAGGATGTTGTGCAGCCGGTACTGCAGAGCATCTACAACGGCAAGAGCATCGGGCAGAATTACAGCGAACTCGCATTGCAGAACGTCCTCTACGACGGACTGATCGGAGGCATTCTCGGCGGATTGGGCGGCGGCGTGGATGCTATCGGCAGCCGGAAAGCTTACAGTGACCGCGCGGCGACCGTGCAGGAAAACGCCGCACAGGGAACGGAAGAAAATAATACAGCGAGCACGAGCGTAAATACGGATACGGCGGGGCACACCGAAGCTGAAAGACAGCGCATTGCGGACTATCAGGCGGCGGCAGATTCGGGCATTGTTGCATTCGTACAGAAGGTGCGCACGCTGAAAAACCAAAAGTACAGAAACTCGGTCAGATATCCTGTTTCGAACGTGTCAGCGCGGGAAGCGTCGGCGGTACAGGAAAAGACAGGAATCAACACGGAAGGTTTTACAAATATCCTGACAGGCAGCGCCGTCGATCACATTGAAAAACGCCACGGAGCCAACGGCAGAGCGGACAGAAGCATGAGCGACCTGAACGACCTCAGCCGTGTGGGGTACATTCTTGAAAATTTTGACAGCGCTGATTTGCTCAGAAATGAGGACGGAACGCCATCTGTCAGCGACGTATGGAAAAACAGCGACGGCTCACCGGCGGCACGAATGCTTTTTACAAAAAAAGTGGACGGTGTATACTACACCGCCGTTGCAACGCCGGACAGCAACGCAGGCGTTATTGCCATCGAAAGCGCGTTTATGAGCAAGGAAAAAGGAAGCACCGGCACAGTCCTGAACATGGAGGGCAACTCCCCGCAGGTTACGTCCGAAGCGCCACAGCGCGCTGATGCTTCCTTTTCCGCTGCTACTGTAGCACAGGAGAGAGAGGGTGTCAAGCAGACTGCGGGACAAACCGAGACTGCGCAGGAACAGGCGAAAGGCGTGGTGCTGCCGACGGCGGAAGAAACCGGCGGAACGGTACTGCCGACAGCTGAGCAGGCGGAAACACAGACGCAGCAGCGCACAGCGGAGCGGCAACAGACTGCACCGCTGAGAGAGACCATGGAGGCGGAGCAACCGGGCGTTTTGCCAACGGCGGAGCAGGCGGAAACGCGGAGGAGGGCTGCAAGAGCCGAGACGGAAACGGAGCGCACGGGCATTCTTGCAGGCGTGGCCGAGGACACCATCGCCAAGGTACAGCGCATCGGCAACATCGTGGGGCGCGAGGTGGTATTCTTCGACGAAGGCGCGGATAGTGCCGGAGGAATGCACAACGGCTACTATAACCCGGCGGACGGAAAAATCTATGTCAACGCACGCAGCCAGAACCCGGTGGCGCAGATCATCAGCCATGAGCTGACCCACAGCATTGAATCGAGCGGGCACTACAGCGATTTGCAGAAGTTGGTCTTGAACCGCATCCAGCAGACCGGCGGAGACCTGCAGGCCATGCGGCAGCAGAAGGCGGAGCTGTATGCGCGCCACGGCGAGAACCTGACGGACAACGCTGCCATTGATTCGGAGATTGTGGCGGAGTATGTGGAAAAGTATCTGCTGACCGACGAGCAGAGCATCCGCGCCATGGTGCAGCAGAACCGGACGCTGGGACAGCGCATCCTGCAGTTTATCAACGAGCTGCTGGCGAAGCTGGGCAACAGCGACGCGCAGGAGCGGGCGTTCTTGACGAAGGCAAAGAATTATTACCAGAGTGCCCTGCAGGAGACGCAGAGCAGCTTCACGGCAGACATGCAGCAGAGAGCCGCCGCGCAGGCACAGAACATGGACACGCTGCAGCAGCAGATGGCGAACGGGGAAATCTCTGAAGAGGATGCAGAGGCAGCCTTCAACGACATGTACGACCCGGAGATCGACATGCAGCAGGGGCTGGGCAGATTGCAGCACAGCTATGCCGGGGCGAACGCCAACGGCGCGAACCTTGAAAGCCTGCGGGAAGCGCAGGAAATGCAGGCGGCGGGTGCCGACATGGAGAGCATCCGCAAGGCGACGGGCTGGCATCAGTTTGCGGACGGCAAGTGGCGGTTCGAGATTGACGACAGCAGGATGCAGCTGCGCACCGACGCGGCGGATATTCCCAACTACACCACGCTGGGCGAGCTGGTGGATGCGCCGGAGCTGTTTGAAGCCTATCCGGATATGGCGGATTTGAGCGTGACGTTCCACACGCTGGAGGATGGGCAGAACGGCGGATACAGCCGGAAGTTTGACAGCATCGAGCTGAGCCGCGACCTGAAGAACAGACCGGAGGCGCTGCTGAACTCCCTCATCCACGAGGTGCAGCACGCCATTCAGAACCGGGAAGGCTTTGCCAGCGGGGCAAACCCTGCCTACTGGAACCGGAGAATGGAAAACGGCTTTGACAGCAGGACGGCGGAAGAAAGACGCGAGGGCGCACAGCTGCAGGAACAGTATGAACAGATGCGGGAGAGCGACCCGCAGTTCGTTGCGGCCATGGAAGAGCTGGATGCCATGGCACCGAAAGTGCCGCGTGGGAAGATCGACCTGAACACATGGGAGCAGATCGAGCCAGACCCGCCGGAGTGGG
>ERZ808274.632-NODE-632-length-16025-cov-3.356919_pt1 | contig 16025 bp, 14 predicted proteins | sample MGYA00521277_ERZ808274 | MGnify/ENA primary metagenome ERZ808274 (study PRJEB31516, sample SAMN03275597) | gut metagenome | biome: mammalia-associated habitat; material: feces | host: Papio cynocephalus | place: Kenya | collected 2012-07-28 ... | reverse complement strand
TACTTATTGCAAGGTGGATTGTCGTGGCATTTTTGTAATTTTGCCAAAGGAAGGATGGGCAACTTCATCCAAGTGACATAAGAAACAAAGAAATGTGATGGAACAAAACGAGTATTTTGATTATACTGATCAATTCAGTGAGATAGCTCATGTTGCACAACCTATAAGTGCAAAGGAGCTTGCATACAGATTATTCTGCGCACCGCAGTGGGTTGTTGCCTTGATAAAGTTTCGCAATGCTATAGTGAAGCCTTTAGGGCTGAAAGGCGAGAAGAGCTTATATGATTTAATTAAATATGAATCTGAAAACAGGGCGACCTTAACTAAGAACGACAAGCATCTTGATTTTAAGGTTACGCTGATGACAGAAAGCATCGGGGATGGCAATCAACGCATATCGGTCAGCACAAAAGTCTGCCTACACAACAGTATGGGCAGAGTCTATTTTGCCTTAATAAAGCCGTTTCATGTGTTAATCTGCAAGACGCTGATAAAACGGGTTAGGAAGGCTTTGGAGTCATCATAGGGGTGATAACTGTTTTATCCGTAACTTGCAACGCCGTATATCGGACATCGGTGCTTGCGCTATACGATATAGGGACTCGCCACATACTATCTGAAAGATTCATATGTACTATATGAGAAGCCCTCATGTACTATCCCGGAGCTTTCCGCATAGTATGTGAGAAGCTCCCAGATAGTACATTGTCTTTCCCTGATTTTAATAGACGGTTTTTCTATAGATAAACTGAATCAATAGACACTCTTAGGGATTCCCTCCTGAAAAGGTTGTCACATTGTAAATGCCAAGAGTGTTGGGTGGCCACATGCCTGGGAAAGGACTTCGGTCTTTTCGCCTGCTATGAGGGGCTGTACTTCTTTTTTACATTTATTACGTGTGTGATAGGCGAAAACTCTGTATTTTTGCAGACTAAGTAATTGTAGTGAAAGTATATGATTGTAGCGAAGCGATATGCTGTGGCCTTAATGATTGTCAGTGTTATTTCATTCTGCTCTTGTGTGGGTGATTCTCAGACGTCTGACGTGAAGGTTACAAACGACTGTGCCATAACAAATGTAACGCTTGGAACGCTGAAGCGAGTTGTTACCACCAAGAAGAGCGAAGGCAAGGATACCACTTATCTTACTACGGTTTATGGCGGTTTGTACCCTATGTATATTGACCAGTTGTCCAAGGAGATCTATAATGCCGATTCGCTTCCTTTGGGCACGGATGTCAAGTCTGTAGTGTTTTCTACGTTTACTTCCGACGGTTCTGTTGCCTATCGCACTGAGGCCGGAAGCGACACCTTGTATAGCAGTACTGACTCGATTGATTTTTCTTCTCCGCGGTTGTTTACCTGCTATTCATATTCGGGTAAGGCCAAGAAGACTTATACCGTTCGTGTGAATGTGCGTAAGACTGACCCGAATCTTTTTGTATGGAGCAGGCTGGGTGCCGAATCCGAACTGGCTTCTCTTGCCGGAACGAATATGCTGATTAAGGATGGAACGTTGCATCTGTTTGGAATTCAGGATGGCAAGTCCTTGCTGTTTACGGCTTCAACCGATTCGATTGTGCAATGGGCCAAGAGTGATTTGACGGGCGATGTTCCCGACAACACTTCAGATGTGAAGCTGTTCGGCGGCAAGTTCTGGGGGGTTAAGGACTCCTGCCTTGTGGCATCAGATGATGGCCTGTTTTGGGAGAGCGTCAATGTTGAGGCACTTCCGGCCGTCAGGTCCATAGTCGGTGCTTCTTCGGCATTCCTATTTGTTTTGTGTGCCGATGGCGTATATCAATCAAAAAGCGGTATAGTCTGGTCTAAGGAACGGCTGGATGACGCTTACGATAAACTGCCTGTAGCCGGCATGTCGTTTACGGTTCTGGGCATGGATTTCAACAGTTCGTTTGACAATCTGTTGTGGTCGGGAATCACGTCATCAGGCAATTTGTCATTGTGGAAAAAGACTTCCGACCGCACATCCCAGACCAATGATGTGTGGAGCTACTATCCTTTTACCGAGGAAATCAAATATCCGTTGCCCGAGTTGAAGTCGCCCGTGATGTTCACATACGATGACCGTGCCCTGTATGTCGGTTGTTTGAACGATACGCTGAGTGCGTTCTATGTGTCGTCGGATGCCGGTCGCAACTGGATTCCTGCAGCCAATGTCTATGTGCATCCCCGGGGGCTGTCGGCCGAAAGAGTAGCTTGTGCCGTTGACGACAATAATTTCCTGTGGCTGGTTTGCGGTGGCTCGGGCGAGGTGTGGCGCGGCCGTTTGAACAAGTTGGCAGTAGTGAAATCTCAGTCTGCCGCTGAATAGGATGAAAGCACAGGCATATCTCATATTCTGGTTGGGCATAGTGCTCGGGCATCAAGCTGTGTATGCGCAGGACGATGCCGATTACCGGATGGAGATAGGCGGAGGTCTTGGCACGAGCTTTTATCTTGGCGATGTCAATACCCGTTTTTATGCCAATGCAGGTCCTGCCGTCGGTGCTGTGTGGCGTTATTTGTTTGACCCGCATAATGTGATGAAGGCCAGTCTTACCTATGGCAAGGTGAAGGGAGCATCGGATGTATCCATCGACTATTATCCCACAGACCCGCTTCGCCCCGGAGTCAGTGAAATGCCTCTTGACTATGGCTTTTCAAGCAGTGTGGTGGATTTGTCGTGTTTTTATGAACTCAATTTCTGGCCATACGGCTATTATCAGGACTATTCAGGCCGCAAGCGTCTCACGCCTTTCCTGCAGCTGGGGCTCGGCCTTACCTATATAGGAATGTCAAAGTCGGTCACTGCCAACATCCCGATAGGTGCGGGCATCAAGTACCGTTTAGGAAAACGATGGAACCTGGCATTGGATTGGACGATACATTTCAGCATGTCTGACAAGATAGATGGCTTGCAAGATCCCATAGGAATCAGGGGAGAAGGCCTCAAGAACAAGGACAGCTATCAGATGACCATGCTGACGTTGACCTATAATTTTTCACCGATATGTCCCACATGTAACAAGGATATAAAATAAAAGAAGCATGAGCTATAGAGAGCAGCTTGACTTATCGCGCATTCCCCGCCATGTGGCCATCATCATGGATGGCAATGGTCGTTGGGCGCAACAACGTGGTTTTCATCGCAACCGCGGCCACCAGGAAGGTGTCGAAGCGGTGAAAAAGGTTACGGAAGAATGCGTAGCTTTGGGTGTGAAGTACCTTACCTTATATACTTTCTCTACGGAAAACTGGAACCGTCCTGTATCAGAAATCAGTGCATTGATGGGGCTTGTGCTCGATTCCTTAGAGGAAGCCATCTTTATGAAGAACAATGTTCGCTTCCGCATGATAGGAGATGCTTCGCGTCTTCCTGCGGCAGTCAATGAGCGCATCCGGCAGACTGTAGAGCACACGTCGGGCAATTCGGCCATGACGATGACTATAGCCATGAGCTATTCTTCGCGATGGGAGATAACGCGTGCTGTACGCAAGATAGCCGGCGAAGTGGCTGACGGCACCCTCTCGTGCAGTGACATTGATGAGGCCTGTGTATCGCAATCGTTGGAGACATCCTTTATGCCCGACCCCGATTTGCTTATACGTACGGGCGGCGAAATACGCTTGAGCAACTATCTGCTGTGGCAGTGTGCCTATTCCGAACTGTATTTCACTGACCAGTATTGGCCCGATTTCGACGGTGAGTCCCTGTGCAAGGCCATCGCAGACTTCCAGAACCGCGAACGTCGCTATGGCATGACCAGCGAACAAATCCAGAACAACAATGAGTAAACATCTGAATGTAATGACCTATAAAGTCCGTCTTTTCATGTTGTCATGCCTATTGTGTGCATGCTGCGTGTCCTTAGCACAAGACTTCGTGAGAGTGAAACCCGAGATCAATTACTCGGCATCTCCTACCACCTATGTCATAGGTGGCATCACCATAGGTGGCGTAACCGAGTATGACCCCTCTATATTAATGAACATCTCAGGCCTGAAAGTGGGGCAGACAGTCACTATACCTCACGCCGACAATGCCGTGACAGAAGCCATCAAGCGCTATTGGGCCCAGGGGCTGTTTTCCGACGTAAGCATTTCGGCCGATAGCATTGTGGGCAACAAGATTTTCCTGCATATCCAGTTGGCTGCCCGCCCGCGTCTGTCGAAAATCAACTACAACGGATTGAAAAAGACCGAACGCGAGGACCTCGAAAAAAGGATGGGACTGAAGGAGGGCAACCAGATTTCGACCAACATCATCGACCGTGCGAAAATCATCATCCGCGCGTATTTTGAAGAGAAAGGCTACAAAAATGCCAAGATAGAGATACTTCAGCACGACGACCCTGCGGCCAAAAACCATGTGATCCTTGACCTCAATGTCGACAAAAACGAGAAAATCAAGGTGCATCGCATATATTTCACCGGCATAGACAAGAAGAGTGCCAAGGCCCTGAAAGGCGCAATGTCGAAGACACGTGAGGTGAGACGCTTCCGCAATCTGTTCAAATCGAAGAAGTTTATCGACGAGAAATACGTTGAAGACAAGGACAAAATCATCGACAAGCTCAATGAGTGGGGCTATCGCGATGCTTATATCGTGCGCGACAGTGTGACGCAATATGACGAGAAGCATGTGGATGTCCACATCGACCTGGACAGGGGTGACAAGTACTATCTCCGCAACGTTTCGTGGGTGGGCAACACAGTCTACAACCACGATGACCTCAACCGCACCCTGCAACTCAAACGGGGCGATGTGTATAACCAGAAACTGCTCACCGAACGTCTGCAGACCGACGATGATGCCATTGCCAACCAATACTACAACCATGGCTATGTGTTCAGCCGTGTCACGCCGGTCGAGACCAACGTGGTGGGCGACTCCATCGATTTGGAAGTGCGCATCATCGAGAACAACCAGGCCCATCTCAACCATGTCAATATAGCAGGCAACGACCGCGTGTTTGACGAAGTGGTGCGACGTGAGCTGAAAACCAAGCCCGGAGACCTGTTCAATCGCGAAGCCATCATGCGTTCTGCACGCGACATTATGTCGATGGGGCTTTTCGAACCCGAGAAGGTGGAGCCCGAGCCCAAGCCCAATCAGGAAGACGGCACCGTGGACCTCACCTACAAGCTCGTGTCAAAGAGTGCCGACCAGTTTGAGATTTCAGGTGGCTGGGGGCCGGCCGGCATCACAGGACGTGTGGGAGTTAAGTTTACCAACTTTGCCATTCAGAACTGGTTCAAGAAGGAAGGGCAGAGCCGTAATCTCTTTCCGCAGGGACTGGGCCAGACACTCGAAGTTTCGGCCCAGACCAACGGTACCTACTATCAGCAATACAACATCTCCTTTCTTGACCCATGGTTCGGCCGACGCCGCCCCAATCAGTTCTCGGCCTCCGTGTTCTATTCCAAGCAGACCGACGTAAACAGCCGTTACTACAACAACAACTATTACCAGAACTACATGAACTACATGTATGGTATGGGCACATCCAACGGCTATTACAACTATGCCAACTATTACGATCCCGACAAGTATGTAAAGGTGTTGGGCGCAACGGTGGGATGGGGCAAGCGTCTGCGTTGGCCCGATGACTATTTCACGTTCTCCGTCTCACTGACATACCAGCGCTACATGCTCAAGTCCTGGCAGTATTTCATCATGACCGACGGTGACTGCAATAACTTGAATCTCACGTTCTCCATTAACCGTTTCTCGTCCGATCAGCAATTCTTTCCCCGCAGGGGTTCCGACATGTCGTTTTCGGTCAGTGTCACCCCGCCTTACTCCGCGTGGGACGGCAAGAACTATGCTGCCCTGGCCAACAATGCGCGCAGCGCATCCTATCAGCGCGAAATGCAGGAAAAGTTCCGCTGGGTGGAATATCACAAGTGGAAATTCTCCTTTAAAAACTATACGGCCCTCTCGAATGCCACCAAATGTCCGGTGCTCATGACCCGCACGGAATTCGGATTGCTGGGCTATTACAACCCGCATAAGAAGTCTCCCTTCGAGACCTACTACATGGGAGGCGACGGCATGTCGGGCTACTCAACAGGCTATGCCACCGAGACCATCGGACTTCGCGGCTACGAAAACGGTGCACTCACGCCCTACGGCTCAGAGGGTTATGCCTACAGCCGCATGACGATGGAGCTGCGCTATCCCCTCATGCTGGGCACCACAAGCATATATGCACTCGGCTTTGTCGAGGGAGGCAACGCATGGACCTCCTGCAAAAAGTTCAACCCCTTCGACATGAAGCGCTCGGCCGGTGCCGGAGTGCGCATCCTGCTGCCCATGATAGGCATGATGGGTATCGATTGGGCCTATGGCTTCGACAAGGTGTTCGGCCAGAAAGGCGGCGGACAGTTCCACTTCATCATAGGACAGGAATTCTAACGACAACACATATTTAATACTGTAGCATCATGAAAAGAATGGTATTGTTTATGCTTCTTGCGGTAGCAATGTCGCTGACTGCAGCTGCACAGAAATTCGCATTGGTAGACATGGAATATATCCTGAAGAACATTCCGGCCTATGAGCGTGCCAACGAACAACTCAACCAGGTCAGCAAAAAGTGGCAGGCCGAGGTCGAAGCCCTCAACAACCAGGCACAGTCGTTGTACAAGAACTATCAGAACGAGCTCGTGTTTCTCTCGGCAGAACAAAAGAAACAGCGCGAACAGGCCATACTCGACAAAGAAAAAGAAGCCAGCGACCTGAAGAAAAAATATTTTGCCCCCGAAGGCGAGCTCTACAAGAAACGCGAGAGCCTCATAGGGCCCATACAGGACGAAATCTACTTGGCAGTGAAAGGAATAGCCGAGCAGCGCGGCCTCTCCCTCGTGCTCGACCGTGCCTCAGACAACGGCATCGTGTTTGCATCCCCAACGGCCGATATATCCAACGAAGTGCTTGCGAAGTTAGGCTATTCTAAATAAAATGCCTATATTTGCAGCATCCAAGCAATTTATGCGTAAGAACAAAGACTAAAAATAGAAAATGAAGAAATCCCTTTTATTGGCACTCCTAATGTTGCCCCTGAGCCTTTTCGCTCAAAAGTTCGGACATTTCAACTCTGCTGACATCATACAGCAGATGCCCGACTACAAGAATTCGCAGGCCGAACTGCAGAAACTGCAAAGCCAGTATGAAGCAGACCTCAAGACCATGCAGGAAGAACTCAAGCGCAAGGCCGCGGCCTATGACACCGAGCGCGACTCATTGCCCGAAAACATCCGTACACGTCGCGAGCAGGAACTCAACGACCTGTCAAACCGCATCCAGACCACCTTCCAGGACAATCAGGCAAACCTGCAGAAAACCTCGGGCGAAAAGATGCAGATCATTGCCGACAAGGTAAAGGCAGCTGCCAAGGCCGTAGGCGATGCAGGCGGATATGTCTACATCATGGATGTCACAGCCGGCATACCCTATATCAGCGCAACGCTGAGCAAGGATGTAACGGCCGACATCAAAGCCAAGCTGGGATTGAAATAAGCCGACCGACACATTTAATTGGACAATAGCGCGACCTGAAGGGCAGAAGCCCCGAAGGTCGCTTTTCGTTGTCGCCGGGCCGTCATGACGAAGAGCCGCACGTGCATCTGCAAAGTGCGGCTCTTTCTGCATGCCCCGGCCATATCTCATTGTCAAATCAGCCATGTCTTCCACCTGCTTCGGCCGAAGCACACACGTATCTCGGCCGAAGCACGCATGCACTCCGTCCGAAGCACACATGCGTTTCGGCCGAAGCACGATGTGATTCATCCCCGGTTTTGTGAGCCGATGATGCTTGTTCTGTGAGCCGATGATGCTTGTTGCCATGCCCTAAGCGGCTTGCCTGCAGCTTGGTTGCGCCATGTCGGGCATGCAGATCTGCCTTTTGCGGCACCCGGAGACGCCACACCGCACAAAAAAATCCCCCGCCTTCACAGGCAGGGGACATGGCATATCAAAATGAGATGATTAAATTTCCCAACCGAGTGCACTGGCACCGAGAACTGCGGCCTCAGAGCCTTTCAGTCCCGATATCAACAGCTTGGCATGCCCGCGGAAAGAGGGCAGCACGTTGGCATTATAGGACTCTTGCAACGGTTTCATCAGCAGGTCGCCTGCCTTTGTCAGGCCTCCGAAGAACACAAATGCCTCGGGGCTGCTGAAAGCTGCAAAGTCTGCACAGGCTTCTCCCAGTATTTTGCCGGTGAAGTTGTAGATTTCCTTGGCCATTTCATCGCCTTTCTCGGCTGCGACCGACACGTCGAGCGATGTGATGTCCTTCAGGGGTATTTCGCGCAGTAAGCTGGGTCTGTCGGTCTTTTCCAGCATCTCTCGTGCTGTGCGGGCTACACCCGTGGCCGAGCAAAATGTCTCAAGGCAACCGTGTTTTCCGCAGCCGCAAAGCCTGCTGTTAGGATTACGGTCCATCGTAACATGCCCTAATTCACCTGCAAATCCGTCGCTTCCGTAGACCAGCTGACCGTTGATGACGATGCCGCTGCCTACACCCGTGCCCAGCGTAATCATGATGAAGTCTTTCATGCCGCGTGCAACTCCGTAGGTCATTTCACCGATGGCTGCGGCATTGGCATCGTTGGTCAGAGCCACAGGTACGCCGAGTTTCTCCTCGAACATCTTGGCCAGCGGCACAATGCCCTTCCAGAGCAGGTTGGCGGCATTCTCGATGGCTCCCGAATAAAAGTTGCCGTTGGGGGCTCCGATGCCCATACCTTTTATCTTGTCAATACCGCCGACGATGTCTATGATGGGCTGCATGGCATCCACGCCTGCCTGGACATAGTCGTTGACATCCGGGTAGGCCTGTGTCTTGATGGCCGTGGATCCTTTGATTTCGCCACGCGCATCGACGATTCCGAATACTGAGTTGGTACCTCCTAAATCGAGTCCTATTACATAGGGTTTTTCAATGTTGTCCATAAAAGTATATTTGATTGTATGAATAAATATCGTGCCTACAAAGTTATGAAATATCTTGTGAAAACCATGGCTCCGGCCTTTTTTGTTTCAGAAAAATGCTATTCTTTTTCTTTGTCTCGTAAAAAAGTGCGAATTTTGCACCCGTATGTTTGGCATAGAACCTATAAGTACGATGGAACTGGTCCTAAAGGGTCTGTTTGTCGGTGTGGTAGCCTCTGCGCCGACAGGCCCCGTAGGTATCCTTTGCATACAGCGCACCTTGCGCAAAGGTCTGCTTTATGGCCTGGTGACCGGTCTTGGGGCTGCAATCAGCGATCTGCTGTATGCTTTGGTGACAGGCCTGGGCATGTCGTTCGTGATGGACTTCATCAGCAATGCAGCCAACATGTTCAAGATGCAGCTTGCAGGCAGTGCCATGCTCTTCATCTTCGGGCTCTACATGTTCCGCTGCAAGCCTCAGACCCGCGTGTCGGCCTCGCCGAAAGACAAGGGCACGCTGCTCCACAACTTCATTACGGCATTTCTCGTGACCCTCTCCAACCCCCTCATCGTGCTGCTCTTCATAGCCCTGTTTGCACGTTTCGCCTTTGTGGTGCCCAATCATCCCGCAGAGCAGGTGATAGGCTATACGGCCATGTTTCTGGGAGCCATGGCATGGTGGATGGGGCTCTCCTATGTTGTCAACAAAGTGCGCACGCACTTCAATGAAAAATATATACGCATCATGACGATGACCATCGGAGGGCTGGTTGTGCTGGCCTCCTTGTTCGGCTTCGTGTTCACGCTGTTGGGCCTCCATTCCATATATTAATATGATAGTAGCCGGGCATTTGAGAAAACACAACATTGCGGAATACCTGCTCTATATGTGGCAGGTCGAAGACATGATCCGGGCTTTCGGCCTGGACTTCGATCGCTTGCGCGAAGGCTATCTGTCGCACTTTTCGGGACTGACGCCCGAACAGCAGAAGCAGCAGGAAGAATGGTATGCAGGTCTGATAGACATGATGCACCGCGAAGGAGTGACCCAAACGGGGCATCTGCAACTATGCCAAAACGTGCTCATCGAGCTGGAAGAGCTCCACGCACGCCTGATGGCTTCGTCGCATTTTCCCTACTACCATGCCGCCTATGCCGCCGTATTGCCGGTCATAGTCGGCCTGCGCCACAAAAACGGCAGCAAGGATGAACATGAGCTTGTAACCTGTTTCAACTTCCTCTATGGCATCATGCTGCTGCGGCTGCAGAAAAAAAACGTGAGCAGCGAAACAGAACAGGCCGTAAAAACTGTAACCACCTTTCTCGGCACATTGGCCGACTATTACCGGAAAGATAAAGAAGAACCCTTAGAGTTTTAGGAGAATGAATATACTTGTGACCGGATGCAACGGACAGTTGGGGCACGAAGTCCGCAATCTGTCGCCGAAGTACAGCATGCACCATTACCACTTCACCGATGTAGATGACCTGGATGTATGCAACGCAGATGCCGTAAACGCATTTGTCAGCAGCAACAACATAGACTGCATCATCAATTGCGCTGCCTATACAGCTGTAGACAAGGCCGAAAGCGATGACACTGCCGCCATGCGCCTGAATGCCTGTGCACCGGGCATACTGGCACGCGCCGTGGCCCGCAACAACGGCATGATGATACACATTTCCACCGACTACGTATTCGACGGAACGGCACATGAACCCTATCGCGAAGACATGCCAGTCAGTCCGGTGTCGGTCTACGGCAGAACAAAATGGATAGGCGAGAACCGTGCCATCGAGGCTTGCCGGCGCACCATCATACTGCGCACGGCCTGGCTCTACTCACCCTATGGCAACAACTTTGTAAAGACCATGATGCGCCTTGGGCGGGAGAAAGACAGCCTTGGTGTAGTGGCCGACCAGATAGGTACGCCGACCTATGCGGCCGACTTGGCCGCAGCCATATTCACAGCCATTGACAAAGCCATACCCGCAGGCATATACCATTACAGCAATGAAGGCGTAATATCATGGTATGACTTTGCCAAAGCCATACACCGCATAGCAGGAATCACATCGTGCCATGTCTTGCCCTTGACCACAGACCAATATCCCACACCGGCCAAGCGTCCGCACTTTTCTGTGCTCGACAAGACAAAAATAAAGCAGGCCTGCCAAATGGAAATACCCTATTGGGAAGACAGCCTCCGCGACTGTATCGCACGTCTGGCCTCACACAACGACTGACATGGACGAAATAGAGAGAAGAAGAACCTTTGCCATTATATCTCATCCCGACGCAGGTAAGACAACGCTGACCGAAAAGCTGCTGCTCTTCGGCGGACAAATACAGGTGGCGGGAGCCGTGAAAAGCAACAAGATACGCAAGACTGCCACAAGCGACTGGATGGAAATCGAGAAACAGCGCGGTATATCCGTCACAACTTCGGTGATGGAATTTGATTATCGCGACTACAAGGTAAACATACTCGACACTCCGGGTCACCAGGACTTTGCCGAAGATACGTTCAGAACATTGACGGCAGTCGACAGCGTCATTATCGTGGTCGACGGTGCCAAAGGCGTGGAAGCCCAGACCCGCAAGCTCATGGAAGTGTGCCGCATGCGCAAGACACCCGTAATCATCTTCATCAACAAGATGGACCGCGAGGGAAGGGATCCCTTTGACTTGCTCGACGAACTGGAGAAAGAACTGCACATCTCGGTGCGTCCGCTCAGCTGGCCCATCAACCAGGGGGCAAAGTTCAAAGGAGTATACAATATATATGAGCACAATCTGAACCTGTATGCTCCCGACAAACAGCATGTGACCGAAAAGGTCGAAGTGGACATTCACTCGGCCGACTTGGAACAGCATGTGGGACAAAAGGATGCACAAAAGCTGCGCGACGACCTGGAACTCATAGACGGCGTATATCCTCCGTTCGATGTGGCCACCTATCTGACGGCAGATGTGGCCCCGGTGTTCTTTGGTTCGGCTTTGAACAACTTCGGAGTGAAGGAACTTCTCGACTGCTTCGTAGAGATAGCTCCGTCGCCCCGTCCCACACGGGCTATAGAGCGTGTAGTGGATCCTCACGAGGAAAAGTTCACTGGATTCATATTCAAGATAACAGCAAACATTGACCCCAATCATCGCAGTTGCATAGCCTTTTGCAAGGTATGTAGCGGACGCTTCGAGAGAAACAAGCCATATCTGCATGTGCGTCAGGGAAAGACAATGCGCTTTTCTTCGCCGACGCAGTTTATGGCCCAACGCAAAAGCACCATTGATGAAGCATGGGCAGGCGACATAGTCGGCCTTCCCGACAACCAGATATTCAAGATAGGCGACACACTCACAGAAGGTGAGAACCTGCATTTCAGAGGATTGCCGAGCTTTTCGCCCGAGCTGTTCAAGTATATCGAGAATGCCGATCCCATGCGAAGCAAGCAATTTCAGAAAGGCATCGAGCAACTCATGGACGAAGGCGTGGCACAGATGTTCGTCAATACCTTCAATAACCGACGCATCATCGGTACGGTCGGGCAGCTGCAGTTCGAGGTAATACAATATCGTTTGGAGAACGAATACAATGCCAAGTGCCGGTGGGAGCCCGTCAGCCTTTACAAGGCTTGCTGGGTGGAAAGCGACAACCAAGACGAACTTGAGCAGTTCAAGAAACGCAAATACCAGTACATGGCAGTTGACCGTGACGGGCGCGATGTCTTCCTTGCCGACAGTGGCTATGTGCTTTCCATGGCACAGCAGGACTTTAAAGACATAAGATTCCACTTCACCAACGAATATTAGAACCCCTGATATCACCAGACAACATGCAGGAAAAGAAGAAACCCAATAACGAAGACAGCAGAAAGCCTGCCCAAGGGAAACGTGTGGATACAAGCATCTTCCGTGACGATATCAGGCAGGCCGTCGAGGTGATGAATGCCGGCGGCGTGATTCTCTATCCCACAGACACGATTTGGGGCATAGGGTGTGACGCAACCAATGCCGAGGCCGTAAAGAAAGTATATGAAATAAAGCGGCGTGTGGATTCGAAAGCCTTGATCACCTTGGTCGATTCTGAGCCGAAACTGGAGTTCTATGTACGCGAAATACCACCTGTGGCCTGGGATGTCATAGACTATAGCACAAGGCCCACAACCGTTATCTTCGACGGAGGTCGCAATCTGGCTCCCAACCTTTTGGCCGAAGATGGCAGTGTGGGAATACGCATCACCGGCGAAGCCTTCAGCAAGGAACTCTGCTTTCGCTTCAGAAAAGCCGTGGTCTCGACCTCGGCAAACATCAGTGGTGAACCGGCACCGCAGTGCTTCGATGACATAAGTGACGAGATAAAACAGGCCGTAGACTACATAGTGAAGTACCGGCAGAGCGACCGTTCAAAGGCAAAGCCTTCGACAATCATCAAGCTGGGTGCCCATGGCGAAGTCAAAATCATCCGTGCCTGACACTCTGAGGAGCATTAGTCAAACAAAATAGTCAAACGGATTTGTCCGAAACAATAGGAAATAGGAAGAGCAGTGCACACTCGACGCATTTTGTGAACTGGCTGGAAGCACATTTCAGCCAGCGCCAGGTACTCATATTCCTGGCCTTTCTGGTGGGTGTACTCACAGCCATCGCATCCCAACTGCTCAAGAGCCTGATTGACGGTATCAGGCATGTGCTGACAAACAGCTTCGATGTGGAGCATATGAACTGGCTCTACCTGGTCTATCCTGTCATAGGCATCTACTTGACGGCATTGTTTATCAAGTATGTGGTGCGCGATGACATAGGTCACGGTGTTACCAAGATTCTGTTTGCAATATCACGCCGCCAAGGTCACATCAAGAAACACAATTGCTGGTCAAGTATAATAGGCAGCTCCATAACAATAGGCTTCGGTGGGTCGGTAGGTGCCGAATCTCCGGCTGTGCTCACCGGCTCTGCCATCGGCTCTACCTTGGGAAGCATATTCCATGTTGACCAGAAAACACTGATGGTGCTTATAGGTTGCGGGGCTTCAGGTGCCATAGCCGGCATCTTTAAGGCACCGTTTGCAGGCTTGTTGTTCACGCTTGAAGTGCTGATGCTCGACTTGACGATGGCCTCGTTGCTGCCATTGCTGGTATCGTGCATTACGGCAGCCGTACTTACGTATTGCTTCTCGGGCGACAGCTCTCTGTTTACCTTTCACCTCGTCAGTGCGTTTACGGTGGAGAGAGTGTTGCCGACAATTCTTTTAGGTGTGTTTTGCGGGCTGGTGTCGCTCTACTTTACGTGGGCATCCAATACGCTCGAAGATGTCTACCGCAGGCAAAAGGGGCTCTATCGCAAACTGGCTTTGGGCGGTGCAACCCTCAGCATCCTGATTTTCGTATTCCCGCCACTCTATGGTGAAGGCTACGACAGCATAGAGGTGCTGCTAAGCGGAAACCCCTATGAGTTGCTGAACAATTCATTGTTCTATGGCCATAATGAAATGCTCCTGCCAATGCTGGTGATGATAGTGTTGGCAAAGGTGTTTGCTTCGACAGCAACTACGGGAGGCGGAGGCTGTGGAGGTTTGTTTGCACCTTCCCTGTTTCTGGGATGCCTGTGTGGCTTTATCTTTGCAAGCATGTGGAACAAAGTGAGCTTCGGTGTGACGGTTCCGACCACCAATTATTCACTCTTAGGCATGGCCGGTGTCATGGCAGCTGTGATGCATGCCCCGCTCACCAGCATCTTCCTAATTGCTGAGCTGACCGGCGGATATGGCATGCTGGTGCCATTGATGATAGTGTCGGTGAGTGCCTATCTCACGATAGTTGCCTTTGAACCCCATAGCATTTATGCTACGCGGCTGGCCAAGAAAGGGCAATTGATAACGCATCATAAGGATCGTGCCATACTGACCTTGATGAGCCTTGATACGGTAATAGACAAATGCTGTATGCGTGTGAGTCCTGACATGGAGCTGGGCAAGCTCGTGCTTCTTATAGCCAAGGAAAAGGCCAATGCCTTTCCTGTGGTTGACGGCTTAGGCAACTTCTGCGGCATTGTGAATCTTGAGAACATCCGGAAAGTGGTATTCCGCCAGGAGCTCTACCATGTCTTTACCGTCAGGCAGTTGATGGAAGCACCTCCATCCATCCTGAGCATCGACGACCCTATGACTACTGTGATGGACCGTTTTCAAAGGACGAAGGCCGAAGTGTTGCCTGTGTTGGATACAGACGGCAAGTTTCTGGGGCTGATATATCAGGCCAAGCTCTATAGTGCCTACCGCCAGATGCTGGTTGATTTCTCGGAAGAGTGATGTAAAGGTGGCTTTGTCTCCCGATTGAATAGAATAAACTGACAAGACAGATGAAGAAAGAGGATTTGAGAATCGTATATTTCGGTACGCCCGACTTCGCAGTTGAAAGCCTGCGCCGATTGGTTGAGGGAGGTTATAATGTAGTGGGTGTGGTGACAACTCCCGACAAGCCTGCCGACAGGCACAAGACCCGTTTGTGCCCAAGTCCGGTGAAGGCTTATGCCTTGGAGCATGGCCTGCCGTTGCTGCAACCCGAGAAGCTGCGTGACGAGAGCTTCTTGAACCAGTTGCGTCTGCTGCATGCCGATTTGCAGATTGTCGTTGCTTTTCGCATGATGCCCGAAGTGGTATGGGCAATGCCGCGCTATGGAACATTTAACCTCCATGCTTCATTGCTGCCGCAGTATCGCGGTGCCGCACCCATCAACTGGGCTATTATCAATGGTGAGAAACAAACCGGGGTCACAACCTTCTTTCTGGAGCACGACATCGATACGGGTGCTATCATAGACCAGTCGGCATTGCCCATCGGAGAAAACGATACGTTTGAAGACGTGCACGACAGACTGATGGTGATTGGCGGTGATTTGGTGCTCAAAACCGTGGATGCCATATTGGAAGGTACTGTCAATTCCCGGCCACAGCAGCTGCCTTCATCGGGCGAACTAAAGTCTGCTCCGAAGATTTTCCGTGATACTTGCCGCATCGATTGGGCTGCAGGGATGGAACGTGTCCACGATTTCGTGCGCGGTTTGTCACCGGTACCTGCTGCATGGA
>ERZ808274.628-NODE-628-length-16095-cov-5.946883_pt1 | contig 16095 bp, 15 predicted proteins | sample MGYA00521277_ERZ808274 | MGnify/ENA primary metagenome ERZ808274 (study PRJEB31516, sample SAMN03275597) | gut metagenome | biome: mammalia-associated habitat; material: feces | host: Papio cynocephalus | place: Kenya | collected 2012-07-28 ... | reverse complement strand
CCAGGATAACATAAAGATTGATATATTTAAAGTTTTAGATGTTACAAACTACTAGAGTACAGGGTGACTACAGTGTAATTGGATCAGAATTCATCAATTTTATTTCTACTGTTCTTACTTCCAGGATGTGTAAAAAGCAGAAGAATGTGGAGTACTGGATGAGCTTTCTTATGGAGACATGATGGAAGATCTTTCCTCTGTTTTCGAGTTGATGGTCAAGCTTGGACTTGCTATAGATCCAACCATAAAAAGAAAACGGGGAAGGCCTAAAAAAGAAAAAGAAGGGAACGAACCAAAGAGAAAACCAGGTAGACCTAGAAAAAATCCCTAGCCATAGTTAGGTCTCTATAGTCCGATAAATTGGGAAAGTCTTATTAAGGATAAACTATTTCTGCAGGCATTTTCCATCATGCTTGCATGGAACTCTTAGGATGTGGCATAGCTTATTGATTTGCTTGCAATAGGCTTTGAAGATATTCTGCATATCCAAGGAAGAAACAAGGCCTTCACATCTAACCCCCTTCGAATAGCTTTTCCCATGTTTGCTAAAAAGATTCTTCAATCCGCTTAAACCCTTATAGTTGGATATATCTGCAGATTTCGATATGTTTAGGAACTTTTTTATTCCATCGGAATCGGCAAGGAACCAATCCTCAATGGTAGATGTGGCTCTGATATGGAAAACATTGGAAACATTAAGTGCATGCATGGATTCCTCGACGGCATTCCAGTTGATGCGAACTCGATTCTCGTTTCGGTCGAATACATCACTATCGTAGCAGAGCAACACATTGAAATGGCATGATCTGTATTTGGGGTTTCGCATCAAGTCCTTTTTGAGTATTCTTTCTGCTTTTGTGCTAAAGTTCCCGATCCCCTTAAGTACTTGATACTCAATAAAGCAGTTCAGCCTTCCTCCGTTCATATTCCGAAGTGTCTGGACAAGAACTCTGTAGAACTCCCCCTCTGTCTCGCCTTCGACGAACAATACGACAACAGTCGAATCAGGATTCATCCACTGCCTCCAAATAGGATGAAAGAATCTTCCTTTCACTTTCATTGCCAGACAGTAGCTCAAAGATATAGTTGCCAATGAGTGTGGAGGACTCATCTGCATCAGACATCAGCTCCTGCAGCTTCCTAGAGGATGCGAATGTTCTGAACCTTGCAATTCCATCATCAGAAGGCAATCCTATATAGATGCCACCGAAATCAAGGTACTCAATGAGATACGGAGAATGGCTTGTGATAATTATCCTCATGTCTCCGGCTAAATTCTCGAGAGTATCGAGGAATCCCTGGAACAAAGCAGGGTGGATAGAGTTCTCAGGTTCTTCCAGCCCGACAATCGATATACCGTTCATGCGTGCGTTTGCAATGTGGACAAGTTGCATGAGGACTCGCTTTGCTCCTGCCGAAAGAAAGCGAAAATCAAGTGGCTGGTTCATATTGCGATCTCGCACCCATAGAGAATATATCTTTGGCGATACACTGAAAGGCGCATTTCCATTCTCTGTAAGAACCTTTAGATCCTTTGAGATGTCTGATTCCAGAATCTCTATGTTCGCTATGTTCGGAAACAAGGAAAGAAATATATTCTCAATGTTGCTGTATAGAATAGGATCCTTTTGTTTTAGCATGAAAAGAGAATTGGGGATATTCTCAAGAGTCAAGTCTCTCCCAATATCAGAATGAAAGACTATCTGAGGGATGCAATGATAAAGGGATGTGGCATCAAGCTGTTCATCTATATATGCTTTTATGTCGGAGACAGCATTGACAACAATTTTCATGTAGTCGGGGCAAGAGACTTTCAGATAATCCAGTACAAGCTCGGAATCTCCAAATTCCTTCTTTATATTGGAGGAGCATCTTCCTGTCTCAAAAACCCTGAGTTTGGCGTTGCCTTCAAATCTCTGCATCAAAAGCTTTGTGTGGCTTCTCGCTTTCTTGTCCCTGATGGAAAGTTCCTCTGCGACAAGCTTCGCTCCGTTGCCATTGTTCCTTGCCCACTCGAAAGAAAATCTATAAGACGCTGAACGCTCATTACCATTGTTATCATAATCGATTTCTATTGAGAAGCTGAAGTCTGTTGTATCGAGATTCGCATTTAGAGGCATAGACGATATGCTGCTCATCATATCCTTTCGAATATTGGTAGTCGAGTGCATGAATGAAAGCGCAAAATCAAGTGCCGAGAACAGATTGCTCTTGCCATAGCTGTTGAGAGATACAAGAGCTGTGATAGGCTTCAGCTCTATTGATGTCTTTCCCAGATTGCGGAAACCGCATATAGAAAACTTTGTGATTTTCATTTATTCTTCCTCTGAGGTAATAGTATCATCTGATAATTTAAGATGCAATTATTCATAACATTTTTGTAATAAATATTCTGAAATATTTGGTTTTTACAGAATTAAATGAAATGTTTAAACATGCTAAGTAAATGATACTATGAGGATTCATTCCATAAAAATAGAACTGAAGATAAATAAGGAAGTTTATATTAATCCCGATAGGGAAGAGAAAAAGAGATGGTTTTAATATTCTTCTTGGCAGTACTCAAATAATCCTTAGAGTAGCATGGATATTAGCATTAGACTTTTACATGCAGAGTTTTTTGAAATCGTAGATGCCTGGATTCAAGTATGCTGGATGAGCCTTCGATATAGTTTCCCTCGCTGCCTAATTTGGATGTCTGATTCCTGATGAATACCATGGCACTATATAAGGCAAGGCAAAACCGCTCAATTCAATGCAATTGATGAAGATACATTAGATTTGAAGATGCAATGTTAAAACTTGTAGGTATCTCAGGTTCAATACCTATTCAAGTAATTGATTTTGCTGTTCCAATAGATTTCATAGAAGAAATCTCATCTCTATATTGGCTTGGCGTTAATGATATAAAGCGTTTGAATATCTTTGTAAAGTATGAAGGAGTTGGAAAGCCTGTGTTCTCTGCAACTTCTGATACATTCATATTTGTGTTTTCAAGCAATTCTATGGCCTTGTTTATTCTGTATGCATTTAGATATTGTAGGAAATTTATCCCAGTTACTTCTCGAAATAGAGTAGAGAGATGGTTTTCGCTTGTTCTTGTGTATTGGGATATTTCCCATAAGCCTATTTGCTTGTTGTAATTTGTCATGATGTAATCAATTGCAAGATTGATCAGGTGGTTTGGCACTCTTGATGGCAATTCGATTTTATTGGATGCTGTTACGAGGTCTTTGCTTGGAACTTTATTGTTTTCATCTAGCTCTTTTGTTATTTTTGCAAGAGTTGCAATAAGCTCATCATCATCGCATGGTTTTTCGAGGTAGTTTACGACTCCTAGTTGGATTGCACGCTTTGCATATGAAAAATCAGTATAGCCAGAGAGTATAACAGCATAATCGACAGGACATTTAGAAAGCATTTCGAGTCCATCTTGCCCAGGAAGGCGAATATCCGTAAGAACTATATCTGGCGCTTCTTTTTTTATAAGAGCTTCTCCGCTTATTCCATCGGATGCTGTGCCTACAACACTAAGCGAAAGATCTTTCCAAGGAATTGTGATCATAAGCTCGTCAAGAGTAATCTTTTCGTCCTCTATTATTGCGATTGTATAACTCATATTGTCTCCATATTATTTGTTTCGGCTTTCTTTGGAAATGATATAGATATCCTTGTTCCCTTTTCTTTTTTACTCGTTATAGAGAACACGAGGGAGTATGAGTATTTCAATTCCAATCGTCTTATCACATTGTATAGTCCAACATGTCCATTTTCTTGAAGCTCTTTTAAATCCTTTGGCTCGAAGCCAATGCCATCATCGATTATTTCAATCTCTATTCTATCCTCGTTGTCCCTTATGTTGATATCGAGCCTTCCTGCCTCTGTTTTTGGCTCGAGCCCATGGATTATTGAATTCTCGACCAATGGTTGGATTATCAACTTTGGGGTTTTGACATTCAAGATGCTATCATCAACATTCAAACTGTATGATATTTTATCTTTGAATCGTATTTTTTGGATTATAAGGTAGCTTTCGACTAAGTTTACGCTCTCTTCTATCGTACATTCGCTATCACGATTATTCAGTGATGAGCGTAAGATCTTTCCAAGTCTTATCGATATGGTGTATATTTCATCCTCTCCATGCAATTTTGCAAGTGCCTTGATTGTGTTGAGAGTGTTGAACAGGAAATGAGGGTTAAGCTGCTTCTCAAGCTCCTTTCTTTCTGCCTCGGCAAGTTTTTCTTCTTCCTCCTTTGTCAGGGCAATTAATGAAGAGAGCTCATCTGTCATTTTATTGAAGGCGATTGCGAGTTTGTCAAACTCAAAAAGACCTGTGTTCTCATTGCTTCTTGCGTCAAGGTTCCCTTTTTGTATTTTCGACATAGCATCTATGATTGTTTTTACTCTCATTGCAAATGAGTGCGAAAAGAGAAGCGCAAATCCCACAGAGATCAAAAGACCTATGGACATTGCTATTACGAAGAAAAGCACTGAACTTGATATGTTTGTCTTGTATGGGCGGATATCAGTATTTGCAATTATGGAAAAAGATCCATCAGCAAGAGGTCTTTCAACTGTTATCAAATTATCAGCATAGAGATTTTGAAATGTACTGAGGAGAGCGTATTTTGATGGGTGCAATAATGATATTGCCATTTTGTTTTCGTTATCGACTAAAACTTCCTCATGGAATATTGATGATGTGTTTATATTTGAGTTTATCATATCAAAGAAGATCTCGATTATTACATAGCCAACAGTTTGTTCATTTGAGATTACACGCCTTAGGATTGTCATGAATGTTTGGTTTTTATCGCCTGTAGCTGTTGAATCAGCTATTGATATGTAAATATCTCTCAATGTGTCAGCTTCTTCTGCTTTTCTTGCTTTTTCGATTATGTTTGAGTCGCTAGTGTCATTTTTATAGACATTCAAGTCATATTGAGGTGGAAATGTTCCTGATGACAATTGGATATTTCCCGATGCGGATACTATACTTGCTTGCGCTTTTGTGTCAAAGATCCCTGTCTCAGAGAAGAGAAGAACATATATAGAGCGCATTTCCTCTTTTGATATCTCATCTGTTTTTAATGCGTTTATTATATCTGTGTTCTCTGCAAGGATCCAAGCCATGCTCTTGTACTCTTCTAGTATCTCTTCAAGGTTTTTTGTGTCATTTTCTATGGCTTTTATTGTCTGGTTTTCCAAAATCTTCTTGATGTTGCTCTGCGTGTAATAGAAATAGGAGATTATGAGTATAGCTAGTGGTATTACCATCACTACGACAAAATAAAGCAAAAGTCTTTTGAATATTGTAGTAGTTGGAACATGCATGTTTTGATTATAATCCTTATAGAATTTGTTTGCTTGATATTATTCATGAAAAATCCCAAGGAGGCTAGCTATGATTTTAATAAAGAATGCAAAACTATATTCCCCAGAGTTCTTGGGCATGAAAGACATATTGCTTGGCAAGGATAGGATTCTTGCGATAGATGATAAGATCGATATCAAAATCAAGACTCTTGAGACAATCGATGCATGTGGAGAGATTGTTCATCCAGGATTTATAGATCCTCATGTGCATGTAATTGGAGGCGGGGGAGAGGATGGGATGCTTTCCCGCGTTCCTGCTTTGAGTGAGAAGAAAGTCGCAGAGGCTGGAGTTACGACGCTTGTTGGTCTTTTGGGTACAGATGGTTATACAAGGACTGTGCGTGATTTGGTCGCAAAGATAAAGGGCTTCAAGGAGTGGGGATTGAGTGCATATTGCCTTACTGGAAGCTACCAAGTGCCATCTATTACGCTTACTGGTTCTGTTGGCGATGATATCGTTTGGATTGACGAGATAATTGGTGTGAAGGTAGCTGTTGCTGACCACCGTTGCTCTTTTCCGACTACGGATGAGCTTTTGCGCCTTGCATCTGAGGCTAGGCTTGCAAGTCTCATGAGCCACAAAGCCGGTCTTGTGCATATCCATGTAGGTGCCGATAGCCTTGGAATCGAACAGTTGTTTGAGATTCATAGAAAATCGCCTATACCAGTCAAGCACTTCTTCCCAACGCATATGGAAGGACACATGGACCAGGCAAAAGCATGGCTTGAGATGGGTGGACATATTGATCTGACATGCCATAGCGATACCGATGATAAAGCGATTGAGCTTTTGTCTAGATATCCGGATTCGGTTACTTTATCAACAGATTCAAATGGTTCATTTCCAAAATGGAGTGCTGATAAAACATATATTGTCGGAATGGGTGCCGGGAGCATAAAAGAGCTCAATGAATATATCCAACGCATCATTGATAAAGGTTTTGATCGGGCATGTGCTTATAAAGCTGTCACAGAAAATGCTGCAAAGGCATTGAACCTAAAATCAAAAGGGCAAGTGAAGGAAGACTATGATGCTGATCTGGTAATCAGAGACGGCAATAATATTCGATATGTTATATCAAAAGGCAATATCCTTTTGAAGGAAGGTGTTGCAAAAAACAGCATGTATGAGGATATCTAGAGATAAATCATTTGAAAATATGGATTTATATTGATAATGCGGTCTTAATAAGGTTGTTTTCCTGATTTTGATATACACTTTGTTTTCGAGTAATTTTATCAGCATGAACTTTTTTATTGACGACAAGATAAAACGGCTTTAGACTCTTATTGTAAAGTCAATTATTTAATAAACTTTAGTAATTAATAGGAGCATAGAGATGTCATTTTCTTTCCCAATTTCACTTTTTATTCTCTACTTTGTCTTCTATTCGGGCCAAGCAATATATAACACATACATAAATCTTTATTTGAGCGAAATAGGGTTGAATTATTCGCAAATTGGTCTAATTATCTCGATTTCAACTGTTTTTTTGCTTATCTCGCAGATGTTCTTTGCATCGATAAGCGATAAGTCCAGAAACAAAGCATATGTCTTGAGTTTTCTTTTGTTCCTGTCTTCTCTTTCTTGCCTTTTGTTTTATTGTGGAGCTTCTTTTTTTGCAATGCTATTTGCTGTTGCTTTCTTCAGCCTTTTTTATAACCCGATTATTCCTCTGTTGGATAACTACAGTGTAGAATGTGTAGAGATTGATAACCGTTATGATTATGGCCACATCAGAATGGGTGGAACAATTGGTTATTGTTTGACAGTGCTTCTTATTGGCTTTTTCATTAAGAGTACATATCGGCCAATTTTTGCAATTATATGCGCTTGTTTCTTCATTGCTTTTTTATGTTCCTTTTCGCTAAAAAAAATCAGAGGATTCGACTTAAATTCCACAAAAGAGGCGAAAAAGGTTGCCTACAAAAAGCTTCTAGGCGATAGAACATTAGGTTTGTTGATTTCATTCAACCTCGTTTTCTCTATGGGGCTTAGTTTTTTCTATAGTTTCTATCCCATATACTTTACGCAAATAGGTGGCGATAGTGCAGAGGTTGGGGTAATGATGTTTCTGTGTGCTATTACAGAAATCCCGATGCTCGCCGTGATTGGCAAACTTGAAAAGAAGTTTGGAACCAGATCCGTCTTGATTGTCTCTGGGTTCTTGACATCTGTTAGATGGTTGTTGCTTTTTCTAATTGAAAATCCAATTGCTGCCTTGTTCGTAAATCTTTTGCATGGCCCATGCTATATAAGCTTCAGCTATTCAATAATCACATATATAGGAAAGAATGTTCCGAAAGAACTGCGAGCAACAGGACAAAGCCTTAATGCGTTGATAAGCACATTGGGGTCCAAAGTTATATTTGGCTACGTGGGAGGATTGGCAAGCGCATTTTTCGGTCTTAAGGGTGTTATGCTTGCTAGCTCGCTTTTTACATTGATTGGTACATTCTTGTTTTTTACTTGGAGCAAGAATTCTGGAAAAATCTAAAAAAAGGAGAAGGAAAAATGAAAAGGATTATGGCAATTACAATCGTTTTTTTGATGTTATTGTCGACGACTTTTGCAGGAGGAGCAACAGAGTCGTCTGGAACAAAGAATGAAATCAGGGTAATTACTTTCTTTGCTGGCTCTGATCAGTGGGCCCCTGTTTGGAAGGAAGTAATCGCTGATTACCAAAAGGCACATCCAGATGTGACAATTGTAGATGAATCGCAACCCACAGCTGGTGCAAATGATCTGTTCCGAACAAAGGTCCAGAGTGACATAGCAGCCAGAACACCTGCTGATTTGATGCTTTTTTACAACGGTTCGGATGCAAAGATGGTTGCTGATAGCGGACTATATGTTGATATTGGCCCATATTTGGCATCAGACAGTGAGTGGAGCAGCAATTTTATGCAATCGGCTCTAGATGCTTGCAAAGTAGATGGAGTGCAATTATGCTTGCCGTACATTGGTTTTTACGAAGGACTTTTTTACAATAAAGCGCTTTTTGATAAGTATGGTCTTGCCGAACCTACGACATGGGAGAATTTCGTTAACGGATGCAAAGTGTTGAGAGCAAACGGTGTTACTCCTATTGCAACGCCACTTGCAAAACCCTCTTATATGGCAGAATTGATGATTCTTTCACAAGTTGGTGCTGAAGGTCAAAAAGATTATTACAGTGATTCTTGGATTCCAGCTCTCGAAAGAATCAAGGACCTTTACCAGATGGGTGCTTTTCCGGAGGATGCAATGACTCTTTCTGAGGATGATTGCAGAGTTCTTGTGCAAGATGGTAAGGCTGCTATGATATTTAACGGCTCTTGGTGCACCAATGCCTTCAAGAGCAATCCGGATATGAGGATTATTTCCATGCCTACATTACCAGGCGGAGTTGGAGGGTCAAATGTTGCACTTGCTGGCTATGGCTCTGGATGGTACATAAGCAAAAAAGCTGTTAACGATGGGATTACATTGGATTTCCTGAAATACATAACATCGCCAGAGATAATGGCGCGTTTTATCGCTGCAGGCGGAAGCCCAGCTATCTATTGCGAAAGCCCAGAAGGTGCAACAAATCTTGAGAAGAGTGCTTTGGAGATGATTGCAAATGCAAAGGCTACACGAACAGCAATCGACTCGCAAGTAACACGAGAGTCATGGCTTACATTGGTTGAACCCGGTATTTCATATATTTGTACAGGAGCAAGATCAGCATCTGAAGTTCTTGCTGAAGCAAAGTCCTACAATTATTAAGGTTCTTGGAATAACATCTCCCTCTTCGGAGGGAGAATTGGATTCCAGTCAAGGAGGAATTGAAAATGGTTTTGAAGAGCAAGAAGCATTTTTTGATTTTTATAATACCGGCATTGATCCTTATATCGACATTTCTTATTTATCCACTGTTCAAGACTTTCTATTATAGTTTTACTTCTTGGAAGAATTTTTCGCCCAAAAGCACGTGGATAGCTCTTGATAACTACAAAAGGCTCATTAGTGATCCGATTATTGGCAAAAGCTTGAAAAACACTTTTATAATGATGGTTTTCGTTTTCATGTTTCAGGTGGTTTTTTCACTTGTGCTCGCAATGTTGGTATCTACAGCTAGAAGAACATTCAAGATATTCAGAACGATTTATTTCTTTCCGATTGTGATTTCGGCGACAGCCATTGGGCTGATGTTCAAGCTTATATATGGATACGAATATGGCTTATTGAACTATATTGTTACGTTTTTTGGAGGTGACAAGAAAGTATGGATTAATGAGGCGACATCCATATATTTGGTTACGATACCAACAATGTGGCAATATGTAGGTTTTTATTTCGTTATCTATTTGACAGGGATGTCTAAGATTCCATCAGAGATATACGAGTCAGCTGAACTTGATGGAATCAATGCATTTCAAAAGGCATGGTATATAACAATACCAATGATAAAAGACGTGATTTGCTCTGTGGTTATTCTTGTTATATCGGGTTGTTTCAAAGTATTTGATATGGTTTATATCATCACGGAAGGAGGGCCTTTGAATTCATCTGAGCTGCTTAGTACTTACATGTATAATATGGCTTTTAGACGCTACAATGGTGGTTATGCAAGCTCTATCGCTGTTCTTATGATTGTCTTGGGTGTTGCATTGACTTTGTTTATGAGACGAATTTTAGAACCAAGAGCAGAGGCGAAGAAAAGGATTGGAATATGGGCAACACGATAAAACACCTCAGCGCGAGAAATTGCGTTGTACAAATCTTAAAATTTGCACTTTTGATTGGATGGGCGTTGACTTGCATAATCCCTCTTTTATGGGTGTTCATGAATTCTTTCAAGTCATCTGGTGAGATATTAAGAAGCAGCATGTCTGTTCCATCTTCATTGGAATTTGTCAACTACAAGACTCTTATTGGTTATCCTGATGTAAATCTGATTAAAGCTTTCTTCAACAGTATTATAATATCAGGATCAACAGTTGTCCTTGTGATTGCAATTGCAAGCATGGCATCGTTTGCGCTTGGTCGTTTTAAGCTTATGATTGCAAGCGTTATACTTTCATTGCTCACAGCATGTCTTTTGGTTCCTGCTTTTGCAACTGTTATACCAAATTTTGTGACAATGAGCAAAATACCTTTTGTAAAGGGTTCTTATCTTGCTGCGATTATACCTCAAACTGCTGGAAATCTATGCTTTTCAATAATAATGATGACTGGTTTCATGAAAAGCCTTCCGGAGGAGTTGGATGAAGCAGCTTTAATTGATGGTGCAGGAGTATGGACAATATTTTCAAAGATTTCTGTTCCGCTTTGCAGAAGTATGATATCGACTATAGCAATAATGGTCTTTATCTGGTCATACAATGATCTTTTCACATCGCTTGTTTACATTTCAAGGCAAAGCATGAAGCCAGTGTGCGTTATTTTGTCAATGGTGAGCAATATGTTTGGCACAGATTATGGTGCAATGATGGCTGCAATAACCATTACAATCATTCCACCTCTTGTCCTTTATGCAATTGCTCAGGAGCAAGTTGTGTCAGGACTGACAGCAGGTGCTGTAAAAGGGTAAAAAAAATAAGGAGGATAATATATGTTTAAAATACTTATTAACCATCTGGGTTACAGTGTTAATGATACAAAGAAAGTGGTAATTCAAAGTGATATCAAGGATATCCAGATTAACTCATTCAAAGTATTGGATGAAAACAATGGCGAAGTTTATAGCGGAAATCTCCAATACTCAGGGAGGGTTGCTTCATGGCATACAGGCTATTACCTAGTTGGTCGATTTGATGATCTTAAAATTGAAGGAAAATACAGAATAAATGTAGGAGGAGTATTAAGTGCCGAGTTTGAGATTTCTTCACACTTGACTACAATGAGACTGTTGAATGCCACTACTTATTATTTCAAAGCTCAAAGAGATAGTGGAGAATGGGCTTATGATGACAAGGCACTACCTTTTGAGGGGGAGAGAGAAGGATTGGTTGATGGTCATGGCGCATGGTATGATGCGACAGGTGATTATGGAATCCATTTAAGTCATTTGTCTCACTCGACGTACTACAATCCGCAACAAGCAAGCTTCAGTGCATATGCATTTTTCAAGGTTGCTGATATCTTAGAAGAAAGCGGCAACGAATCATACACTATGTTGAAAAGACGTTTGTATGATGAAGGTTTCTGGGGCTTGGATTTTCTGATGCGAATGAGGGCCCCATCGGGTTCATTCTTTCGTTCCATAAGTCGAGAGGCTGCATTGGATAGTGTTGTTGGCACTAGGAGAATAGGATTTGAATACCATGGCTCAAGTGATCAATTTTGCGACAAGGCGGCAACAGCTGATGATGAAATCATTAATGACACAAACTATGAGACATCTATGAGAAGTGGAGGTGGAACTGCTATTGCAGCTCTTGCGATTGGTGCTCGACATTACTATCCTGCACGAGATTATGAACAAAGCGACTATATTCTTTCCGCTAAAGCGAGCTACAAGTATTTAAGGGATAACAATGAGAAGTATACGAATGATGGCAAATGGAATCTTGTTGACATATATTGTGCCCTGTTGGCGGCTACAGAGCTCTATGTAACTACAAATGAATATGAATATTTAAGAGATTGCAGGGAGTACGTATCTTACTTAACTGATAGCGCAAAAGTGATTTTGCCAGGAATGAGAAGGCTTGAATTTTCATCTGATTTACCATATTTCAGTGCTTCGGATGAGGGGCTTCCTCTAATAGCCATGTTGCAATACTCGCAAATAGAGATAGACAAAGAAAGGGCCGAATCAGCAAAAAGTGTTGCTTTCGATATCATGAGATGGAAAATACATTTGAATAAAGGAATTTGCAATCCTTTCGATTATCCAGTTTTTGAGGATTATTCAGAAGGCAAATTCAATGTAAAGTTCTTCTTTCCTCATAAAACTACTGCAGCGCCATGGTGGCAAGGTGATAATGCACGAATCGCATCTATCTCTGCTGCTGCTAAGATGGTTGCACAGATGACGGATGATGTTGTGCTAGCAAAAGATGCTTTGACATTGAGTCACGATATTCTCGACTGGATATTGGGGCAGAATCCATATGATGCATGTATGTTAGAAGGCTATGGAAGGAATAATATCCAGTATTTTTTCAAGAATCGCTATGATTTCATCAATTGTCCAGGCGGAATTGTAAATGGCATAACAAGTGGCCTTGAAGATGAGAATGACATCGAATTCGTTGTAAAACCGGATGATAGGATTGATGATAACTGGCGTTGGGCTGAACAGTGGATTCCTCATGCAACTTGGTTTTTGTATGCAATGGCTTTAAAGAGGGAATAGAAAAATGGAAATGATGGATTATATAAAACAACAGACTCCAGTATTGGGACGGATATTGGCAAACAGGGTAGGATATGTATCGAAGTTTGTCACTTTATTTAAGGAAAACAGACCCGACCATATATATTTGATAGCTAGTGGAACAAGCAAGAATGCATCAAAAGCTGCATCGCCATTTATGGAAAAAGTGCTTGGTGTAGAAGTATCTTCCATGTCGTCATCAAGTGCATCTTCCTTCTTTGGTAAAAGGCCTCTTCTTATCTATGTTTCTCAAGGTGGAAATTCTACAAATACCATAAGCGCTATCAAGCGCAATAAGGGTTATTTGTCAATTGCTTTGACTGGCAATGAAAATGGTGCCATAAATACTATGTGTGAAAATTATTGCGAGATTCCTTGCGGAGAAGAAAACGTTGGCCCTAAGACGAAGGGATATACATCCACAATCCTTCTTCTATATCTGTTTGCATTGGAAGCCTCTCTCTCTTGTTCAATAATCGCAAGGGATCAATATGATGATGCAATTGCTTCTCTTGAAAAAACAATAAGTGCGATAGATGAAAACATAGACAGGAGCATTTGCTGGATTGAGAGCAATAGGCAAGAACTGGAAGACACGAGGTGTGCATATATAGTAGGTAAGGGCTGTGATAGCGAAGTCTCAAAAGAGAGTGCATTGAAGTTGATGGAGACTCTTTTGATTCCATCTTGTGGGTTTGAATTCGAGGAATTCCTTCATGGCCCAAGTTGCTCGATAGATAAGGATATTTCAGGATTCTATTTCATGCCACAAAAAAATGATGTTGAAGATTATAATAGATTCCAATCGCTAATTAAGTACCACAGGAATTATTCCAGTAGTGTTTTTTCAATTGGCAATGAAGAGCCATGCGATAAGCGAAATTTGAATCTTATACTTAACGATAACATTTATTTACGACCTTTTGAATATATCATTCCAATGCAAATTATTAGTGCAATGATTCCTCAGGCGAAGAGTCTTGATGGAGTGGGGCATGACCGATTTGCCACGCTTAATGCAATCTTGAAGACAAAAGCAAAACAAGAGTAAAAGTATGGAATATGTTATAGGAATAGATAGTGGTGGTACTAATTACCGAATAAAGGCTGCATCTCTCGATGGTGCAACACTAGCATATTTTGTAGGAAACGAGGCAAATCATTATCACATTGGAAGGGATGAGATGAGGAGAAGAGTTGATTCGCATTTTTCAACTCTTCTCAAGATGTTTGGAGGAAGTGCAAAGGATTGCAAGTACATAGTTTGCGGAACAACAGGTCTGGATAGTCCCGAGGATGAAGAATATTTGACTTCTTTTTATGAAAATATCGAAGGATTTGATTGCCCTGTTAAGGTTATAAATGATGCAGAGCTCGCACATTACACCGTCACAGGAGGAGAAGGTGTTCTTATTATTTCCGGAACAGGAAGTATTGCATTTGCCTCTGATAAGCAAAATAACCATGCAAGAGCTGGTGGTTACTTGTTTACCATTTTGGGAGATGAAGGATCAGGCAGTTGGGTTAGCAGAGCAGCACTTCAACATCTAGGAAGGTATTTTGATGGTGCTGTAGAAGAGACATATCTTGTAGATCTGTTGCAACAAAGATTGGGGATCATTGATAGGAATGGGCTTAATCGTCTTGCTTTCTCAATGGGCAATATGCCTTGGACTTGCCCTAAAGTCGGCGATCTTGTTGATGAAGCCTCAAAGACGGATGTTTTTGCAAAGTCAATCCTAGAAAAGGCCGCTTCATATTTGATAGACATAGTATCAGATGTTGTTTCTGCACTGTCCTTGTCAGAAAAAGAACCTGACTTTAAACTTGGCCTTTGGGGAAGCAATCTCCTGCATTCAAAAGTGCTAAAGAATTCATTCATATCACTTGCAAAAGAAAGATATCCAGAGTGTAAAATCATAGAAGCTGATATTGAAAGTATCGATGGCTCGATAAAGATGGCACTGGAACTTTTGTCACAAACAAGATAAATCATAAAAAACGATGCCATTCATATATAGAATGTGTATGGCATCATATTGTTACTATCGCTTTTTCTCATCGAATAGTTGTATATTCTAAAAAATAGCTACATGCATATGTTTTGGGGTTTTTGTTAATATGTGGTAGCAGAATATCGCAATTTGACTGGAGATTTAACCTTGACAACATTTGTGCCTGAGTATTTGAAAAGTGGGAATAGAAAGCTAATCTATCAACTATTTGTAAAGAAGAAGACATTGGCTAGAAGCGATGTTGTCTCTTTGACTAATATGAGTTTTCCTACAGCAAGTAAGAGCATAGATTATTTTATAAAAAGAGGAATAATCAAGGAAACCGATTTGATGGATGGGAAAGTCAGCAGACCGGGCAGGAAAAAACATATTTTGGTATTCAATGCTGAATCCTATGCGGCCATTTCATTGAATTTCCAAGGCGATATAGTTGAAATTGCTATTGTTGATCTTGCAGGTGATTTGCTTTTCTTCGAAGAGAGGCCATTTCTTGATTACAAAAACGAAAAAGAGTTAAATAAACTAGGGTCAAGGGTAAATAGTCTCATAAACAAGTCCAAAATCCCTATTCTTGGAGTCGGCATTGCTCTTCCTTTTAACATTGATCCAAATAGCAACAAGATCATAAGTTTTTTTTCCAATGATGTTTCATCAATGATTCCCCTGGATTCTTTTCTTGCAAGTCTTGTCAAGCATTTTTCAGTTCCATATTTTGCTGAGAATGATGTCAATCTTGCCGCAATGGCAGAGCTCTTTAACAGGAAGGACAGCACTGAAGAAAATCTATGTTATCTTTCACTTGGTAGCGGTTACGGCTCTGGAATTATAATTGATGGTTCTTTGTTCCTTGGCTCTAAGTTCCGAGCCGGTGAAATAGGAAATATGCTTGCTTACCCAGTTGATTTATCAAAACCTCTTGATGAGCAGATTTTTCCTCTTGAAAACTATATAAACATAAAGGCATTGAATGATAAGTTTCACATCAATCTAAGAAAAGGCAAGATTGAGAATGCTGATTTGAGAGACCAGATGATAGCATATATTTCCCCATATCTTTCGATGAGCATCTACAATATTGCATTTTTTTTGGATATCTCTTCCTTTATCTTGGATGGTTTTATTCCAGATATTCTTGGACATGGATTGATGGACAAGGTTGGCACGATTGTGAATTCTATGCTCTCCAGCCGAAAGAGAACTATCTCCATATCAAGATCGTCAAAGAGTCATTCTGCGCTAATAGGTGCCGCTTTACGAGTCTTTGACAAGGCACTTATCGATAAGTTCGATGATTGAATTTTTGTGAATCTACATCTTTTTTCTCTTTTCGGTTATATTCTTTTCCATGCAAG
>ERZ808274.622-NODE-622-length-16310-cov-3.274070_pt1 | contig 16310 bp, 10 predicted proteins | sample MGYA00521277_ERZ808274 | MGnify/ENA primary metagenome ERZ808274 (study PRJEB31516, sample SAMN03275597) | gut metagenome | biome: mammalia-associated habitat; material: feces | host: Papio cynocephalus | place: Kenya | collected 2012-07-28 ... | reverse complement strand
GTAGAGAAGACTGTGACGTATAGGTTTGACGCAGAAGTCTGGAATCCTGTGCCTGTCACTGACTATCTTGTCTGGAGGGCTCCTATTACCTACAAGGCATGGTACCCGGCTTCTGCAAAGGACGGCTTCATCCTGCCGACCAATCAAAGTGAAAGTCTTGAAGAAAATTATGGCAACTCGGCAAAGGCGGATTTCATGACTGGTGAATATGTCTGCGACTCTAAGGATAAGATTCCATCTGACCATAAGCTCAAGCTCGTGATGCAGCGCAAGATGTCCCTTGTCACTGTCAACGTGGACAAGAGCAGGCTCAATAGCCAGTTTAAAGGGAAAACCATTTATATGATCAATGTTGAATCCATCCAGTCTGGCCATAGCTCCGTCAGCTCTGACGGTACCGGAAGTGGAAACCCTGTGGAAGTGAAGCCTGGTCCGACTAATGTCGCCTATGATAACAATAAGGGTAAAGGTGAGTACCACGCCATCGTCGTTCCTTGCGACGGGGATGCTTCTGCTGAATTCTTGAAAGTGACTGTCTCTTGGAGAGATGAAGCTCATCCTATGGGAGAGTCAATACCATTTATCGTCACTGGTCGCCCGAAATTCGAGGCCGGCAAACACTACACTTACAATCTTACTATCGGTAAGGACAAGCTTGAGGTCGGTGACGTTACTGTCAATGACTGGGGCGGTAATGTTGACCTTAATGATGGCGGAGAGTATGATGCTGACAAAACTTCCGATCCTATCAACATGACAGATCTGCGAGCTCAGCTTGCTGCTTGGAATGAGTCCAATCCTAATAATCAGAAGCAACTCAAGGACCTTATTACTGTAGAACTGCTCAACGAGAATTGTAAAAACGGAAAACTCATCATATCCGGGGAGTTCGACAATACTACTCCTGCTTATGAGGATACAAAAAACAAAAAGTGTTATGGTATGTCCGTAGAGACACTTGAGGCTTTTGAGAAGATTACGGAGTTTGTACGGAATAGGAGTAACAAAATCAAGGAAGTTGATTTAAGCGGAGTCAAGGGCTTGACAGGTATCGGACAGTTTCAAAAGGAAAATGGTAGTGAACCATATAATCTGTCTTTTGTAAATGCTGATCTTGTGACATTTACTGGCTCTTCGGATATTGTCGCATTTGGTTCTGTGGGGGGTTGTTTCTGGGGTAATAGTAACTTGGTCGCAGTTTCAGGCTTGGAGAATGTAACTTATGCGAATGGGGCGTTCCAAAATTGCAGATCCCTTACTGAAATTCCAGATATGCCGAAAGCGACGTCATTAAGGCATACATTTTCTGGCACTTCCATTAAAGAACTACGGCATGATAATGTAGAGGATTTGGCTATTGGTGATTGTAGTGCACTTGAGATTATCGATTGCCCGAAGGTGAATTGGTTGATTGGCGGGGCATTTAATGGTAGTAGCAGTGCGCTAAATAGTCTTAAAGAACTGCACTTGACATCAGAGTTTTTCGAATTGGTAAATGCCGATGTTTTTAATGGTGGAATCCCTATAGGTCGCGTTACACTCTATCTTAACGCCAACCAGGAAAGCAATATTACACATGATGAGTCCAATGGCTACTATACGTGGATCCCGAAGAAGTCAGATGGCTCTACAGCTGTCCAGGCAATTGGTACTACTGACTATGTACTTCTTAATGATTTTACGGCCATTTACTGTGGAGAGAAGAAGATTAAATAGTGGACCGAATAAAAGAGGACTATTAAGGGAATATGAAGGTATCAAGGCAGATTGTACTGATGGTTGTGGCGGCGTGGACGTTCGCTGTGGGCTGCGATAAGGCGGATCAATATATTGCTGATTGGGAGTCTAACCCGGCTGCTGTTCGCATCAATGCTTCGGTGGAGACTATTACCAAGACTAACCCGCTCGGCACAGTCGAAGAGCAGTCCAAGTTCAGTGTCGGAGACAAGATCTCGGTCATCCATACTTCAGCCAATAAGTTGGTTAACTATGTGTATGACGGCTCTTCGTGGGCTCCAGAGGGGGAAGATTACCTTACGTGGCAGATCGATGCCACGAATATTTTCCGTCTTCAGTATCCTTATATCGGCCACGAAGGAGATTTCGGTGAATTTTTTAAGGACCAGTCAACTCTTGAGAAGATGTGCCGGTCCGATCTTATGAAATCGGAAGACATCAAGTATACCAAGATTCCTGATGACAGGAGGCTCAGGGCCTCTCTAGTGCGCCAACGTTCTCTTGTTACAGTCGTAATTGCTAAGTTCGGTGACGAGTTCGGCTCTGAAGACGCCAAGGTCACGGATCTGAAACTGCATCTATGGGATGGCGGTCAGGGTGAAGAAATCATCTCTGTAACCCCATATATTCGGGATGCTCAAGGTGCGGCACAGCAGGCAGGTTCGGCAGGTCTGGTAGGCTATTCCTATACGGCAATCGGGCGAAACGACTGCAAATATCGCGGTAATGCTTTCATTACGATGACGGTTGCCGGCAAGACACTTACGGTGCCTAATCCTCAGGACATGGTGATTGGAAAGCATTACACCTACAAGCTCGTCGTGGGCAAGGAGTCTGTGAAGATTGGAGGTGTAGTTGTGGAAGAATGGGCCAGCGGGGGTAAGATAGACGGTGAGTTCGAGGCAGAGAGTGGCGAGTATAACGAGTGGGATGGACAGAAAGTTATAGGTACTTATTATTTTTCAGGCTCTGGCACTTCGGAGAACCCGTATCTTATTGAATCAGCTACCGATCTTGCTGCTCTCGCTGCAAATGTCAACGGTGGAGAGGGCTACCAAGGGAAGTGTTTTCGTCTTGAAACCAATATTGACCTGATGGGGCATGAATGGACTCCAATAGGAAATAGGCGTAACTATTTTAATGGGGATTTCGATGGGAACGGAAAAGTTATTACCAATCTGACTATATCGGATGTTACAGGCTGTGCTGGGCTGTTTGGTGTCTCTCGCGGTTCAATCAGAAATGTAGTCTTGAAGAGTGCAAGTGTTTCCTCTTTAGGTAATGGAACGGTGGCATTACTTGTAGGAGATGCTGGCGGCTCAATAGAGTCATGCAAGCTTGAAGGAAAGGTTAGTTCTCAAGATTATGTGGCTGCTGGAATTGCTGGGTCGTGTTCGGGACTTGTAATCTCGGACTGTGAGATTAATATTGACTGCAGCAGCGGCTATCTATCAGGTGGAATATTTGGTCAGATGAGTGGCGATTATGCCCTTACCATCAAATCTTGTGTAGTTCGGGGACATATTAGTGCTAAGAGTTGTTTTGGTGGCATAGCAGGTTCGTTGCAGGGATCAAATGTATTGGTTTCGGGGTGTAAGTCTTATGCGACATTAAGTCAAGTGGATAAGGCAAATGCTCCTGTGGTCGGTGGAATAGCAGGTGCCGTATATTCCGGCTGCAGATTTGAAGATTGTGATGTCTATGGTGACATCAATATAGAGAGCGAGAATAGTGCGAACTCTCCTATAGTTGGTGGCATGATAGGCCATGCTTCACAAGCAACAATATCCAATCTAAAGTTCGCAGGCACGATGAATGTCAAGAGCAAAAAGGAAGAGAATAAGATCGGTGCCATTATCGGTGTGGTAGAGAAATCTCTCAATGTCTCCTCTGATTGTACATATCGGAAGTCAGGTACAGGCACACTTCCGCCTGTCGGCACTTACCCGGAGGGAACTGATATTTCTAAAATCAAAGGATTCTGATGAGTATGAATTATTTTAAACTATATACTACTCTGTTGCTTGCAGCGGTACTTACTTCTTGTGCCAAGGTTCATGGGCCAGAGGAAGGTAACTGCACGGAAGGGGAGACTGTGAGCATTAGTGTAAGCGTGGATTCTCGTAAGTTTGGGGGTTCGGCTACAAACTCTGGGCTTCCGGATACACGCCTTGATGCTGCGGCATCAAGTTTATATTCGGGAGGTACCCTTGGGTTATTTATCGACTATGGCAAGAACGCCAAATACACTCAGCCTAACGTACTGTGGGAGAATGACGGAACAAATACCTGGGCTCCGCAGATTGGAATGCTGTGGGGAAAGCCCTATGACAAAGTCGGTGTCTATGCCTACGCCCCTTATCTTGAAGGACAGAATGATCTATCCAGCTTGACCTTCACTATTCCGACTGATCAGTCGGATGGGATTAGTGAGGCAGACCTTCTATGGTGGTATCCCGGGATTGAAAACGGTGCTAAGAAGGACGTCACTGCCAATGATTTTGTAGAAGGTAATATCAACATTACTTTTCGGCACGCGCTTACGAAGCTTACTGTCAACTTCGAACTTGCTTCACAGTTTAAGGGGCAGAACATATTTATCAAAGAGGCCTGGTTCCACCAGTCAATGGATAAGGTAGCGATCAATTTTACAGGCTCCGACAACAACTCCGTACCTTATGTCGGGATGGCTTCTTCTACATCATCCAGCCCTGTTAGTATAAAGATGCATAATTGCTCAGGGAACGGCAACCTATCCTGTGATGTCCTATTCTTCCCATATACGTTTTTTAATACTAGATACAAACTGCTTACGCTGACTCTTTCCGATGGACGCGATTATATCCTGACTTATGACAAGGAACTTGAATTGGTGTCCGGCACTGCTTATGAAATGACCGTAAAGGTAGGAAAAGATAAATTGGAGGCAGGGGAGGTTACGGTATCTTCGTGGATCGACAAGGGGAGCCTTGGTGATAGTTTTGGCGCTGATGCTGCCGAGTATAGTGAATGGTCTGGGCAGGATGATATAGCCGAGGCTTATGCTGGAGGTACAGGCACTTCTGACGACCCATATCAGATTGCTACTGCTGCGCAATTGGCTTTTCTTGCCCAAGAGTGCAACAAAGAGGGGAGTGATTATAAATACAGTGATATTCGTAAGTATTTCAAGCTAACAACGGACATCGATCTCAAAGGCTATGCCTGGACCCCGGTAGGAACGATAGCGCAGCAATTTACTGGCTCGTTTGATGGTGGCAACCATGTGATCATCAATCTTAATGTTAGTGATGTCCAGTACGCCGGACTTTTCGGCTGTGTACAGAATGGTGCTACTATCAAGGATCTTGTGATCCGTAACGCTTCTGTCTCTTCTGTTTCTCAAGACCCTGAAAGTGTTAAGCCCCATAATCCAGAGGCCTATTCTGGAATTTTGGTTGCATTTAGTTCCGCAAGTTGTAAGATATCCGACTGTAAGGTGGATGGAACTGTGTCTAGTGATTACTGTGCTGGAGGTATAGTTGGTTATGCTACTGAAAGCTCGGAAAAGGATGGCTTAATTGCAAACTGTACAGCCGATGTTAACTGTTTTGTTGCCAATAGTACATCAGATTCTTATTGTGGTGGAATCGCTGGGATTTCGTATATTGGCAAGATGTATAATTGCGTGGTTCGCGGCAAAATTGACGGCCCATGTGATGTCGGTGGTCTAGTAGGATGGCTTGCCGATGGAGGTGGTTTTGTTTATCCATTTAGTTATGTCTATGCAGAGGTCGGTATTTCTAAGGTTGATCTTTCCAATCTGTCGCCCTCTATAGGAGGCTTGGTGGGTTCAGCATATAGTTCTAATGGAACAAAGATTCTGAACTGCTATATGCTGGGGAAGGTCTGGTGCGCTGAGGGGCTTGAACTTGATACTGTACAGTCAATTTGTATCGGTGGAATTGTAGGCTCTGCGAAGAACGTGGAGATTGGTGGATGCCATTATCTTGGAAGTATTTTTGTGCAAAAACCTTCCTCGGGTGGACTCCGTGCCGGTGTTTTTATAGGGGATTTGATGTCTGGTGTCAAAGCAAACGGCAATAATAGTTATATGATTGATCTTGCTGCTGGCTTGCCGGTGTATGGATATAAAGATGAGGGCGTTGATGATTCTTCTGTATATGTTATAGGCTTGGAATAACAGTTTTAGAATGAAAAAAATACTATATATTTTCGCTATTGCAAGTTTGGGTCTGGCTTGTTCGAAATCTGACCGGCCTGTAGGTGCTGGCTATCCTGCCGACGGAATAGTCCGGATAAGTCCCAGTGTGGGTGTGCCTATTACCAAGGCTAGAGAAGGCACTGAGTTCAATGGCTCCAGACTTGGCCTTGGACTATACTATGGCGAGGATGACCGGTACAACAAAACTTCTTTGTGGAAGAGAGGCGCCGATGGAAGATGGAATTCCAGTTCTGCACTGCTATGGAAGAATGCTGAGGATGAGGTGGTGGTCTATGCTTTTGTGCCAGATGGCAACAGTTTCTCTTATGGTTATATTTCTGTGAGTGAAGGTATTCCTTCTGATCAGTCTGCCGGGCTGGAGAGAGCAGATTGGCTTTGGTATTCGGAGAAGATTAGGCCAAAGGAAGCCTTGAACACTGACGGTGAACTCGATGTGGTGATGAACCATGCACTGCTTAAGCTTACAGTTAATCTTGAGTTTGGAAATGAGCTCGGTGACACGCCTCCTGAAATCAAGGAAGTCTGGCTTAACGGCACGATGCGGAAGGTGTATGTCTCTTATATGTATGATAATAAAGGCCAATTAATTATTCCTTCTCTTCAGTCTCCCATGGATATAAAGATGCATAAGGTTTCTGCTAATTGCTACGAGGCAATTTTCTATCCGTCCACCGGACAGATGAAAGGAGGGGATATGCTGACTGTGATCCTTTCTGACGGCCGGGACTATCGTCTTAAACTTTCTGAAGATCTTAAGTTTGAAAAAGATCCTCGGGACGAAGCATATTATCTTGGTGGCTGCGCATATTCGATGTCTGTAAGGGTTGGAAAAGATAAGACTAAGATGGAACTCGTCCATGTTGGAACTGATGATTTGCAGGGTTGGGTAAAAATAGATTAAACCATCCGCCGTGCTAGACAAGGACTTTGTCGTTTATTAGGAGTTAGCGGCTTATCATGGAAATCGTATCGCGAAAATAGAGAATTATTTCCTAATTTTGTGATATGATGTATCTGATATTGATTCTGGTTGGGTTTATTGCTGGATTGTTGTCCGGATCTGTTGGCTTCGGCGGCGGAATGATTCTGCTGCCGGTGATTACATATTTTTATGGAGTGGAGGTGGCTGTGCCTGTATCAACAATAGCGCAGTTGTTGAGCAACTTGTCTCGTGTAGGTATGGGCTGGAAGGAGATTAATTGGAAAGCTGTGTGGCGTTTCCTCATGTTGGCCGTGCCGTTTACGATACTCGGTGCGTTTGGGTTTGCCAAAGTGCCGAAGGACCCTATGACAAAAGTATTGTGTTCGTTTCTGATAGTCTTTGCTTTCATGAAGTTGATGGGTAAGATGCGTCTGCCGAACAAACCTGCGACGATGATCGTTGGTGGAGGAGTGACTGGTTTTGTGAATGGTCTTCTGGGTATTTCCGGTCCGTTGAGTAGTGCGGTGTTTCTCTCCCTCGAACTTGCTCCTGTGAGTTATATCGCTTCTGAGGCAACGGCTGCTGCATTTATGCATATTGTCAAGGCCATTGTTTACGGCAAGCTTAATCTCATGAGTGCTGGTATCTTTTTGAGCGGGTGTGGCATCGGGTGCGCTATGATATTAGGCAACTTCATTGCCATGAGGTGTATTAGAAATGTTAATAAGAAACTCTACCAGAAAATCGTTGCTGGAGTCATGATAGCAGTCTCATTATGGATGATTGTTTCGTAATGTTTTTTGGGAATTTAACATAATACTCTTGTGACTATGTCAGCGTATATTTACGCCATTATACCATATAGGAGCGGAATATCATTCGATGGAGATGATCCAATTACTTGTATATATGGACCTGTCCTTTCTGAACTTGATGAAATGGATGACCCGTCATTTTCATTTGATGAGTGGGCCCAATCACTAAAGGACAAGAAGGGACAATCCGTCGTTGAACTAAACACGGAAATACTAAGTGGAAATGCCTGCTACAGCTATTACTACGATGATTTCTCCGATATAATTATGGAGAGACCTGGAAGATGATCGGTCCGGTGATTGTCCGCTTGGAAGTGTAGACATGTTTGCGGATTGGCCGGAACCATTCAGTGTCTACATACATTGTCTGGCCGCTATATGGCTCAATTATCGGGAGGAATTTCGAATCCCCGCCTGCGCGCGGTCCGATGACCCATACTCTTTCTCCTGGAGCAAAGATGCGCCATGTGCTCAGCGCCTCGTCTGGAACATAGCAGGCGTTCCCGAAATAGGTCCTTCCGTTTCCTTCACCCCATGATCTTGCCTGATACCAGCCGAGCTGATGGGCGTGGGTACACTTCTCCGTAAGATCTATGGCTTCTTCTATGGTGCATGGCTTTTCTGGGGAAATCTTGCCCTCTGATGTTCCGTTCATAAGCCCGAGAGCTTCCATGAATGCCATGGCTTCAGTTGCCCAGGGAGCGATGCTCTCTCTATCGGTGTACTTGCCAAGGCGTGATTCATATTCTGTGTATGAGTATACTTTTGACTCTTCTATGTATCTGAGAGCACGGTAAAGCGTTGCTGCCATTTCCTGCCGTGTGGCTGGTGCATCATCTGGCCGGTTTTCTCCTCCGAATATAGTGTTCAGCCCGATGATAGAAGATTTGGATGTCTCGCCATTGTTCCCACGTGACTTCTTGGACGGCTTGACCTCACTCGCGGTAAGTTCCTCGACTAGTCGCACCGCTAAAGAACGAAGCTTCCCGTGGTTCAGAGGAAGAGTATAGTCATTGCCGAGGATGGTGTCATCTATCAGGTTGTCATTGAGGGCGAAGTTGACACTGCTCTGGTACTTTGTGCTTATCTTGGCTTCAGACTTTCTCTTCAAAATGAAAGTGCCCGGCTGCGCTGTGGTTGTCAGAAGCGCTTCTTCTTCAAACTCTTCGGCCTGATCTGCCATAGCCTTGCGGTACTGCTCATAAGTCATCTCGTTGCCGCTGCCTTTCCATTCACCTTTGGTGATGTGCTTTTCTCCGTAGCCATGTGACTGTCCGCACCAGATGCAGCTATGCCACCATACATGGTCTCCAGCTGCGTTAACTCCTATATAGGCGGCATCGTCAGCGATGGGCTGATCATACTGGTGTACAGGGACATCCCAGGTCTGCCTCTTCTGGCTGAAGACATGTGCTGGATTGTGCTCGCTCTCACCGCAGATCCGGCAAGAATAGTAGTATTCGGTCCAGTTGCTGCACGTGCTATACTTGTAAACCTTGTCGGCTGCGGCCACTTTATCAGTGAACTTGTGGGCGGTGCAGAAAGGTTTAGCTGCGTCCGCTCCGGCTTTTTGTGCAAGGTGTACGTCTCCGCTGTAAGTCTTGATGGTAAACAATACGTGGCGGTTCCATGTGGAGCGGCTGAACATAGCCATTACTTCATCTTTAGTGCTCTCGGGGATGAAAAGGGTTGCGCGACGTGCATGGAAGAGGACGCTTGTGTAAGGATAGTAGATGTTGTCATCATAATCGTCAAAGCCTTGCATGGCCTCGAAAATGGTACGGATGAATTTCACGACATCTACTTTGTCGCTCAGCCATACCTCACGAATATTGTATGTTCCTTGCACTGTATTGTTGACGTCTCCTGCCGTATGGGAGCAGATGAAATCATTGTCGGTGTCCAACACGATCTTTGTGACCAGCATGCACTTCTGTCCCATGTACTCCTTGTTGTCTATGCCATGGCCGTTGGCGTAGAAGAACGGATGGTAATCATCGTTGATGGTAATGACATCAAGCGGACTTACATCCGGGCAGGCGGCATCGGCTTCTGCAAGTGAATATGCTTTCTGGGAAGCACGGTATGAGTCCTTGTTGAGTTCGTAGTCGGTAGGCTTGCTTTGGGCAAGGTCACGTTCCGAACCTTTGCCTCCGGTTCCGATGGGCATGTTCAACTCTATGCCTATAACATAAGGGACACTGTCTCCTACCTTGGCTTTAATTCCATTGACCGTGGCGCTTATGCGAGTGCCGTCTATGGAGTATTCGTTGTTCTTGAATATGTAGTCGGTGTCATACTTGCCAGACGGGTTCACAAGGAACTTTAGTCTGACTTTATATGTAAACCCATCCTTGAAGAACATATCCCCATCATCGTCTTCTCGAAAGTCCCCGATCCAGTCAATCTCTTGCATCGTTATCTCCCCTGAGGTGGCGAGGTCTCCGAATTCAGTCATGGCGGAGATTATCTGATACTCCCTTGCGTCAAAAAGTGATGTCCCCGGGGTGGGAACGGGTATCGTCAGGTCTACGGACTTTATCTTTGGTTTGCTCTGGGCAAGACTTGTCAGCGGCAGAAATACTGCAAGCGTGAGTGCAAGTAGTCTTATTCTTTTCATGGCTTATTTGGTATCAACGAATATGAATCCTGCTGGGTAGACATACTCATTGTTGACGTATTTGACTTCAAGAAGTGGGCATTCCATAAACTCATCATAGGTTTCCATAAGGAAATCCTCCTTGAGGCTTGAGTTTAGTTTGACGGTCTTGAGTGCCTTGCATCCTGAGAAACAGAAGCCCTCAAACTCCTTGACATGTGAGAGGTCGAGTTCGGTGATGCCGCTATCCCCGAATGCGTGCATGCCGACCTTGGTAACTGTTGGCGGGACATCCAGCTTTGTGAGTTTCTTGCAGCCTTCGAACATCGAGGAGTAGATCTCCTTGAGATTGTCCGGGAGCACCACTTCCGTGAGGTTTGTACAGCCTCGGAACATATCGTAACTCATTAGTCCGACGCGGCTCGGAAATTTGATGCTCTTAAGGTTTGTGCACTCCTGGAAGCACCCGTGCAGTTCTTCCATAGAATCACCCTCGAAGACAACCTTAGAAAGGCTCTTGCATCCGTAGAACGCTGAACCCTGGATTTTCTTGACGGATGCCGGGATAACGATTTCTGTAATAGGTGTACCTCTAAAGGCGGCATTTGAAATTTCTGTTAGAGTGGATGGGAGTTTTACGGACTTGATGGTAGTGCCGTTGAAGACATCGGCCCGCATATCCCTGACTGGGTACTTCTTCCCGTTGTAGTTGACGTAGTCTGGGATTACTATGTCCTTGCCTGCGACTGCGGTCTTCACGGCCTCCGAAATAAAGGCGCTTCCGGCTTTGCCGCTGTTGGTGTTGTGAAGCACGTAAATTATGCCTCCGATGTCCACTGTGGCGCCAGAAGCATTTTCGTCCACGACCTTGCCGCTTTGACCTTCTTCCGAGGTGCCGATACTTTTCTTCTCAGGCTGAGGGTCCCAGACAGTCATCTTGACATTAATGGCGTTCTCGTATCCGCCATATAATTCGAAATATTTTTTTGTTTTTTCGTTTACGAAATTGCCTTTCAATAAGAAGAGGGGAGTCAGCGATGTTCGGACAACAGTCTTATATTCTCTGGAATCGAGGATGTCTGCAAGCTTGCGGTGGATGCCATTGATGACCCATTGGTATGTTTCTGAATTATATTCATCCATGGCTTCGTTATACTGCTCGACCATCCCATTCAGCGCATCGGCTCGTGCGAAAACCTCGCCTTTGACGTTGTCATATCTGGCCATGGCTGGGGTCAAGTTATGGATATAGCCGTCCTCGACGCATTGGTCTAGCAGCAGAAATTCATCCACAAGGCTCTGATTGTCAAGCTCATAAATATAGGGCAGTTTTTCGGTCCAGTCGACTTGTTTTTCGGCTTGTTTCGGGGGTAACTGCGGCTTCGCTTTCTTTAAACCGTAGGAGGCTTCGATTGGATAGCCTAACGGTGCGAATAGGGCTGTATGCTGCTTTGGGAGCTTGGCGGTAGGTGGCTCGTCTTCCGCGTTTCCAACACCAGGGCCGAGCATGGCCTCGTATTGCTTCTCAAGTTCTGCATCCCGGCTGGATGTGCCGCTAGCTCTTTTAGTTGTAGTACCTTTTTTGACAGGGAGATTCTTGGTGACTTCCTGCTCTATCTGCTTGCCGACTTTCTCGGCAGCTTTTTTCAGATTTTCTCTGAGCGACTGTGCTGACAGCGCTGGGCCCGTGGCGAGTGCCGCGAGGCTGAGGAGAAGGATGGTACGTGTGTTCATGAGCTTATTATTTTAATGTTTCAATTTTTGCTACATAAGTCCGGTGATGAAGATTACCGCGATAGCGATAGGGGCGATGTACCTAATCAGAAAGTAGATGACGGGGAAAGCCTTGTCGTTGGCTTTGAGCGTACCGCCATTAGTAAATTCGTCTCTGACAGTATTCTTGTCCATTTTCCAACCCACAAAGATAGAGAAGAGGAACGCTCCGAGTGTCATCAGATAGTTGGAGCACATCTTGTCCAGGAAGCTGAATATGTTGTTGCCAAAAATTTTAAGCCCAGACAGCGGTCCAAATGACAGGGAGCAGAGAACACCGACGATAAAAGTCGAGAAAAACAGGGTAATGGTCGCTTTGGCTCTCGTAAAGCCTTTCTCTTCAACCAAATATGCGACTCCAACTTCAAGAATGGAGATGGAAGAAGTCAGTGCGGCGACTAAGACTGTGAGGAAAAATAGGATGGCAACCACGCAGCTTACAATCTGCCCGAGAGCACCCATCTTGGCAAATATGTAGGGGAGTGTCTCGAACACCAGACCTGGACCGGCAGCAGGAGTGAGTCCGGCTGCGAATACTGCCGGCATAATGGCGAATCCGGCAAGCATGGCGAAGAGCAGGTCAAACGCGGCTGTGCCAAATCCGGATGCCATAAGATTCTCATTCTTGCTTACATACGATGAATATGTCAACATCGTCCCTACTCCGAGTGAAAGCGAGAAGAAACTCTGTCCCAATGCTGCGGAGAACGCGCCTGGGGTGAGTTTCGAAAAATCCGGCTTTAACATATACTTGATACCTTCTTCTGCACCAGGAAGGTTTATGGAATAGACGGCAATCAGCACAATCAGCACAAAAAGTATCGGTATGGAGATATTGCTGAACTTCTCAATCCCTTTCTTTACGCCGAGGAATACAATCATAGCGGTAATAAAGAGGAATAGGAGCATACAGATAATAGGGGCCCATATTCCTGATGCGAATTCGCTGAACATTCCAGTGACGGAGTCTGCGTTGTCCGGCGTGAAGCTGAACGTGATGGATTTGAAAAGATAATCAATGGCCCATCCGCCCACAACGCTATAGTAAGATACTATGATCAAAGGTGTTATGATAGTAAGAAGCCCGAGCCATTTCCATTTGGTTCCGGGAGCGAGGATATCCATGGCTCCGAAAGTGCTGCGGTGGGTCCTGCGCCCGATTATTGACTCTGAAAACAGAATGGGCAGAGACAGTACTAAAGAGCACGCGATATAGATGAGTATGAAGGCTGCACCTCCATATTCACCGACCATATAAGGAAATCTCCAAATATTGCCAAGCCCGATCGCCGAACCGGCAAAAGCCATTATGACGGCGGCTCTGCTTCCGAAGTTCTCTCTATCTGACATATACTTTCTCTCAAGGATTTATTTTACATCGAAGTGATCTTTGGTAGTACCATAAGGTCTGCTGGAAGCCATTTTACCGAGCCCGTCTGCGTGATGTCCAGCCAACGGGCATCTTCATGCTCTAAAAGAGACCACCCCTCCGATGAAAAATGACAGAGATAGCAGTGCATAATGAGATGAAATGCGGGATAATCATACTCTACGGTGCATACGAATCTGTCTATGGTAATCTTCGCCGCCATTTCTTCTTTAATCTCGCGGACAAGTGCAGCTTCTGGAGTTTCGCCCGCCTCAATCTTGCCACCCGGGAATTCCCAATAGCCTTTCCATTCTCCGTATCCTCGCTGTGTCGATAGAATCTTGCTCCCATCACGTATAATAGCCGCCACCACTTCAACTGTTTTCATCGTAATTCCTCCATTGACACAAATATAAACATTTTAGCGTTTTCAAAAGCAAGTTTCTCGAATATTTGGAAAGTGCTTGATGAAAGCTATGTTGCAATGCTGGGGTGGCGGATTAATCTCGTCCTGGCTATAGTTCTTTTAAGCCAAGGCTTTTCAAATATTCGTATGTGCCATTATAGAATTTTGGTAGTCTGGTTGCATCCTCTGGAAAGCCTCCGACAGTCATATTGCCGTTGCCTTGTGGGACACAGATAACCATTCCCAAGCGTGCACGGGTAAGAAGTACACGATAAGCATTCAGCATATATTTGGTCCGCTCAATACTGTTTTCTGTTTGTCCATTCTCCTCCCTCCATGCGGTATGTCCATTGAAGTTGAAGTATCTCCATTTACGGTCTGATGAATCTCCATAGCACCTCATATCCGCATCCCAAAGAACGCAAGTATAATCTAGTTCAAGTCCTTGAACTTGAATCTCTGTGGCAGCGTCTTCAAGATAATTGGAAGATCTAATATCAACATTGTCTTCTAGGAACCAGTGAACTGCGTTTTCGTCTCCCTGTGCCAAAATATCAACAGCAAGTGGTTTGAATCTCGCAGCCGCTTTGGTTACGAGTACTCCGGATCTTTGGGAGCCGCGAACATGGTCTCGCAGCCATTTGCGTGCCTTATCCATATCTCTCGTGAGCATGATTGGGTAGCGCTCTCGGATGCTTTCATATATAGACGCCGCGTCAGTGTTGAATGAAAGTAAAGAGTGAACAAAGGCAGATAGTTTCTCGGCTCTGAAAGAACGTAGACTGACTCCCAAATGTAGTTTGTCCGAGAAAGTCACATTGGGATTATCCTTCAGCAGTTCATTTACGCGGCCTTCTGCGTATTCTGCTTCCGTTAACTTGTTTGAAATATATACTTTCCAGTGAGGAAATAGCTCATTCAATGCTTTTATCCATTCTGAGATGCCTGCTTCTCCTGTATTGATTTCCTGTCCTCCACCCACAAGGCATACGATAGTTGCCCAATCTTCTCGTTGGTCAAGCGACCAAATCAAGAAAGCTGCTTCTGAATATGGAAAGTTGGGAACTTTTAATTTATTTCCATACGTTCCTCCTCGTTTGAGGTAATCTGCGAGTCTTTTCTTGGTCCATGATCGTTGTGCCTCATCGAAAATTGCTACATGCTCCACTTCACTATAACCGGATTTATCCATTTTTAAGGCTTTTTCTGGATCAATCTCAAGTTTGCCGTCTACTACTGGATTTTTAATTTTACAGAGCATATTGTCACGATAACGGTGGATTATCTGAATGAATTTTCCGACTTCGCGTCGTGAGTCGGACATATTCTTCTTTTCACCTTTTGACTTGCACTTCTTGTTATCATCAATTGCTAATGCTTCTGTGAGGACCGCAACGAGGGGGCCATTTCCGGATAAGTAAACAGCACCTTCGTCCTGGACCTGTTTGTCTCCATCTTTGTAAGATTGTTTTACAGCCACATCGAGTCCTACGAGAGTTTTTCCGGCACCAGGCACTCCTGTTACAAAACAGATGCTCTTCTGCTGACTTTCCTTACTTGTCTCGATGACTTTCAAAATGTAAGAAATGGTTGCGTCGGTTGATACTTTATCCGCCTCGTGTCGTGTAATGTCTTCTACGCTATGGTTTTCATACAGGGTTCGAGCCGCTTCAATAATCGTTGGTGTTGGAGAGTACGGGCTTTTTATCCAGTCTTCGTTTAATGATTTGTCTTGTTGTGCTTTGGAATATATGAGAACCTCGTTTATAAGACTCTGAAGCCCTTGTGCTCCAGAAATGAGTGGGTTGTAAATGGAGTCGTCGTAGACTGATGGGGAAAACACACTGCTTGTGTTTGAATACCTGGAGGGAATCAGTATCGGGACGATTGTCCTATCTTGGCTTAAAAGATGAAAATTCTTCAAATCTAGGGCATAATCAAGGACTTGCTCTATGTCAGATTGAAGCACGTCCTTTTCTCCGATTTTAAACTCAAGGCAAAATATAAGCCCTCTGAGCAGAAGAACTACATCGATCCTCTTACCAAGGCGAGGAATGTTATATTCGAATATTACGTGTCCATACTCTTCCTTCCAAGGCTGAAGGATATTTTGCATTATTTTGATTTCTTCTACCCATGCTTCATTGGTTGTAGCTTGAATCGTACCATGATAGCATTCAGCGAATTCTCCAAGAAGTGACTGTGGGGAGCTCTTAAGAAACTCGGATATTGAAGAGTTGTATAGGCAGCGTGACATTATTGAATAATGATTGATAGTTTTGCAAATTTAGTTGTATTGTGCATAATATCAAAGCTATTATTATTTTCGAGGAGGTTAAGTAAGTAGAATTCGGCAAACGCAAGTAGGCAATATGTTTTTTAAATTTGCTCAAAATAATTACATTAGTCTCGCAGTCCCGGTAGCTCCTCTCCCAGACATAAGTGCTGGTGATGAGTCCGGTTT
>ERZ808274.621-NODE-621-length-16312-cov-3.446700_pt1 | contig 16312 bp, 11 predicted proteins | sample MGYA00521277_ERZ808274 | MGnify/ENA primary metagenome ERZ808274 (study PRJEB31516, sample SAMN03275597) | gut metagenome | biome: mammalia-associated habitat; material: feces | host: Papio cynocephalus | place: Kenya | collected 2012-07-28 ... | reverse complement strand
TGCCTACGTAGTACCCATATCGGTATAATATCGGACTTTCCCTGCTCTCCAACCCCTATTCTCTACTCCCTATCCTCTCCCTTCCGATTCACGCTGCAAAATTACTGCCTTTCGCCCCCGCGGGCAATACCGCAATTTACTGAAATTCCGCTCCTCCATATCCCCTGAAATAGGGATTTGCATGGCAACCGCCCATGCCCCGGGCGTTATTCCTGCAGTTTTGCAGGAATGAAAAATTACGTGTACCTTTCCTCCATAAAACAGCGCAGTGTGTTATGAATAAAGCACTATTCCGTTCTTTAAATAGGCAAAAAAAAGACGAAAATGGGAAACGCAAGCGAGTTGCTTTGGAGGTGGATTTTGTATGCAATATGGGCTACTATCGCACCTACATTCAGTCAGCGTTTGCAATGGAGAGTGATGCCAAACAAGCACAGGAGTTGGCATCTCTTTGTCGCTTGCGTGACGGTTTTCAACGTGTGCTGGTAGCAGGTCCTTTACAACCTACCTAATATGAATGAGGATGGGGTATATATCGTTAACATCTTTGATTTTCTGCGCGACCCATTACGTTACATCAAAGAACAAGTACATATCATAATACTATACGTTAAGGATTGGCAGAATTTTATAACAAAAGCATTGATAATGCACTGCGTAGATTGTCTCAGTATGTCAAAATAAGGCCATTAGGTGTATAAACAAAACAAACCGAGGCTGCCGTGTGGCAGCCTCGGAGTATCACCTATCGTAGCAATTAGTGAGATATGCTGCGAAAGGGTACTTCGTTACAAATTACTCGCAGAGTTTGTATTTTCCTGCACTATAGTCGATGTTAATCGTAGTTTCGGTACCAAACTTGATGTTAGGATTACCAGCCCAGTCTTCTACACCAGTTTCCTCATTCTTTACCAGAATTTGGATTTCATTAGCCCATACATCTGCACCTTCTGCAGGAACGGCTACAAACTTGAACTCATCATTTTCTGCAGCCTCTACAACAACTTGATATGAACCATCCTCTTGCTTTGTCATTGCAAACGGAGTAGCCCAATTGCTTGCTTCAAATCCACCAATGATAGCAGGCTCAAATCCACCGCAGTTCGGGGCTTTCAAATTAACAGTGTACTTCGTCAACTCAACGGTAACACATTCGCTCTTCTGCCAACCACCGATTTCCACATATACAAGACCTGCACCATTCACCTGAATGTTGCCATCGCCTGATTTGCAAACAGCAGCAGAAGTATATTTGGTGTCATAATCCCAATCAATGGCTTGACCTTGCCAACTGCCATCGCCTGTATAGATAAGGCAAATTTTACCGGCCATATAATTTTCAACAGCATTTCCGTCAGCATCCGTCCCAGCCCAGGCAGTAGCACCCAACTTGTAATCAGCAGTATACCAGTTGTCGTATCCCTTGATAGCCGTGAACTTCACGCACTCATCAGGACCTACTTGAGCGTTCTGCTCTGCATTGCAGTAGGTGTTTTCGCCCGACCATGCAGCACCATCGAATGTACCCTTGAAAGCAATACCATTGCACTCGGAACCTGCGGGGATATGGATTGCGAAGCGAACCATACCTTCTGCGGGTTTGTCGAGGTCGGGAGTACCACCTTGTTGGTCGTCCGGCTTAACGGTCTTGGTCAGTTTGCCTTCAAATGCGACAGCACCCTTGATGGTGAGGTTGATGTTCTTCTTGTCACCGTCAATAGCAGCCACTTCAACCGTTGTGTTGGTGAGGTCTGCACACTCGATAGTACCTTTACCGGTAGAAGCATCATAAGACAACGTACCGTTTGCTGTTGTAGCATCTACGGTTAGTACGACTGCGTTGTCAGCAACTTCCAAAGCCACCTTGGCGGGCGTAGCGGTTGTGCTCTCGTACAACCAATAGCCGTTCAGATTCTTCAGATAGTCTGCGTTCTCTGTCTTGTCGCATCCTACGAATGCGAGAGTTGCGACAGCCAAGGCTGCCATTAAAACTTTCTTCATAATCGAAAAAATTTAGTTAATTTGTTTGTTAATTAGTTTATATCAAGACTCTTGTCTTATTTTGCATATCCTTCATTCTGAGTCATATTGCCGTTAGCCACAAGGTCGGTCTCGGGAATAGGATAAACAGACATATAGGCGTCTATCTTTGCCACATCGGTGTTCCAACTATTGTCGGCATTGAACGAAGGCTGTTTTTTGGAGTTGCTGCCCGAACGACCTTCCCAGTTACGAGTACACTTGTCTCCTGCGAACTGACCAAAACGAACCAAATCAATACGACGACGTCCCTCATGGTAGAACTCGCGCAACCACTCGTCCAACAATTCGTCTTCTGTCAGTGTTGCCAGAGCGGCAGCATTGGCGCGTGCACGAATCTTGTTGTTAACAATATCCAAAGCATCCCCTGTTTTTCCTTGACGGAACAACGCCTCTGCCAATGTCATATAGGCTTCCGCTGTACGCATCAAAGGCACATCGGTGTCGGTGTATTTGGAATCGTGTTGGGGTGCAGCACCTTCCAATGTGATGGGTTGCATATTGGCATCGTACTGCGTGGAATAGCGGTTGGTCCATTTGCAGATAGCCCAACAGGAATCAAAGCCTTCACCGTTGGCGGGAACCATACCATTGAAGCCTTTTACATTCAATGTACCATCCCCAGGATTCACATTCGTAGCACAGAACATAGCACGGTCATCGCCTGCCACTGCAGGCATAGCATATTCATCCTTGTCCCCACCCAGCCGGATAATCTCTTGACGTGTCTTATTGGGGAAGAACACCTTGACCAATTCAGGGCAAGCACGCCAGCAACCCCAGTTGTTATCCGAATTACCGCAATCGTTCATCTTCTGATTACGGCACGAGTTGATAGTGTATTGACTGCCTGCATAACTGCGGATATATGCACCATCGCAGGCTGCCAAGAATATCATCTCTTCGGGTGCTACTACATCATTGTCGCCCATGAATATCTGCGCAAAAGGCTTGTGCAAATCGGGGCATGTAGCAATAACTTTGCGGGCATATTCCTCTGCTTTTTCCCATTGTGCGGTGCCCGTATATACTTCTGCATTGAGGTAGAGACGCGCCAACAGCATATTGGCAGCAGGTTTCGTGGCACGATAGATGGTGGTCTGTCCCTTGTCATAGAGGTCGCTAATGAAACCATGGTCGGCATCTCCAGTTACCTGATAGTAGGATACGGGAGTTCCTTTGACCGTATTGTATGTCTTGCCCGAGTGTCCGCCCTCAACCTCGTCTATCAACCACTGATACAGGCTCGCACGTGATATTTGCTCCGGATTGTTTCCTGCCACGGTTACCGTGAAAGGCACATTACCGAACATATCCAACATGTGATAGTAGTTCAGTGCGCGAATGAAACGTACCTCTGCGCGCTTGTGAATCATCTCCGCGTCCGTAGTTCCTTCAGTCAAATCCAAGAAGTGATTGGACATCGTCACTGCGTAGTTGAGACGGTTGTACAATTTCGACACAAACGGATTGGCAGGTCCCCATGACAGGGTCAGCAGGTCAATACAACCTGCATCGTTGTGCCAAGTCCACCAACCTGCATCGGTAGGGAACTCGTTGAGTACACACAACGTGCGGAAGAATCCAGAATATCCTTCGTCATCCGTGATAATATCGGCATCGCCGCCACCGCCTGTGTTACCTGTCTGCACAAAGGCGCAATACAATTTGCTATACAAAGCATCTACGATTTCTGCTTTGTTCTCATCGTTCACCTGCACGGCGTTGGGGTCAATAGGCTCCAAGTTCATACAAGCAGACAACCCGAATACCGCTACTGCAGAAAGAACCCAATTTTTTATATTTGTTTTCATATTATTCATTTAGTCAAATAGTTAGAAGGTAAGATTAAGACCTACAACCGTAGTCATACAACGCGGGTACATATTGCTGTCGATACCGCTGGCGATTTCGGGGTCAAGTCCTTTGTAGCCCGTAACCACAAACGGGTTGCTGACGGTGCAATATACACGGCCGTTGATTTTTGGGCGTTGGAACGAGTAGCCCACCGTGATATTGTCACAACGCAGGAACGATGCGTTCTGCACGAAATAGGTGGACAGCACACCATTGGTCTCGTTACGCAACTGACAACCGTCGGTATAGTAGGCATCATAAGCCTGTTTCAGGATGCTGTGGTAGCCGTCGAACTTGGCATCATAAGCCGTGGTAACATATTGCAGTTGGTCTTGCAGCACCGAGTTATAGACATAGTTGCCTATGTTGGCACGCAGCGTGATACCGAGGTCCACTCCATAGAACTGGAACTTGGTGTTGAAACCCATCGTTACAGGAGCCGCCGAACTGTGATAGAATATCTTGTCGTCTGCTGTCAGTTGGTACTCTGCGTCGGTAGGCAGGGCATCGGGGTGGTCTTGGTCCACCAGATAGAGCAAACCTGTCTCGGGGTTCAACTTGCTCTCATATACATAGAACGAGTTTGCGGGGTGTCCAACAGCATTGGCTTGCACCTTTTGGTCATTGCCTATGTTGGACGATGACACGTACTCATAGTACCCCTCGTGGTCTGCACCGGTCAGATTGACAATCTGATTTTTGTTCCACGTTACGTTGTAGCCGATGTCCCACTTGAAGTTCTTCGTATCAACGGCTACTGCATTGATAGAGAACTCCACACCGGTGTTGTAGAGCGAACCTACATTCTTGATGACCTGCGTCTTGAAATTTACACCTGCTGGAATATCCACAATGTTAATTAAGTCATCTGTGAAGCGATAGTAATAGTCCAACGCTCCGGAGATACGGTGCTTAAGGAAGGCAAAGTCAATACCTGCGTTGTAGGTCGTGGTCTTCTCCCACGTCAGTGAGGGGTTGTACTCACTGGGGCGATAAGTCTTGTAATATACGTATCCGTCGCCGCCAATCACGTAGTCGGTACCCTGCGTCTTACCGCTCAAGTCCACATCGTCAGCCTTTTCGCCCATTGTGGACCATGCACCGTCCTGATTCTGCTTGTACACAGCTAAGTATTGAAAGTCGCCTTGGTTTAGGTTCTGCTGACCCGTGATACCATAGCCGATACGCAGTTTCAAGTCGTCCAACCAATTGACATCCTGCATAAATGCCTCTTTCATCTTCCAACCCAATGCTACAGACGGGAAATAGCCCCAGCGGCACGAGGGGTCGAAACGGGTAGAAGCATCCGCACGAATGGTAGCCGTCAGCAGCAACTGGTCCCAACCTATATAATTGGCACGACCAAAGAACGACAACAGCGCACTCTGCGTGCCATAAGTGTAGTTCTTGTAATCACGCATCGTACCACGAGCGAAGCATCGTTGTTGGTTTCGGGATAGATACCGTTGCTCTCGCTGTAGGATGTGCGATGGAACTTTTGATACTCGCCACCCACCATCACATCGAAGTGTTGTGTGGTCGTAAAGTCCTTGTAGTATTGCAGATAGGCATTGAACGACAGATTGTATTTGCTAATCTCCTCCCAACCTTCGTTGCCGTAGTAGCCGTATGTGGTGTTCTGTGAATAAGGCGACCATGATGTCTTCTGTTTGCCATACGAATAGTCCGCACCGAAGTTGGCATGGATACGCAGGTCCTCAAAGCCGTGTATCTGATAGTCTCCCTCTATGTTTCCTACAAACGCGCCCGAGTTAGCACGGTCATTCTTCAAGTTGAGCGTGCTGACAGGGTTAGCCGCAGTTTGCGTGTTGAACATATAACTCCATGTCGCATCGTTGAGGGGCGCACCTGCCTGTGTACGTCCGTAGTAGCCGCCGAAATGCTCCAGCGATTCGTCGTACACGGGTTGCGTCGGGTCGTATGCTATGGCTGAACCCACTACACCGCCATCTGCATAACGGTTGTAAATATACATGCCCTTGGCATTGATATTGAATGTCAAGTGTTTGTCAAGGAATGTCGGTGACAAGTTCATCGCAGCCGTTACGCGCTGCATATTACTAGTCTTGATAATACCGTTCTGGTCGGTATAGCCGATAGAGAAGCGGTAAGGCATATTCTTCGTGCCGCCCATCAGCGAGATGTTGTGGTCGGTAGAGATGGCGGTGCGATAGATTTCTTTCTGCCAGTCGGTGTCCGCTCCACCCAGATAGTTCAGCACTTTCGGGCGATACGAATCGGGATTGTCCAATTTGTTATTGTACAGGAAATCAGCATACTCGCGCAATTCGTCGCCGGTCATCACGTCTGTCATCTTGGTCAGCATACCAAAAGACACATTGCCCGAGTAGTTCACCTTCAGTTTCTGATTGGCACTACCTTTCTTGGTGGTGATGATAATGACACCGTTGCTAGCACGGCTACCATAGATAGCGGTAGCAGAAGCGTCTTTGAGCACCGTAAAAGTCTCAATATCATTCGGGTTTACCATTGACAGCGGGTTGGCTACACCCTTGATACCGTCGTTGTCCATAGCCAATCCGTCAATTACAATCAGCGGGTCGTTGCTTGCGGACAACGACGAGCCGCCGCGGATACGGATAGTGGCTCCACCGCCCGGAGTACCATCGGAAGAGGTTACTGTAACGCCGGCTACCTTGCCTGCCAGCATATCGGTGGCGGTGGTGGTCAGACCTTTGTTCATGTCGTCGGGTTTGATAGCGGTTACCGAACCGGTGGCGTCGTTCTTCTTCACTACGCCGTAGCCCACTACCACTACCTCGTCCAGCAACTCGGTGTCCTCGCCCAACTGCACGCGCATGTTGGCAGCAGCCTTCATCTCCACCGACTTGTAGCCCATGTAACTGATTTCCAATACCGAACCATCCTTCACCGTGAGCGTGAAGTTACCGTCAAAGTCCGTAATCGTACCATTCGTGGTGCCTTTCTCCACCACATTGGCACCGATGATAGACTCGCCTGTTGATGCGTCAACCACTGTTCCCGATGCGGTCGTCTGTGCAAACGCTGCCATTGGCAACAGCAACAACGACAACATCAGTACGAACATAAAGTGTTTGTTTTTCGTCATCTTGTTAGATTTTAGTTGTTAATATATTACTTTTTATACCTTAAATAGCTGATTATCACCCGCTCCCTATCCACTAATCCCTATTTTACATACTGTATGTTAGGTAAAAATCCACCCCTGTAAACTGCCACTTTTACCCGACAAACACCCCTATTCTTATCAAAATCTCCTCGACTCAATCTCGTGTTAGGTGTATGAGATTAGTATGTGATTAGTATGTGATTAGTATGTGATTAGTATGAGATTAGTATGCGATTAGTATGTGATTGCCGTGAGGATGTCGAATGGATAAAGAGACTTTCAACAGGACATTAACACCTTATTGTTTGCAAAGACTATCATCTCTACAGATGTTTGGGCGGTGATTAAATGGCTTTAGCGAAGCGAAAAATTAATGGTTAATTATACGATAATTATATGTCTATCAACACTTTGATTATACTACAGCGCACTTGGGCAATGCCTTCCTATGCTGTACACCAACAGAGCATACCTTTTTTGCCGGAGTGTATTTCAGAGTTCCCCGCTTCGGAATTATCACTTTGCACACCCGCACGCCAATTTCCACGTAATCCGCACCATTTCAAACCGCAAAAATACCCATATTTGCTATTTCGGAAACGTTTGCAGTTCCGTTTGGTCATTTTTCACTATTTATTTCTTGCACGCACAAATATATTGTCGTATCTTTGCAGTCGCTTAACTGACAACTAATATGACAGGGAAACGCAACTTATCATTCGGGCAACTTTTCAACTTGAGTTTCGGATTTTTCGGAGTTCAAATCGCTTATGCCCTCCAGTCTGCCAACATATCACGTATCTTCGCCACGCTGGGCGCAGACCCGCACACCCTTAGTTTCTTCTGGATTTTGCCGCCGCTTATGGGTATGATTGTCCAGCCTATTATCGGGCTTCTGTCCGACAAGACGTGGCTCGGACCCGTCTTCGGGCGACGCAAATTCTATCTCTTGATAGGGGCGGTCATTGCCGTTGCCGTCATGGTGTTGCTGCCCAACGCCGGCGATTTCACGTTCCAACAAGGGCTCTTCCTCGGGTTGAACGCTGCCATGTGGTTCGGTCTGTTCTCCCTTATGTTCCTTGATACGTCCATCAACATTGCCATGCAGCCGTTCAAGATGATGGTCGGCGACATGGTCAACGAGCAGCAGAAAGGCACCGCCTACGCCATTCAGTCTGCCCTCTGCAACGCAGGCTCTTTGGTCGGCTACCTCTTCCCCATCTTCTTCACGTGGATTGGGCTTGCCAACACAGCCCCGAGCGGAGTTATCCCTGATTCGGTCAAGTGGTCATTCTATATAGGTGCCGCTATCCTCATACTCTGTGTACTCTACACCTTCTGTGCGGTCAAAGAGATGAACCCGCAGGAATATGCTGAGTTCCACGGACTTAACCGCAAGAAAGACGACACTGCCGCCACCGATGATGCCTCCGATAGGCAGCGTATCGTCCGCGCATTCATCACCATCGGACTGGTGCAGTTCTTCTGCTGGGCGGCTTTTATGTATATGTGGACATACTCCAACGGTGCCATTGCCGCACAATGCTTTGGTTGGGACGGTAAGGATGCCGCAGAAGAAGCGTTCCAGAACGCAGGCAACTGGGTAGGCGTCTGCTTTGCCATTCAAGCCGCAGGCTCGCTCTTGTGGGCGGCTCTCCTGCCTGCTATCGAACATCGCATAGGCAACAAAGGTGCCTATATCCTCTCCTTGGTCATCGGTGGCATAGGCTTCGCGTCGGTTTGTATGGTGCACAACCAATATGTGCTGTGGCTCAGTTACGCGCTCATCGGTACCGCATGGGCGGCGATGCTGGCACTGCCGTTTACCCTCTTCACCAATGCTATTATGGGTAGCAAACGTATGGGCACCCTGTTAGGGTTCTTCAACTGCACCATCTGCCTGCCGCAGATTATTGCAGCCCTGCTCGGTGGTGTATTATTAAGGTACGTGTGCGCGGGCGCGCAAGCGGGGATGTTGCTCATTGCGGGTGTCCTGCTCATACTCGGAGCATTGAGCGTACTGCTCATTCAAGAGAAGAAATAACGCTTTCCGTTCGCCTAACATAATGTAAAATAGGGATTAGGGGGTTAGAGATTAGGGATTAGGGAAGTAGATATTAGAGATTAGGGAAGTAGATATTAGAGATTAGGGGATAGGGAGCGGGTGATAATCAGCCATTTAAGGTATAAAAAGTAATATATTAACAACTAAAATCTAACAAGATGACGAAAAACAAACATCTTATTTTCTTCCTTCTTGCTGCATCATTTGCGGTGGGGTTCATATCTTGTACTCCGAAGTATGATGTAGAAGGGACGTGCAAGAATGTGGCATTGGCTACGATAATAGGTAGCGATTCTGTCCGTTCCGGAGCGATAGTGGATGGGCTTAAAATCACGTTAGTGGATTACCGCTTTCTTCCTGGCAGCAAGGCTGTTAGGACTACGACTACCTTCGGAGACGGCGTGTACGAAGCACCGACCTCAATGAACCTGTCCTATCAGATGGACGAGTTCGGAGAATCGGGAGTCGGAGTGGCTGTGTTGTTTACGCCCGAAGACAGCAGTATTGAACCTTTTAGTGTGGAATTTATGAACAATGCTCTGATTGAGAACGGCACCGACACTCTTACCGACCTGATGGCAAAGGTGGACAATTTCGGTAAAATTATCAGCACGTTCCCTAATTCTACATGGGAGTATGGCAATACGGTGTATTATATTGATACTACGAAGTATGACTCCATCAAAGTTACTATCAATAAGACAGTTACGCCTTCCGGTATTGTCCGCGATACTATCTATGACACCATCCATGTAGAGATATATGACACAATGGGTATCTACCAGCAGACGCAAGTGGAGATTTCATTCAATCGTGACGAGACCACTTTGGCAAACCTCGGGCACTACAAGTACGACTACATTGTGCGTACCAAGGGCGACTCCGTTACTCCTGCACAAGATATCGATAGCCTGTGTGTTCACAAAGACTACGATATGCGTTGGTGTTTCTCCTCTATTATTACAGCGCGCCAATTCAACTTGTTCACTATTGCGGAGACAGATGACAAGGAACGTCTCTCGTTCAATATGTTCAAGTATGCCGCCGGTGAGAGTGTGATTGTGAATACTGACTATACGTACACCTTCAAGAAATAACCTCTAAATAAGTACTGAAATGAAACACGTTCTAAGATATTCGCGTTTTGCAGCATTGCTGTCTGTATTCTTGATGGTGAATGCTTTTGCCTATGCACAGACTACGACGGCATCGGGTGTGATAGTGGATGCCGCAAATGGTGAGCCAATCATTGGTGCCAACATAATTGAAAAAGGTACTACCAATGGTACTATCACCGATTTCGATGGTAACTTTACGCTCTCCGTACAGACGGGTGCCACGCTCGAAATCAGTTATATGGGCTACAAGACCATTGAAATGCCTGCTTCCCAAAATATGAAGATTCAGTTAGGCGAAGACACCGAACTGCTCGAAGAGGTAGTGGTTGTGGGCTATGGTATGGTCAAGAAAAACGATGCCACGGGTTCTGTGACCGCTATCAAGCCCGATGACATGAACAAGGGTCTGAATGTCAATGCACAAGACATGATGCAGGGCAAGATTGCCGGCGTCAGTGTAACATCCGATGGCGGTACCCCGGGCGGCGGTTCTACCATCCGTATTCGTGGCGGTTCGTCTCTTTCTGCAAGTAACGACCCGCTGATTGTGATTGACGGTTTGGCAATGGACAACGACGGTATCCCCGGGGCCGCCAATGCATTGTCGATGGTGAACCCGAGTGATATTGAGACGTTTACAGTGTTGAAAGACGCTTCTGCGACAGCCATCTACGGTAGCCGCGCCAGCAACGGTGTCATCATCATCACGACCAAAAAAGGCAAGGCAGGTAGCAAACCGAAATTCTCTTATGAGGGCAATGTGTCAATGAGCAATCTGGTCAACCGGATGGAAGTGTTTACTGGTGATGAGATGCGTGCGTATGCTACGGCTATCGGTTTGGGGAGCGACAAAATGCGTTACCTCGGCACTGCCAACACCGATTGGCAAGACCAAGTTTATCGTACTGCTATCTCCACAGACCATAATTTCTCTGTCATGGGTGGTACCAAGCACATGCCGTATCGTGCATCGCTCGGCTATACGCTCAACAATGGTACTATCAAGACCAGCCAAATGCAGCGTGTTACTGCGGCTGTCAATCTTTCACCCTCGTTCTTCGACAATCACTTGAATATCAACCTCAATGCCAAAGGATTGTATATCCACAACAGTTACGAGGCAGGTGTGGTTGGCTCGGCTATTGCTATGGATCCGACGATGCCCGTATATGGAGGAGCAACGAATATCTATGGGCAGACTATCGTATCCGACCAGGTTATCAATGATTTCTTTGGCGGTTACTACGAGCCTACTACGACAGCCAACTACAATGATAATACATGGAATACTACATACGATACTCAGTCAACCCTTAACCCTGTTGCAAACCTGAACCAGAACTCGTCTATTGCCAATTCAGGTTCGTTTGTAGGTAACTTGGAGGCAGATTATAAAATTCATGGTTTCGAGGATTTGCACTTGCACGCCAACTTCGGTGCAGATTATTCGTACGGTCTTCAGAGATATGAGAATAGTCCGTATGGCACCAAGAACCACTACTATGGTTGGAGCGGCTATGATATAAAGAACAAGTACAACCTGCAGTTCAATGCGTATGCACAATACTACAAGGACTTTACGGATACGCAGCACTTTGACATCATGGCAGGTTACGAGTGGCAACACTTCTACAATGACTATGTTTCCGAAGGCAACGGTCTCGTGCGTGACACCAACAATGACCCTGCCAAACGTGGCACCAAGTATCCTGTATCTTCATTGTCCTCCAAGACAGAGAGTTATCTGGTCTCCTTCTTCGGGCGTCTGAACTACATCGGTTGGAACCAGTTGATGATTACCGCCACGGTGCGTGGTGATGGCTCATCGCGTTTTGCTCCTGAGCACCGTTGGGGTGTGTTCCCGTCCGTGGCATTGGGCTGGAAGATAAAGGAGACCTTCTTGAAAGATGTGAATGCGATTAGCGACTTGAAACTCCGTCTGGGTTATGGTATTACCGGTCAGCAGAATATCCAACAGGGTGATTACCCCTATATGGCAACCTATACTATCAGTCAGGAACACGCTTATTATCCCATCGGTGGCGAGGGCAATATCCTCTATGATGACATGGGCAATGCCATCACGGATGCGGATGGCACACCGCTCTACTCTACCTATCGTCCGAATGCCTTCAACCACGATTTGACATGGGAGAAGACCACCACCTACAATGCAGGTATTGATTATGGTTTCCTCAACAACCGTGTTTCGGGTAGCATTGACTACTACTATCGCCAAACAGACGACCTCTTGAATGTCATTCCAGTAGCAGTAGGCACTAACTTCCGTAACAAGGTCATCAGCAACGTGGGTTCGCTCACCAACCAAGGTGTGGAGTTCGCTATCAATGCTGTGGCTGTTGACCGCAAGAACTTCAAGTGGGACTTTGGTTTCAACCTTACTTATAATGATAACAAAATCATCAAGTTGAACACCGGCGACGACCAAACACCCATCCCGACAGGCGGTATCTCCTGCGGTACGGGTAACACCATTCAACGCCACGCAGTAGGCTATGCAGCCAACACGTTCTATGTCTATGAGACGGCAAAGGGTACGCGAGAGAATGGTGAGACGTTCTTCTATGTGGTGGACCGCAACGAAGACGGACAAATCACAGAGGCAGACCAATACTACTATCATAGTCCGAATGCACCCATCACAATGGGTTTCCAGACCAAGTTCCAATTTTATGGTTTTGACCTTGGTATCTCGTTGCGCTCCAACATCGGCAACTACGTTTACAACGATGTCCTGGCTGCCAATCTTCAATATGCGGAGAAGGAAAAACTCTATCGTAACGGTTATCACAACCTGCTGAAATCGGCATTCGACACCTATTACAATGTAGGAATGAAGTCCAACCAAGTGTATAAGGATGCCGAGGGCAAAGATGCTTCATTCTCCGACTGGTATCGTTTGGACTACTTTGTAGAGAACGCTTCGTTCTTGCGTATCGACAATATCACATTGGGATACTCATTCAAACGTCCGAAGATTTCGGGACGTGCCTATATAACCATTCAGAACCCGTGTGTGTTCTCCAAGTACTCCGGACTTGATCCCGAAGTCTTTGGTGGTATTGACAACAATATATACCCGCGTTCAATGACCTCTTTGCTCGGCTTGAGCCTGCAATTCTAATATGTTGAAACTATACAAATACAAGATTATGAACAAGTTTTTGAAATATACTGCTATATTTTGTGGCTTGACCCTTGGCTTGGCATCTTGCGTGCAAGACCTCAACACCACACCTATTGACAAGAACTCCACTACGGCGTTCAACCAAGACGCTGTGTTCTCCAAATGCTATGCCACGCTGGCTTTGACAGGACAAAAGGGTCCTGACGGCGCCGGTGACATTGATGATTTGGACGAGGGTACATCATCGTTTTATCGCTTGATGTGGGAACTCAACGAGTTCCCCACCGATGAAGGTTGGTGGATATGGAACGATGTCGGATTGGCTGACATCCGCGTAATGAACTGGAATGGCGACAATGCCTTGGTAAAAGGTCTGTACTATCGTTTCAATATAGACATCAAACTTTGCAACCATTTCTTGGCAAATACCGAAGAGGCTACGGACGATAAGACTATCCGGCAGCGTGCGGAAGTGCGTTTCCTGCGTGCTCTCAACTATTGGTATCTGTTGGATATGTTCAAGGTGGCTCCGTTCAGTATCACCGAGTCTTCCGAACTCCCAGAGTTTGTGGAGCGTCCGCAACTATACGAGTGGTTGGTGGGTGAGTTGAAAGAACTCACAGAGATTCTGCCGGAGCAACGCTTGAGCATATGGCGCGTGGACAAATATGCTGCATGGCTTTTGCTTGCCCGCACCTATTTGAATGCCGAGGTTTACACAGGTACACCTGCTTGGAAAGAGGCACAAGAGGCTGCAGAAGAGACATTGAAAGGTCCTTACAAACTGTACACCAATACAATCACCTCGGCTGACGGCGTACGTTATTCCGCATATCAGCAGTTGTTTATGGGCGACAACCACAGCAATGGTGCGCAAGACGAGGCACTGCTTCTTATTTATCAAGACGGTGTCTATTGCCAAAGTTGGGGTGGCAGCCGTTTCCTTGTCAACGCTGTACGCGATGGCAAAATGGTGCCTTCAGGTTCTGCAGATACGTGGAAATGTTTCCGTTCAAGTCCTGAGTTTGTATATAAATTTGTGGACCAAACGACAGCATCCTCTATCTTGGCTGACGAATACGAGATGCCCGTCTTGCTCAAGGACGACCGTGCTATTATGTGTTCGCATACCGATAGTAATGCGGTGCAGGTTTGGAAACTCAGTGGTACGAAATCTACGGAGTTCTATGATTGCTGGTCAGTATTGAAGTTCACAGGCGTTAAATCCACCAGCGCACACCCTGCCAAATCGGTTTCGTCTGACGAGAAGTTCCCCGACACCGATATTCCGCTCTTGCGTCTTGCCGAAGCATATATGATTCAGGCTGAGGCTATGTTCCGTCAAGGCAATACAGCAGGTGCATTGAGCATTATCAATGATGTCATTCGCAAGCGTGCTAACGCAGAGCCCTTGCCTACATTGGATGAGGCTACCCTGTGCGATGAATTGTGCCGTGAGTTCTATTGCGAGGGGCACCGCCGTACCGACCTTATCCGTTTCAACCGCTTTGCAGGTCCGAAGGCTGATGCAAACGGCTACAACTGGGAAGGACGCAACAACCAGACTTCTTCTGCCGGTTACAAAACCGCGGAAGAGAAATGGAACTGGTATCCAATTCCCAACGATGACAAGGCGTCGAACTCCAACTATCAGAAACTACCAAATGGCGATGGCTATTAATTATATGACTAATTGATTATTAACAACTAAATTTTTATTTGTATGAAAAAACTTTCTATGATTGCGCTCGCGTTAATCGCAGCGATTAGTGGTTTTGCCGCTCCCGACAAAACTCCTACCAAGGCTGACTTGGCAGACTATTATCAGGCAGGGCAACTCTGTGTCTGTGTTTACTTTGAGGAGCAAGTTTGCAATGACATCGTATTTGCAGGTACTTACAATAATTGGGTAACAACTCCTGCTGATATGGCAAAGTTCGAAAAGGTTGAGAACTTTGACGGCTGGTATGTAGTGGCAGTTACCGATGCAAGCGAGGATATTCAAGGTAAGCCTGTTCAACTGCAATCCGATGGCACTTTTGCTTGGGATTACCAAACAGGTGACGTTGATTCTTGGACATTAATTTCGGGTACTGTTACCATTAGTGCTGGTTATGGTGGAGAGGCTGACCTTAAGGGGTACAGCACAGCAGAGCCTGTGATTATGATTAGCAAGTATTTCAAGAACCACAACAGCCCGTGTGTGGAAGTAATTAAGCACGACTACACCGTCAATCTGAAGGCTCCTATCTGCGCTGATGCAGAGGGTAACTATTTTGCACCGGCTATCATTGGTTCGTTCAATGCTTGGGGCGAAGGTGTTGCAATGGAACTCAATGAAGAAACCATGATTTACTCCTACAAATTCAACGACAAGGAAGGCGGCGAGTTCAAGTTTAAGGCTCTTGGTGACACCGATTGGACCAATCAAATCCAAATCTTGGGTAAAAACGCAGAGACCGGTGAAGACGAATGGCAAGACAACCCGAACATCACTCTTGGTGCTACCGAGGTGATTGACATCGACTACAGCGCAGGCAGATACACTTTGTGTGCAGATGAGTCTGCTGTTGATAATGTAGAGGTCAAGGCTACGGCTGTTAAGTTCTACGATGCAACCACCGGCCAACTCTTCATCATCCAAGGTGACAAACGCTATAACGTGCTTGGTACGCAAGTTCAATAATCTTCAGAACTAATAACCAAACATTTAATAGCCACGTTTCGAGGCTGCCGTGTGGCAGCCTCGTTTTTTTACCAACCCCTCTTGCCAACCAACCTTTTTCCAGGGCAACCACATCAAAAAATTAACACATTTATGCGTTGCAAGAATGTATCATTAAGATTTTTATCACAAAGTAGCATCACCGGGGACGCGGACGCCCTCGTCCGCGGACAGTTTGGCACAAACTGAATGAATTTGCTGTGCTTATGGAGACGACGCGTCCCGC
>ERZ808274.618-NODE-618-length-16335-cov-6.311302_pt1 | contig 16335 bp, 15 predicted proteins | sample MGYA00521277_ERZ808274 | MGnify/ENA primary metagenome ERZ808274 (study PRJEB31516, sample SAMN03275597) | gut metagenome | biome: mammalia-associated habitat; material: feces | host: Papio cynocephalus | place: Kenya | collected 2012-07-28 ... | reverse complement strand
GCGCATCCTTTTGGGCCACATTAAATTCATCGCCTACAGCCTTCATAACCGCCTCGAATTCATCGTCTAGATCCTTTATAGCCTTGGACATCTCCGCCTCGAATTCATCGGCTAGATCCTTTGTAACATCTATAGTCCCTATAGACTCGAATTCCTTTATAGCCTTGGACTTCTCCGCCTCGAATTCATCGTCTAGATCCTTTAGAGCCTTGGTCTTCTTCGCTTCCATCTTCCAGAACGACATTACAATGCAGACCGTTACAATCAACAATACTACCAACCAATCTCCTAAGTCGGACGTCTTCCCCGAAAAAGGCTTCGTCCTTGGCGCGGAATGCGTCCGACGGTCCAGAGCGTTGCCGCACGACGTGCAGAATCGCGCGTCATCAACAACTTTTTTCCTGCAATTCGGACAAAACATATCTCGTCTCTACCTCAAACTACGCTTTCATATTGTTTCGTTCGTCGTTTGAACTGTTTTTCTGGGCGGCACGAGTCTTTCGTATTCCACGTTTAGACAGTCTGTCAATCTCGCGAACCAATTTATAGCCCTCTTCCGCGGCGGTTTGCGCCTTTTCCAGAAATTGTTCCGGGGTGTGAATGGGCGAAGTTCCCGGAAACGACTTGACTATGCCGTGCAACAGTTCATACCGTGCTTTCCACCAGGACAACAGGCGATCATGCTGTTCGCCAAAACAATCATCCATGCGCTTCCTTCTTCGCGCCACGAATTCAGCGCCGCGTTTCCGTTTGTCGCACCCATCCTTCCACTTTCTCAAGATCATCCCCAACGTATCTCTGTCGGGAAGCCCTGCTGTCGCTTTTTCCCCAAAATATAATGCCGAGGCAAGCCGGTCCGCCAAAATACTTTCCTCTACCGCAATAGCCTGCAGATGGCACTTGCACTTCAAAGCGTCATTGATAAGAGCAAAGGCTAAAGTATACGACATCCCTTTCTTGATATTTTTTGCGGCCTCAACTTTTGCACGTGCTCCCTTTGCCGACACATCTCTCTTGTTATGCATTGCCGATTCCTGTTTCATATTCTCGTCCTCGCTATTCGCTTAATCATCCTCGGTCTGCCAAATCAGCAAGGTCCCCGGCGTCTCCGCCGGAACACCATCGCCTTCTGCGTCTCCAAAATAGGTCAGCTTGTAATGTTTGGAATTGTATTTATAACTATAGGTGTCTTGGATCGCAGATTTATATGACGAGGGACCAAAAAGCGTTCCAAAGGTGCCCAGACTGACAGATGCCATAATCTCTTCCTGGTTGTCCGTCGAAGTCGAATTGCGAACCATATGGATATTATTATCCTTCTCATACTCGCTAGCCCATTCATCGCTGGTTTGGACATCGTAATTGTACCATTTCTTCAACAACTTCGGCCCGAACCGGAACATTACGACGTGACCAGTTTCGTCCGGCTTGGCGAATGCATACCGTTGCCCTTTCACGGAAAGGTAAGATATGCCTTTCTCGACACTGATCCAGGAATCTATTTTCGGGAAATAATATCTCAACAACAAACCCGCATCCTCAATCGACATGCCCAGATAAAAGCCCGCAAATGCAAATGTACGCTCGCCTTCCTTTCGCGCCTTTGCGATCAACTTCTCGCACTGGGGTTTCTCCATGGCACGAACCTGTTCCGTCGCCTTGTCTGACAACCTTGAATACAACGCGGATTTCTCGGCAACACCCTTCATCAACTTGTAAAGCTCGAAATCTGCAGATCCTTTCTCCATGTTATTGATAAGAGCTATCCGCACCTCCTCGTCCATTGGACTTCCGCTTTTGAAGACTTTTGCTATGCATTCTGGATCTTTCAACTTTGAAGCGGCGTACAATCTCGCCTCTTCGCCCTTGGCGTCAACAGCCAAAACCGCCAAGGAATCAGGCGTTTTGATGTGCTTGAATATACGTTCCCACATCCACTCAAAGCTAGATCCGTATCTGTAACGTCTGCTTTTCAGCAGTTCGACAATATCTTTCTCGCGCAGCTTCCCCAAAACCATATCCTCCTCGTGTTCGGACAAGTTCTCCGCTCGCTTGGCGTACTTTAAAACCGTTTCAGGCGTCATGAAGGAAAGGCATCCCTCTAGAACAGAAGAGACATTGTTGTTGGCCTTGGCAATAACCGACAACAGTTCTTCCTGCGTCAATCTGGCGAGGGCTTTCTTCTCCTGCTTTTCAGGCAACATATCTTTTGCGATGATATCCACCAACAAATTCTTGTTGTTTGTTTTCATTGCAACATAAGGAATCAAAAGAGATCTCAGGGCACCGACAACATGTGAAATCGATTGATCGTCGCCTAGATAACATTCCACTACCCTTTCCATCTCTTCCCATGGTGCGGTCTTGATCATTCTTTTGAGAAGTGACTTCGTCACATCTTCTTCGTGGGGCGAACTTTGATATCTCCTATCTACCTCTTTTAAGAACACCAATAGCGATCCGGGTTTTGAAAAATCAAATCTTTGAACAATTGCATCAAGAACGGCAGGTTCCGTCCTCGTGTCTGAATTGACAAATATGCGTCTCAACATCTCCTGGTCTGTAACTATCTTCTGATATTCCAGCTTCTCTTGCACGGTGCTATACCGGGGCGACCCGAATGGATCACGGTATGAATCGCACAAAATGGCGGTAATGGTCTCTTCCGCTGCCTTTTCTTGCCCGATATCGCCAGAATTCAATTTTGCCCTTAAACTCTCTACTGTCACACAGCCGGACAAGCCTATCGCCATCAGCGCTATTGCACCCATGCGTTTCAAATTGATTCTTTTCTTTTGCATAATCTCCTCCCTTTTCATAATTGCCATGCTCGCAAGCGTTTGACCGACATCGCCACATCGGCCCCTTCTAATCTTCCAACCCGCTAATGGCGGCCAAGACAGAAACAAACAGCGCCGTCTCGTCATCTTCAATCCTTTTGTTCTTGTTCTGGGGCGTGACATAAACGGCACCGTTGCCGCAGGTGCTGATGCAACGAATTTTGGCGACACGCGTCTTATCCTGGGACATTACCCTCCGGGCAAACAGACGCCGCGCATGGGGGAGAAAGATGGAAAGGAAAAGCATGAATGCGGAGTCGCCGGGAGATTGCATCACGACCTGCCCATCCACCACCAGATCGTATCTCTGGCGCAGAAAGAATTTAAGCAGGCGCTTCTTCGGAACCCAGGCCCCAAGCACTTTGCCCGTTTCAAGATCCTTGATCTCGTACCCTGAAGACGAAAGCCATGCCTTCTTGTTCTCGAAAACCTCAAGAACAGGATGCTCCTTATCCTTGTCACGATAGAATCTCATCTCCCATCTCGAACCTTTCTTGACGTCGTAGCCTAGGTATGCGAAGGTCGATTCCGATTTATTCAACATATTCTTGAGAAAGCCATCGGACAATTTCTCGAATGTTGATGTGACGATCCCGCTGAGCGGCATCCGGATGCAATACTTTTCTTTGAGATTTTCCAATATTTTCTTGTCCACGATACACCTTCTTTTTTTGCTTGCGAATCAGCGTTTTGTCATGTCCCAAAGCAGTTTTCCTTGCGTTTGCTTTGGGGCATGACGCGAATCAGCGTTTCAGCTCCCAGTCGACGGCTCCGTCGGAGACTGTCGCTTCCAAACGAAAGATGAAGTCGGTCTCGTCCGAATCGGCATGAGCCGTGCCGCTCACAAAACCCTTGAATTTGCCGTCTTGGGGGAGCAAAAGAACGCCGCCCTCGCCATCTTCTTTAAAATCTATGGAAAAACTCTTGACGCCCTGTTGTTTTGCCTTTTCCTCAAGCTGCGGCACCCATTCGGATTTCAGCTTCGCAAGAACCGCACTGGAAACCCGGTCGACCGCCAGCATGTCCGAAAGAGATAACGATTGCGCCCGCTCCGCCAACTTGGCGCATGCCGCCAAATCCTTCACGCATTCGCTCATTGTCGTCTCATCCAAGCCGAGAACGTTGTCCGCTTTATTCTCCAGCGCACCGCACCCCGCCAGAAGCATGGCGCCGCCGACCAATCCTATGTATAGATAGTTCTTCATTTTCTGTTCCTCCTGTTTTCGTTGGGATCTTGTTTGCTTTCCTTTGCCGTTATATCTCGGATGTGGCACTCGTCGCCAATCCACCCCGCCAAAAACTTTGTTCGGTTGGGCGGAAGCGACTGTGCGAATAGGTTGATAGTCCGTTCGTTTCTCAGTACCTCCACTCGAGACAGCCGAATTTCTGCTGCAATTTCAGGATTATGTCTTTACTGCAGATGCGTATGCTTTGTCACCCACTTCTGGATATTGACTTTCATCCAGAGCATGTAGATGCCGCCCGTGATGAAGCAAAGCAACCACCACTTGACAAAGCTGCCGAACACCTGAGAACCTTTACCGTCGAAGACGACTTGTTTGTTGTCAATAACAGTATGGTCTGCAATCCATTTGTTCCAGATGCAAATGCACCACGGCAAACCAATGCCCAATGTGAAAACATAGAGGAACATGATTTTCAGCCGTGTTCCTATCAGACCCAACACGCCGCCGGTGAACTTTGATTCATTCATTATTTATTTATTCTTTCTTTTTCTTGTTTTGCCTATCTTTAGTATCATCTTGAACCTAGACGAAGTTCAAAGCGATATTTCCAACAATTGGAAATCCTCCAAATTGCCACAAGCCCGGCGCTCCCAGGCTTTTCACTCCATACTGCCTTCATCTCGGCGAATCTTACGCGAGATTTTGATTTCCTTTTCTCTTCCAAAAGAACAGCACTATTTTATCATCTCCCGGGTCAGATTTCCATTTCCGAATTGTGCTAACATCTTTGTTTTTGTCGCCTGTTTTCGTATTTGTCGCCGGAATTCACGATTTGTCGTTCTGCCGCCCGCGGAACTGGTGCGGCGAACGGCCCGTGCGGGTCTTGATGAACGTCGAGAAATGCGCGACGGAGATGAACCCGGCCCGCTCGGCGACCTCCGCGACGGACAACCGCGTATGCCGCAGAAGCGAAACGGCAAGCCGCGTCTGTTCCTTGCGGATAAATTCCGCCGGCGTATCCAGCCCCGCCTTCAGGAACGCCGCGTGCAGGCACGACCGGCTCACGCCCAGTCCGCGGCAAAGCGGCTCCAGCCGCACGATGCGGTTCGCGAGATTCGTCCGCATGAGGCCGATCGCGTCGAACACCAGGCCATTCCCGTTCGCCCGCAAGTCGCGCGCCATCGTCCGCAGGATATCCGTCAAGAACGCAAGATATGGCTCGGGTTCCGCGGCGTTTTCCGCGGCGTTCGCCTCCAGCCGGCGCTTCACCTCGCTCAGGCTCTCGTACTGCGGGGCGGTGCGCCCCTGCGCAAGATCGTAGAATCCCAGGCTGTCGGCGTACGGTTCGGCCCCGCGGCCCGTGAAAACGCCATACACCAGCCGGTTCGCCGCCTCCAGCGCCCAGACGGACACCCGATGCCCGGCGTAGATGACCAGCATGTCGTCCGCCTTCAGTTCGATCGGGTGCGCGGCGCCGTCTACCTCCAGGCGGAACGCGCCCTCGTAGCAGCGCAAAATGCGCAAATCCCCCAGATACATGTTGCGTATCACGCATCCGGCGGGCGTTCGCACCTCCGCCAACGTACGCACATGCACGTCGCGGACCGCCTCCGGACGCGTGTCCGGACCGGTCGCTTCTGTCCAAGCTCTGTCTTTTTCTTCGCTCATGCAACTCCCTGGCCATTCCTCTCCCAACACGAGCGAAGAAGCGGGCACACTCCCTCCCCTCGTGTCTCCAATGAGGCTGTAGGATGCCCTTGAGAAGCACACAAGAACAGGGGAATGTGCCCGCAAGCGGACACATTCCTCGTCTCGTACGGCCTTCTCAAGACGAAACTTCCTACATTTCATTGAAGCCGACGATGCGCGGAACGCAACTTTTCTGTATTTATGGCCGCCCTTGAGACGCCGCGCCTTCACGCGACCTCCTCCGGACGACACAAACAGTATAGCAATATCGGACTGATATTGCAAGAGCCGATTCCTTGCGCACGGATATCGGGCAAGCGTTCGACCGCCCGTCGACATCCTACCCCATACTGCCCCGTCCGAAAGAAATCTTACGCGGAAATCCGGGAATTTCAGCCGGACGCACGCTAATCGCCGGCGCCTTGCCGCGGCATCCTGCCGGGCGCATCCTTTCGCCTCGCACGTCCTTCCGGCGAGACGGGGTGGCCGTTCCGGCGCAACGGCATCACCGTTCCGGCGCAACGGCATCGCGGTTCCGGCGCAACGGCATCACCGTTCCGGCGCAACGGCATCACCGTTCCGGCGCAACGGAGTGAACAACCCGCCGCGCATGTCAAGGGGCGCGAACAGGGTCGCTAATCGCCGGCGTCTTTCATCCCCATTTCAAAACAGTCCAATTCCCGCAGACGCCGGACTTCATCCTTTGTCTTTCGGCTGCCGACATGGATTTCGTTGAAAGCACCGTCCATGTTCACGATAAAGTCCCTATTGTCCCTTGACGCCCATTTCCGCCAGACGTCCTTGTCCATGTTCGGCAGATTCAGATAATTGCCTTCCGGTTCGAAATCGTAGACGAGAGCCGCCTCGCGAAGCGTGCCGCGCACCCGGTTGCGGAGCGTGCAATGATCCAGGATAAGCCGCGTTCCGGGAGCCTCCCCCCGCAATTCCGCGTCCAGCGTCCCCGGTCCCACGATACGCCAGACGCAGTCCCTGGAAAGCGTGAACGCCGCGTTCGTAAGGACCAGTTCCCGGCCTTCCAGACGCAGGATCTTCATCTGCACCGGCTCGGAGACGGTCCGCCAGACGGGCGTTTCGACTTTTACCGGCTCGAATCTGACCGTCCGGCCGCCCAGATTCAGCGTTTCCCCCGCCACCTCGTTCGTCTCCACGCGCAGAAGCACGCGGCGCGGCAGATTCGTCGCGATCGTCTCGACCCCCGGCAGACCCGGGCGTTCCGGCTCCCCGTTCCGCGTCCAGACCCCCGCCAACCCGGCGCAGAGAAGCGCCGCGGCGCATCCGCCGGCGACCCACCGCCCCAGATTCCGCAGCCGTATGGCGCGCACCAGCTCCGAAACATGCCTGTAGCGGTATTCCGGAAGCGAACTCGTGGCGCGGCGGACAATCCGCTCCCACCGCCGCGGCGGACGCCCCGCAAAGCACTCGTCGATTAGCACCCCGAGCGCGTGGATGTCCGCCGCCGCCGACACCCGTCCCCCGCCGAACTGCTCCGGCGCGGCATAATGCGGCGTACCCGCCCCGACCGCCCGGCCGTCCACCACCGTCACGGAGACCGGCAGCGGACCGTCCGCCTCCGGCGCCGCCTTGAGGAGTCCGAGATCCGTCAAAACGGGCGTCCCCGCCGCCCGCCAGAGGATGTTCCCGGGCTTGATGTCGCGGTGCACGTAGCCGCGCGCATGCAGATACCGCACCGCGGCGCAAACTTCCAGCATGTACGCGGCGACCGCCCGGTCGCCCCGCGGCAGTTCGCGCACCTCCAGAAGTTCCATCGCGAGCCACAGGACGCCTTCCTGCTCCCCCGCCTCGTAAAACCGCGGGAAAAACGCCCGTTTGTTGGCCTTCAGGAAGTCCGCTTCGCGCAAAAACCGCCTGCGCCGGACCTCCCGCCGCGCCGCCTCCTCCCCTTCCCGCGGCACACAGACCTTCAGCGCGGCGAACCGGCCCGTCCGGACGTGTTGCGCCCGGTAGACTTCCCCGCAACCGCCGCGCCCGATCAACGCCAAAAGCCGCCACTCGCCCAACACCGCGCCGGACGGGTAGTACGGCGGCGGCGCCACCGCTTTCAGCCGCGCGAGAAACGCCGCGCTATCCTCCGTTCCGGCAGGCGCGCCCGTCATTCGCCCGCCTTCCGCAACGCTTCGACCAGCTCCCTGAGCCGCCTGATCGCGCGGTTTTTGATCTGATCCACCGCATTGCGCGCGATTCCAAACGCCGAAGCGACCGACTCGGGCGGTTCGCCTTCCAGCGCGACGCGGCGGAACACCTCCTTCGTCCGCTCCTGGACCGTTTCATCCGCCAGATAAAGCCGCAGCGCGACGGCGTAGACCGCCTCCCGCCAACCGCGCTCCTCCTCGTCGCGTTCCGCCGGTCCGGACGCGGACGGCGCCGCCTGCGCCAGGTCCCTTTGGACTTCGGCGCGGCGTTTCTCGCGCGCCAGCATCTTCAGCGCCCGGCGGCGCAAGATGCCCGTCAGATAGTTGCGGAACGCGCCCTTCTCGTCCGGCGACCACCGGTAGCGCGGCAATATCTTCACGAGGACGATGAACGTCTCCTGGATGAGTTCGTCCGCGTCCAGCGTCGGGAAGCGCGATTGGAGATACGCCTCCATCATCGGACGGTATCGCGCGACGAATTCGCCCCACCGGGCGTGGCCGCTGTCGCCGCCGATCGCCCGCAAAAGCGTCTCGGATGTCTCGGGTATCTCCGCCATGCGCCCCAGCAATCTCGCGGACGGGTCAGAACCCGATCACGCCGCGTTTCTGCTCTTTGCGGATCTCCTGCTCGTCGCTCCAGACGAGTTCGCCCGAGCGCAGGTCCTTCAGGTTGAGGGTGAACTTGAAGTAGCGGTCCGTCACGCCGTCCACCTGCTGGCGCATTTCGGTGAGCGCGCCGTAGAGGTACATCTGCGCCGCGGACTGCGCCCCCGCCCGAACCGCCTTCTTGGGGTCCGTCAGCCCGTTCAGCGCCTGGTCGTTCATGAACTGCAGGTCCTCGGCGGACGTCGTGCGATCCATGAAGCGGAACTTGCGCGAGCGCAGGAGCTTGGTGCGGATGGAGTCCGTCAGCGACTGCATGTCCAGGTGCATCGAGGTGCGGTTCTGCACCGTCGCGATGTCGAGCACGGGGCGCGCGCCGCCGATTTCGCGGATGAATTCGCCGTCCGCCAGCATCGAGTCCACCATCTTTTCGACGGTGCGCCGCACGTCCTGGGGTTCCAGCGCGGCGCTTCGCGCCTGCCGGTCGAGCTGGGTTTCGCGGGCGTGTGTGCTCGCGCAGCCGGTCGCGAGACAAGCCAAACCGAGGAGAATGAACAGATATTTCATGGATTGCGTCCTTTCTTGAAAAACAAATGCCTCCATATTACTGCGCCACGCGCGTCTCGCGCACCACCAGGCGCGCCTTCACGCCGTCCGGACGCGGCGAAATGCCCGTGAAGGTCGTCGCGTCCTTCCCGTCCAGCACGAGCGCGCGGAAGGGTTTCCCGTCCGCGTCGATCTCCGAACCTTCCGCGTCCAGCCACACCATGCGCGCCTGCAGTTCCTGCCGGCGGGTCGTCGTGGACTGCAGCGTCACGGTCGCCCGGCGCAGACCGTCCGCCTCGCCGTATGTGACGCGCGAAACGCGCAGGCGCGTCGCAAGGCGCGGCGAACATTCCAGAATGTGCGCGTCGCCGGATGCCGTATCCACGGTGACGTGCGTGCCTGTCGTGGACGTCGCGCAACCGCCGGCCAGCGCCGCGGCGCAGACGAGACCTGCCCAATGGAGATGTCTATTCATGATTTGGTTCCTTTATCGGCTTTCGTGGTTTTCGAAGACGGACTTCCCGCCGGGCGGGCTCAGGACGCACGAGGCGATCCGGGGTCCGCGGCCGCAGTCCGCGAGGTAGAGGAGGCGCGTTTCGCCCGCCTGCAAGACGCACTCGAATGTCGTGCGGCCGTGCGCCGTGGCGATCTGGAAGGCGTAGCGTCCGGGCTCGAGATCGTCCTTCTCGGCGACCTGCGTCTCGGCGGGGAGGGTGATCCAGCTGCGCGTATCGGCGCGCCGGAACGCCGCGATCACGGCATTCGCCGCGAAGACGCCCAGTTTGACGTAGTCGTTGCCGTTGTTGTTGGCGACGGCCTGCGCGGCGATTTGCACCGTGGCGCGCGTGATGTTGCGCGTCACGATGCCGGGGAGCCGCTCCTTCAGGTCGCGCGCCGCGAGCGCCGTCGCGTCCACGCCCGCCTGCCCCTGCGTGCCGTCCAACGCGAAAGGCGCGAAGGACGGATGTTCGCCCCGGTAGACGGGAATGTCGATGGAAAGCCCCGTGTAGATCGGGACGGGCACCTTGAGCGATTCGCGCATCGGCACGAGTCCTACATCATAGACGACGACAAGCCGCGCCTTCCCGGCGCCGGGCACCCGCCGCGCCGGCCGTCCGGGGGCGTAGCGCGCCGCGTCCGCGGCGAATACGGCGTTGTCCGGCCGTATCGCTTGCGCCTTGCGGTAGGACTGCTGGGCGAAATCCGTCTCCCCGCGCGCCTCGAAAAGGATGCCCGTCAGCCACCAGAGGACCGGATTCTCCCACGAATTGCGCGTGCCGGCGATGAGCTCTTCCAAAGCCGCCTCCTGTCCGGCGCAGACGCTTTGCGCGGCGGACGCGGTCTCGTTCGTCTCCGCCGGGGCGGGCAGGTCGCCGCCGAGCTTTTCCGCGAGCGCATCCTGCACGTAGACCGCCAGGCGCGCGTCTATGCAGGCGTCGTCCGTCTGGCCGCCGAGCGCCTGGGCGAGAATGCCGTACAGCAGCGCGAAGTTGAGTTCGTACGCCGGGAGCGTGTAGACGCGCGTGCGGTCGTCCGTCAGCGTGGCGGCGAGCGCGGTGTTGCCCGCGTCCGTCAGATTGACGACCGGGCCGCTCTCGCTCTTCTCCACCGCCGTGTCGACCGCCTGGCGGAACCAGTCCGCGGACGCGGCGAAATCGCCGGCGAGGAGACGGGCGCGCCCGGCTTCCACCCGCCCCAGTGCGGTCGAATAGACGCTGTTCGTCGCGAGGTCCTCCGCCCAGGCGCAGGTCTCGTTCACGCGCCCCTCGGTCAGGGCCGTGCGGGCGCGGGCGGCGTCCGTGTCGACCGAGACGCACCCCGCCCCGGACAGCAGGGCGATCGCGAACAAGGCTGCGAACGGTTGTTTCGTCTTCATACTCTATATAAGGTAGAGAGGATGGCCCGCGTCAGTCCTTCTGCAGAATCACCTTCGCAGGCGCTTCGCCCGAGACATCGCGCCAGTTGGAGGTGTCCAGATTGACCTTGATGCCGCGCACCTGCGCCGCTTCGGCATACCGCCGCGCCAAGTCGGCGCGCAGGGCTTCCGCGCGGCCCCACTTCGCGAGCCCCTCGTCGCTCATCTCGAGCGCGATGTCGAAGGACGCGTCCGGCGCGATGCGGACCGTCGCGGAATAGGGCTTCATCCATTCGCGCCGCACGACGAGCTTGTGCAGTCCCGGGGTGGCCTTGAACGTGCCGGGCGCCGACCCGACGACGGCGCCGTCCAGTTCGACGGTCGCGCCGCCGGCCACGCGGCGGAGTTCCGCCAACTGTTCGCCGTTCACGCCCTTCGTGCGGCTCTCAAGTTCGGCGATCGTCTTGTCGATGCTGGTCGTCACGGTGAACGGGACCTCCGTCCGGGCGGGGGCGGAAGGCGCGCGCCAGTCGGATTGCGTGCGCGCCAACGCCGCGACGGCGTCCGTCACCCACTCGTCGACGAGGATGTTGTAGTAGGCCAAATCCCCGTCCGCCGCGTCCAGGACCGGATACTGCCGCGTCCAGGCCGGGATGCCCGCGACGCTCTCGCCCTGCGCATTGAGTACGCGCACGGTCATGCGCAGCGTGTAGACCGTGTTGAGCCGCCCGTTCAGATTGCGCTTCAGCGCGCGCGCGTCCACCACCGTCGCCACGATGAGGTAGTCGCACCCCAGCATCTCCGCCAGGCGCGTGGGCGCCGCGCCGGAAAACACCCCCGCGTCCGCGCCGGACTTCTCCTCGGCGACCGTCGTCTTCCACCGCCGGTAGGTGTCAGCCACGAGGGCGCTGTCCACGATCGACAAGCCGTCCACTTCCGCCAGGGACGCCGCGAGCCGGTCGCGGATGCCGTCCGTCTCGTCGTCCATCCCCGGCACGCGGGTGCGATTGAGGACGAACACGGCCGCCTTTTTGGGCGCCGCGGACTCCGCCGCCCGGCACGTGAAGACGGACACCCCCGCCACACAGGCGGCCACAAAGAATAGAACGAGTTTTTTCATATACCTCTATTATAGCACAAAATGCCTAATCCTGCACGCACATTCGTCGCCCTTCGCGCATCCGGCTCCAGCGGACGGTCCGCGGGAGGACTCCAGCCTTTTCGCGGCGGGCCGGCAACACATTTCCAAGAGACCACGGTCTCTTGGCCCGGAGACCACGGTCTTTTACCCTTGAGACCGCGGTCTCTTGATGCTGAGACCGTGGTCTTTTACCCTAGAGACCGCGGTCTCTTGGTCGCGGCCTGCCGAGGGAAGTCGTTCGCCTGCCGAGGAAGTGGGTATTTTCCCTCGAGGAGGGACGTTTGGCGCCGGGATCAGCGCGAGGGGGAAAGGAGACGTCCGGCGCGGTGGCCGGTGAAGGTTCCGTGGGAGTAGGTCAAGACGCCGTTCACAAACGAAGCGACAAGGCCGGTGGAGAAGGAATGGGGATTCAGGTACGTGGCGGTACCCCGAAAATCGTCTTCGCGCCAGACGAGTACATCGGCGAAAGCGCCGCGGTGGAGTTCGCCGCGGTCCGCTATCCCGAAACGCCGCGCCACCGCCCCCGTCATGCGACGGACCGCCTCCTCGCGCGGCACGCCCAGCGCCCGGACCCGCCGGTAGAACTCCGGCATGGTCGCGTAGGCGCGCGGATGCGGATGGTCCGCCCCGAGCGGTCCCCACGGGGCGCGCAGGGAGGCGTCCGAACCGGGCAGAATCCACGGTTTCGCGAGGATTTTGTCGAGATTCGCCTCGCTCATGGAGAAAAAGAAGGCGCCCGTCCGGCACCGGTCCTTCGCCAAAATAGCGCAAATCAGCGTGCCCGCCGTCTCGCCGGGGCGGTCTGCGAGAATATCCGCTAGGGCGCGTCCGCAGAATTCCTTGTTGTCCGGGTGCCACGTGCCGCCGATCCGGACGGTCGTCCAATCGCGTCCGGACGCGTCGATTTCCGCGGCGATGCGGGCGCGCAGGGCGGGGTCCGCCAGGCGTGCGCATTCGGCTTTCGCCGCGCCCTCGCCGGCCCAGTCGGGGAAGACGACGTCGAGATCCGTCCCCGCGGCGCAATAGGGATAGCGGTCGCTCCCGAGGAGGATGCCTTCGGCCATGCCGGCTTCGATTTTCTCCAGCACGGCGTCGATCTTCGGCCAATTGGCGCGTCCGCTCGTTTTCAGGTGGGAGATCTCGGCGCGGATGCCGGTTTGGCGCGCGAGTTCGGCGACTTCGTCGATCGCCTCGAGGATGTGGTCGCCCTCGGACCGCATGTGGGTCGCGTAGAGTCTGCCGCGGCGCGCGGCGGTTTGCGCCAGGAGCCGCACTTCGTCCGGCGCGGCGTATTTGCCGGGCTGGTAGATCAGCCCGGTCGTGAGCCCCCAGCCGCCTTCCTCCAGCGCCTGTTCGAGCAGATAGGCCATCCGCCGCAATTCGTCCGCCGTCGCGGCGCGTCCGGCATAGCCCACGACGGAGGAACGCAGGGTGTTGTGGCCGATGAACTGGACCGTGTTGACGGCGGGGCGGGCCGCTTCCAGCACCGCACGGTATTCGCCGAATGTGCGCCACGTGAGCCGGTCGCCCAGAATGCTCGCCCAGTCGGAGGAAAGCCGCGCTTCGCCGAACCGAGGCACGACGGAGCCGCCGCATTGTCCGTTGATTTCGGTCGTGATGCCCTGGGTGATTTTGGAGGGGGCCTCGGGCTCGACGACCAGATAGGCGTCGGAATGCGTGTGGGTGTCGATGAAGCCGGGCGTGACGAGGCACCCGGTCGCGTCCACCGTCTCGCAGGCCTCGTCCGGCGGGAGCGGGGCGCCTTGGGGGACGACCGCGGCGATCCGGTCGCCCGAAAGGAGGACGTCCCCCTTGAAAGCGGGGGCGCCCGTCCCGTCCACGATCGTGCCGCCGGCGATGCGCACCATGTCCGCGCGCCCCCGGTCAGTTCTTGAAGGAGTGGATCGGGGCGGGGATGCGTCCGGCGCGGGCAATCAGCGCCGCGCAGGAGAACGGCGAGACTTTCATGACGGGCGCGTGGCCCAGGAGGCCGCCGAACTCGACCGTGTCGCCGACTTTCTTGCCCGCTACGGGGATGACGCGCACGGCGGTCGTCTTCTGGTTGACCATGCCGATGGCGGCCTCGTCGGCGATGATGCCCGAAATGGTGGTCGCCGGCGTGTCGCCCGGGATGGCGATCATGTCCAGCCCCACCGAGCAGACGCAGGTCATCGCTTCCAGCTTCTCGATGGAAAGCGCCCCCGCCTCCACCGCGTCGATCATGCCCTGGTCCTCGCTGACGGGGATGAACGCGCCGGAAAGTCCGCCCACGTAGGAGCTCGCCATCACGCCGCCCTTCTTGACCTGGTCGTTCAGGAGCGCGAGCGCCGCGGTCGTGCCCGGCGCACCCGGCTGTTCCAGGCCGATTTCCTTGAGGACGTCCGCCACCGAATCGCCGATCGCCGGCGTGGGGGCGAGCGAAAGGTCGATGATGCCGAAGGGCACTCCCAGACGCCGCGAGGCTTCCTGCGCCACGAGCTGCCCGACGCGCGTGATCTTGAACGCCGTCTTCTTGATGGTTTCGCACAAAACCTCGAAACTTTCGCCGCGGATGGACTTCAGCACGTGGTTCACGACGCCCGGGCCCGATACGCCCACGTTGATCACGGCGTCCCCCTCGCTGACGCCGTGGAAAGCGCCCGCCATGAAGGGATTGTCGTCCGGCGCGTTGCAGAGGACGACCAGCTTGGCGCAGCCGAGCGAATCGCGGTCTTTCGTGCGTTCGGCCGTCTTCTTGATGATTTCGCCCATGAGCCGCACGGCGTCCATGTCGATGCCGGTCTTCGTCGAGCCCACGTTCACCGAGGAGCAGACGCGTTCCGTGACCGCCATGGCTTCCGGGATGGAGCGGATGAGCAGCTCGTCCGCCGTCGTCATGCCCTTGGAGACGATGGCCGAAAAGCCGCCGATGAAGTTGATTCCCAGCGTTTTCGCCGCGCGGTCGAGCGTTTTGGCCAGCCGCACGAAGTCCGCCGGCTTGCGGCAGCAGGGGGCGCCCACCAGCGCCGCGGGCGTGATGGAGACGCGCTTGTTGACGATGGGCACGCCGAATTCGCGCCCGATGTCGTCGCCGGTCTTGACGAGGTCCTTCGCCAGACGCGTGATTTTCGCGTAGACGTTGTCGCAGGTCGTCTTGAGGTCGTCCGTCGCGCAGTCCAGCAGGGATATGCCCATCGTGATGGTGCGCACGTCCAGATTCTCCTCGAGAATCATCTTGTTCGTTTCGAGAACTTCGGAGAGGTTGATCATGGCTCGCCTCAGATGCGGTGCATTTTCTCGAAGATTTCCGCCCGCTGGCAGCGGATGGTCAGCCCGATCGTCTGCCCGAGGCGCGTCAGTTCGAGGCCGATCTTCTCCAGCGTCTTCGGGCAGCCGGAGGCGTCCACGACCATCATCATGTTGAAGTAGCCGCCCACGACGGTCTGGGCGATGTCCAGGATATTGACGTTGTTCTTGGCCAGATACGCCGTTGTCTTGGCGATGATGCCCACGGTATCCTTGCCGACGACCGTAATAACGATTTTTTTCATGGCTTACCTATAGTAGTCGTAGTGCTTCTCGACGCGCGAAAGCGTCCAGGCGACGACGAAGTTGAACAGATAGTAGAAGACGCCCGCGGCGATCAGCGGGGCCATCGTCGTGTGGGCGCTCGAAAGCTGCCGGGCGATGGTGAACATTTCCGTCACCGCGATCGTAAAGGCGAGCGAGGTGTCCTTCACCAGCGTGATGACCTCGTTGCCGACCGCCGGGATGACGCGCTTGATGGTCTGCGGCAGGATGATGCGGAAGAACGTCTGCACCGGATCCAGCCCCAGCGCCTTCGCCGCCTCGCGCTGGCCATAGTCGATGGAAAGAATGCCGCCACGGTAGATTTCCGCGAAATACGCCGCGTAATTGAGCGAAAACGCGAGAATCGTCGCCACCAGGCGCGGATAGTGCGCCAGACTCGCCCCGAAGAGATAGTACGGCGCGAAATAGACGAAGAGAATCTGCAACATGAGCGGCGTACCCCGCACGATCGAGATGTACGCCTGGAAGACGGCGGATACGATCGGATTCTTCGCCATGCGCCCAAACGCCACGACAAAGCCGAGCGGCAGGGCGAAAACGAGCGTCAGGAAGAAGATTTCGAGCGAAACGAGCAGTCCGCCCAGCAAATCCTTTATCATCTCGACGAACGGCAAGGTGTTCGCGGACGCGGCCGGCTCGGCTTTGGCTTCCTCTTTCTCCGCCCCACGGGTGAAAATCAGCGATTTCTTCTCGATTCCATACGCGCCGGCGAGCTTGTCCATGACGCCGTTCG
>ERZ808274.617-NODE-617-length-16338-cov-3.363569_pt1 | contig 16338 bp, 16 predicted proteins | sample MGYA00521277_ERZ808274 | MGnify/ENA primary metagenome ERZ808274 (study PRJEB31516, sample SAMN03275597) | gut metagenome | biome: mammalia-associated habitat; material: feces | host: Papio cynocephalus | place: Kenya | collected 2012-07-28 ... | reverse complement strand
ACAGCCTCAGTTTCCACCCCAACGACTGCCGCGGCACGGTAGTCATCTCCCGTCCTGCCTTCGAGCAGTACCTACAATGTGTCGGCAACCGCGTCGAGTGGATTGACCTCTACTAACACCACCATCATGGCCCCGCAAGACAACGCGCTATACGGCAGACTGAATCGTCGAATCCACATGGATGACATTCAGGCATTGCTCCACAACCATGCCGCAGACGAACTCCTGCCCGTATTGGTGTCATTGCTGCAAACGGATAACAAGCGTGTTGCAGACAATGCAGCGTGGATAATGACGCATTTCTCGGACTCGGTATTGGTGCAAAACAGGATAGCATTACTGTCCCTGAAACCCTTATGCATGCAAACCGCCGACACCACCTTGCGGCGTTTGCTGATGACGCTTTTCGAGCGGATATATACGCCGCAGGCCCCATTGGATATCGCCTTTCTCAACCATTGTTTGGACGGCATTGGCAATCCCTCTGTCCCTGTAGGCACCCGTGCATTGTATATGAAACTGGCATGGCAGCAATGTCAGTTGCATACGGACTTACAAGCCGAAATGCTTGCTCTTCTCCATTTTATGGACAGGGAAACCGACCTTTCCCCTGCCGTTGCCTGCGTCCGCAATCATATATTGAAGTCCACATCACGCAGTAAAATTAATGGTTAATTACACGATAATTATATGTTTATTTAATTGATTATGAAACGTTTTATATCTATATTTGTCTTCTTGACGGCATTGTTGAGTGCCGCTCCAACCGCCCTCGCATGGGGGCCCAAAGGTCACCGTATCGTAGCACAACTGGCTTACGACAACCTCACCTGCCGCGCCCGCAAACAGGTGGATGCCATCCTCGGCAAACAGGGTATGATTTACCTCTCCACGTGGCCCGACGAAATCAAGAGCGACACCATCTATCCCACCTCTTTCGTCTGGCATTTCCAGGACCTCAACCCCGATATGACGGACTCTGCCCTTGTGGCTGCCCTCACTACCGACTACCCCAAGGTGGGCGGCGAGCAGTTCCGCGCCATGGACAGCATATACACCGTCTTGCAGCGCGACAAGCACAACCACGATGCGCTCGTCTTCTACATCCACCTCTCGGGCGACCGTTTCTGCCCCATGCACCTCGGGCATATCGATGACCTCGGCGGCAACCGCGTCAAGATGCGCTGGTTCGGGCAGAACACCAACCTCCATGCCGTATGGGACAGCAAACTCATTGAGTACAAAGGCTTTTCCTACACCGAGTATGCCGCTTATCTCCACGACATCTACGACCGTCGTCTGAAAGAGGTCAAGGCGATGTCCGACGAGCAGATGCTCATCTACACCTACCATCTCACCGACCAAGTCTATGATTATCAGACCACTTGGGACGGCAATGCCTACCACTACGCCTATCGTTGGATGGAGCCAATGGAGTGGCAACTCTACATGGCTGGCATACGTCTCGCCCAACGACTGAATAGCCTTTATCGTTGATTGCCCTTACGATATTACAATCTGACAACGTAAGGGGGGAATGACACCATTGATAGATTGTGAAGAAATATGACAGCAGAGACAGTATGCCCTGCGATAGACCCGCGACAAAGACGCGAAGTACAAATGGAGAATTGAAAGACTTGCGTAAGCCCAAGCCCTCCCATGTAGATTTACAGGTGTTTGTTACTTTGTTATGATGCTGCTATTGTCTTTCTTCACCTCTTCTATGGCACGCTGTAGTTCAGGGTCGAAGCGGAGCATATAAGCATAGTTGCCACGCTGATAGTAGTAGCGTTTCACTATCTCCGAACCCAATAGTTCCTCCACCTCTTGGCGGTTGCGCTGTATAGCCGCGTGGTAGTCAACGGTTAGGCGTGGCTGCCATGCACGCAAGTCAGCGAGTAGGGTAGAGTCAAGGTCCTCATTCTCTGCCATCTTCACCAACTCACGGAAATAGCGTCCTGTCTCCGTCTCATACGTAAACTTTTTCTCGTCCAAGAAGCGACAGAAGTCCTCTATATCCTCATCTGTAAGGGTGAACTCCGTAGCAGGAGCAATCGCCTCATGCGTATTGCGATAGCGGGTGGCATAGTCGAAGAACATATTCTGCCTATAGAGCGAATAACATACGTCCACTTTCTGTGAGTCTGTCAGTACAATATCGGGCAGGATACCTCCCGCCGTATCTTTCTTCAGTTCATTACCCCGTTGACGCTCGGCATAGTCTATCGCCTGAATACAACGCCCCGAAGGCAGATAATACTTGGAGGTAGTTACCTTCAAGTGTCCGCCATACGCGATGGGACGGATATTCTGCACCAGCCCTTTGCCGAAAGTACGTTGTCCCAACAGGGTGGCACGCTTTAGGTCTTGCAGACCGCCCGCCACAATCTCGGCAGACGATGCCGACTGCTCGTCCACCAATACGGCAATGGGCATATTGGGGTAGATAGGCGGTGTCTGTGTCTTATAGGAGCGGCAGTTCTGCTCCACCTTGCCACGTGTGGAGACCACCTCCGTACCACGCGGTACGAAATAACTGACCATCTGTATCGCTTCGTCAATCACGCCTCCGCCGTTACTGCGCAAGTCTATCACCAGCCGACGGATACCTTGGTGCTGCACCATGCTGTCAAGTGCCATCAGGAACTCCTGTGCCGAGTTGGTGGTGAACTCCGTGAAGGCAATATAGCCTATCGAGTCTTCCATGACAGCGGCATAGCCCACAGTAGGCATGTGAATGTCACGACGAGTAACCTCACGTGTCAGCAACTCGCCATTGCGCTCTACCGTAATAGACAATGTAGTACCTGCTTTGCCACGTAGTTTCTCTGATACCTGTTGGGTATTCTTACGAGTACAATCCATACCATCCACAGTAACGAACCTGTCCCCAGCCCGCAGACCTGCCTGTTGCGCAGGGTTGCCCTCATAAGGCTCGCTCACATACACAGCCGTATCGCGCTGCATAATCATGGCTCCTATACCGCCGTACTTGCCGGTGGTCATCATACGCAGACTCTCGTCCTCGCGCTCGGGTATATAGACCGTGTACGGGTCCACACGACGCAGCATCTGATTGATACTCACCTCAATGAGGTCGTCATAGTTGAGGGTGTCCACGTAGTTCATATCCAACTGACGCATCACATCGGTGTAGATGGTCAGGTTCTTGTCTATGCGTGTAGTCTTGGTCTCGGCGAATGCGGATAGTCCGCAAACGACAGACATACAAAGAATTAGCAACCTCTTCATGTTAACTATTAACCATTACTTATTACTGACCTTCTTCTTTTTTGCAGGCAAGAAGGAAGAAATATCTTTGTTGTACGAATACAGGTCGCGTACCAATGTGGACGATATATGTGCATACTCAGGACGCGTGTACAGGAGTACGGTCTCTATGCCGCCGAGTTGCTTGTTCGCCTCTGCCATATTGCGCTCATATTCAAAGTCCTCCACGCAGCGCACGCCACGAATGATACAGTGTGCATCATGTTGTGCGGCGAAGTCCACGGTCAGACAATCATATATCTCCACGCTCACACGCGGTTCGTCGGCAAAGATGCGCTGTATGGCATCCAACCGTTCCCGAATAGGGAATGTCTCTTTCTTGGTACTGTTGCGACCTATGCCGATTACTATCTCATCGAATATGGTCAGTCCGCGCATGACGATGTCGTAGTGACCAATGGTAAAGGGGTCAAAACTCCCCGGGAAAATGGCTCGTTTCATATCAAAGATTAACTATTAATTATTACTTATTACTTGGAAAGCGCAGTTCTGCGCTGTCCAACGCACTCTTACTTGCCTCACGGTATGCCACCATCAGTCCGCCTGTGCCCAGCAGCGTCCCGCCGAAGTAGCGCACCACCACCACCAATACATAGTCCAATCCTCTGGCATCTATACTCCGCAGAATAGGTGCACCCGCTGTGCCATGCGGCTCCCCGTCATCTTTGGTTCGCCACAGATTGTCGCCCAACCGGTAGGCATAGCACACATGCCGTGCATCGTGGTACTTCTTCTTGTACCATGCTATGCGTTGCTTTGCCTGCTCCTCATCGGCAATGGGTTCGGCAAAGGCGAGGAACTTGCTGCCACGGTCCTTGTATATCCCCGTGCTCAAGGCGGCTATGGTAGGTTTATGTGACGTGTCATTTGCCATGGTTGCAGACGGTTGGTACCACCATAAAAGGTTTAATTCCTTTGGTTTATCTTATCATACTGCGATTGGCGCGTAGGGTCTATATCCACCAATATGTCATACACTTTCTTTTTTTCGGCATCTGTTCCCTCTTGAAAGATATTTATCAGTTCATCCGATTTCGCATCTAAGAATGCATTGATTACATACGTGGCAGGGCGTGCACGGTTGGCTTCTTTCAGCACATCTATTCCGCCGGCAATTCTGGCACGTCCGTTGGCTACGTTGTTCGCCATCTCATCCAAGCCCAATCTGTGATATTCATAGAAATACTCGCGATACTTCTTGAAAGCCTCGTCCATTAGGTTGTTAATCAAAGCATAGCGGTTGCGGTTACTCTCAAAGGCTTTCCATCCTGCCGCTTCGGCTGTCTCCAATGATGCCGCTTGGGCCGCACTCACAATTTGTTCGCAGGTTTGGAAGAACGGGGTCCCACCTAACCGCGAGAATGAATCCATATCATACCCTAATATCAAATAGCAGTAATATGCCAACATCGCAGTCAAGTTAGAGGTGAATACAGACTGCTGGTATTCAAGCCTGTCGAACTCTTGGTAGGTGAAGCAGAAAGTATTGTCTTTGAAGTTCAGCAGTGGTGTGGTGTAAGCGGTTCCATATACAGGTCGGCGACTTTGGCAGGTCAGTTCACCTGTGATAACATTGTCTTGTACTGCCGTTACCACCAGCATCATATTGCACTCTATCCGCTCTTGCTCCTGAAAGGTCATGTTGGTCCATTTGCTATTGTTGACAAAGTCCTCCATGGACTGCTTCAGGGTATTGAACATTTCTTTGTTGCTTCCCTGTATCTTGTCGGCATTTACGGTGACATTACACCGTAATTCCTGTGCACAAATATCAGAAGAAACTATGCAAAGCATGCATAGCAGCAAACTGACTGTCTGTATGTGACATGGTATTTTCATCGCTGAATAGATAGGATATTTCCTGTTTGCGTATTGAAATAGATATGTGGTAATTCCTTACCCGTGAACAGACTTTGTGCTAACGGAATAGCCACTCCGTATTGTGCTATGGGGTAGGTCTCGTCCACCTTGACCTCGCCTTTGTACTGCACTTTGATATCCGCACTGCCAGGTAGATTGTAGTAAATTTGCGATGGCTCTTGTGTCTTCTTGGACATATTCTCGGGTGCTAAATCCTGCTTGTGAATGGTTACATCCATTAGGACGGCTTCGCCACTCAAGTCATCATTGGCTACAATGCCTGCATAGCGTGAAAAGCGGCAAAGGACAGTATCCAAAGCACCTTCGCAGGGTGTGTAATACATTGTCATAATCTTGTGCTCAATGGTTTTTCTGCCGACGAAGAGTGATGTCAGTTGCATCTCCCGCTGGTCTAACTCGGTCATCACCAACTGCATGGCTTGTCCGTCGGCGGGTGCGTGCTCTACATCTCCGGCTAATATGTTGAGCCTGGTCTCCCGCAAATGGTAAATCTGCTTGGCTGCTCCCTCAGCCATCTTTGCCACCGAGTTTGCCATCATCTGCTCCTCCAATAGGGGCATTGCCGATGGTGCTACAAGCGTTTCGCGTGCCATAAGAGGGCGATACGGGTATGGAGTGGTTACTTGTGGAGGTACATTGTAGCCATACAGGATACCATTGTCGGTCAAGGCCAGCAATTGGGTTTCTACACCTCGTTGTGCCACCACCTTATATACACGGGCATGGTCGGGCAGCGTGCGCGTAGTCGTGGATATATTGGTCAGTTCGTATTGTACCTCCTCCTCGGTAATCACATCTTTAGAGCCCAAATATCGCTCTGCATACATATAGAACATGCCGGGCTTGGCTGTTATGACATCGTAGTCAATAGTTACCGCTATCTGTGTTTGTGGCATATAGTAAACAATTGCCAACTCATTCTCTTGCACCCCTTGTGCTTGAAGTGCGCATACACTTGTGAACAATAGTATTGCGCCGGTTATCACTGTTTTGTTCATATCTTATTGTTTATTGATTCCATATTTCCCATGCCGCATCGGCTTGTAGATACAGCATCTCCAGTCCGTTTTTGGTCCGTGCCCCTTGTTGTTTGCCGCGTAGCAGAAACTCCGTCTGCTCGGGGTTGTACACACAATCGTATAGCAAATGCTTCGCTCCCAACCTCTCGTATGGAATAGCGGGGCACGTGTCTGTGTCCGGGTACATGCCGAGTGGTGTGCAATTGATAATAATGGTATGACTATCAAGCACCTGTGGTGTGATGTCAGCATAACCTATCATCTCTGTTTGCGGGTGTCTGCTCACCATAGTGTATTGTATTCCCAATGTGCGTAATCCATACAGCACTGCTTTGCTTACGCCTCCTGTACCCAATATCAGAGCCTTGGTATCAGCGGGCAATAGCAACGGCTGCAGGCTTCGGACAAAACCAATCCAATCTGTGTTGTAGCCTTTGTGTCCGCGCACTACATTCACGGCACCGATGGTGTGTGCAACTTCATCTATCTCGCTCAGGTACGGCATTATCGTTTGCTTGTAGGGTAGGGTAACATTCATTCCGTCCAATACCCGCAACTTCTCCTCCACGTTGGCTATGTCTGCAATCGGGAAGAGCCGATAATCGGCATCAATTCCCTCGTGCATGAACTTCTCTGTGAAGTAGCGTGCCGAAAAGGAGTGTTCCAATGGAAATCCTATGATACCGTAGTGACGCATAATTTCCCTTTTTTGATGGTTGCCTGATGGGTAGGGGAGTAGAATACTTTCCCTCCTTCACCACGTTGCAATGCCTCGTATATTTCGTCTGTTTGCGGGAAATGGTATGACCGTAACTCTTCGTAGAGTTTTGTCATTTCCGCCTGACGTGTATCACGCTTTTCCAACCAATCCACATACCCTTGCATACGTTCTGCAGTAGCGGCAATATGTTCTATCTCTGCTTTCGAATGGCAGCACAATTGCTTCCGAATGGCATTTCGCAGGATATTAGTGTCACTATTAGTAGAATCCGTTACCCAGTTGATATGCCGAATATCACGCAGATAGTGCTCTATATAGTCGCGTGTAGTGCAGAGGAGCGGACGAATGACAGGTACGCTATCCGTTACCACCGGATTCCCGCTTTTGGGGCGCATACCGCACAATCCGCGCAGTCCGGCACCTCGTCGCAGGTTGAGCAGTACTGTTTCTGCCTGATCGTTCTGATGATGTGCCACTGCAATAGCCTCACACCTCTGCTCTTGCGCCAACTCAGCAAACCATCGGTAGCGCAATTCCCGAGCAGCCATCTCTATACTTATATGTTGCCCTTGGGCATACATGCGGGTGTCAAAATGCTTGATGAATAGCGGTGTGTGTACATCGTCCCGTGGCTGTAGCAACGGACTGTGACTTACTGCCTGTTCATCTCTGTCGCTCTCTTCGCCTCGTAAGTGAAAATTGCAATGTGCTACTACGCAATCATATCCTCCGCGTTGCAGCACATCCCACAATGCCATACTGTCTGCTCCGCCGCTCACGCATACCAATACGCGCCCATTTCGGGATAACAGGTCGTAGTTCCGTATGTATTTCTGCACTCGGCGTAGCATGGGCAATGTCAAATAGTGGATTCCAAACTGTCTAATGTTACGATTCCATTCACAATGGCGTAGATGGTCAAGCCTGCAGTAGAGTGGATATTCAATTTGCGGGCAATGTTCTTTCGGTGGCTCATTACGGTGTGGATGGATAGGCACATAACATCGGCTATCTCCTTGTTACTCAACCCTTTTACCACCTGCACAAGAACCTCTTTCTCGCGTGCTGACAGCCCGTCTGATTCCTCGTCCTGCTTGGCAGTAACGTCTGAAGCAGAGTGTTTCTGCGCATGTCGGGCAATGGCGGGAATCATTATCTCGTCCTCAATGGCGCAGTGCAATGCCAATTCATTCTCGAAATGATAGATGTCGTGCAGTGCCGCATAGAGCAGTCGTGTCTGTTCACGTGACTTGTCATCTTCGTGCTTAGGGTGCGGGTAGTACTTGATAATCAAGTTCTTGAGTTCTATTGCCTTGGTGGTGATGTGCTCATCGTCTGTGGCATGGTGCTCAAAAGAGAACTCGTTTTCGTGCTGGATATGTGCGCGAATCTCCTGTACATACTCGTCGAAGAAACGAATAATCAGTAGGGGAATATGTGTGTCGGTATCTGCCAAATTAATGGCTTCCAATAGTTCCTGTCTGATACGGGGCAATTGAAAGTCAATGAAATACGTGTGTGCATTGCCCAAATAGCGTTGCAGGGTAGGGACATCAATAGGGTCTGTATTGCGGTATGTCTTTTGGGTGGCAAAATTTACTACTGCCAGCAGCGTGGCGCAGTCTACACCGTTTTCTGCACACACTGTTTCAATACTCTTGTCGCCCACACCCATAGGCAGACCAAAACGATTGATTAACTGAAGTACTTGATTCTCAAAACATTCGTTATTGCCCGATGCTCCCATCAAGTCGCACATCTTATCCGTAGCCTTATACATAATCTTTTTACCTTACTATTATCCTACTATTAAACCCAACAATTTTACTCGGTCAAATCTTTGGTTTATCTTCATTTAACCAGTGCCCGATAATGTGGATATTCAGAGTGCAAAGTTACTGCTTTCTTTTGAGATATGCAATATCCATACTTGACAGACCGTCTGAAACATAACTGAGACAAACAAACCTCATGCAAAAACAGCATTTGTTGGCGTGTATTATACCTACTAACTTTTTCCTTCTTTGTTATTTATCCCTATACCGTATGCGTAGTCTATCCCTTGCTCATCCCTTGCGTATCCCTTGCTGTTTTACACGAAAAAGACCCGAGGGGGAATCGGGTCTTTTCGGGGTATAAATGGGGTAATAATAGGATTATTGCTTGGGTTCTTTGAGCCAGCGGTCGAGCCATGCGAAGAAAGTGCGCTGCCAGAGAATGCCGTTCTGCGGTTGGAGCACCCAGTGGTTCTCGTCGGGGAAGATGAGCAGTTCGGCAGGTACGCCGCGCATCTTGGCTGCATCAAAGGCTGCCATACCCTGGTTGGCGAGGATGCGGTAGTCCTTCTCGCCGTGGATACAGAGGATAGGCGTGTCCCATTTGTCCACAAAACGGTGGGGCGAATTGGCAAAGGTGCGTTGCGCAACTTTATTGTCCTTGTCCCAATAAGCACCGCCCATGTCCCAGTTGGCGAACCATTTCTCCTCGGTCTCGAGGTACTGCATCTCCATATTGAAGATACCATCGTCGCCTTGAAGCGGTGGTCGTGGTGCCCCGCCAGCCAATAGACGCTGAAGCCGCCGAAGGACGCTCCGACACAGCCGAGGTGGTTCTTGTCCACATAGGGTTCGGAGGCCACGAACTCGTCGATGGCCGTGAGATAGTCGCGCATACATTGCCCGCCGTAGTCACCGCTGATAGCCTCGTTCCATGCCATGCCGAAGCCCGGGAGTCCGCGGCGGTTGGGGGCAACGATGATGTAGTCGTTGGCAGCCATCATCATGAAGTTCCAGCGGTAGGACCAGAACTGGCTGACAGGCGATTGGGGACCGCCCTCGCAGTAGAGGAGGGTGGGGTACTTCTTGGTCGGGTCGAAGTGCGGCGGGTAGATTATCCATGTGAGCATCTGCTTGCCGTCGGTGGTCTTCTGCCAGCGCGGAATGACAGTACCCATCTCGATTTGGGCGTAGATATTCTCGTTTTCGGTGGTCAGTTGGATGGGTTCTTGTCCCGCTTGGAAACGGTAAACCTCGTTGGCTTCGCGCATGGAGTGGCGCATGCAATAGTAGGTGTCGCCGATGCTGGCGCAGGGTACGAAGTCGTACTGGCCGGAGGTGAGGCAGGTGATTTTGCCTTGGAGGTCGGTGAGGTAGAGCATGGCTGTAGCGTGCCATACTGCGCTGAATACGAGGGAGTTGTCGTCTTTCCAGTAGTATGCGTCCACGTTGGTGTCGAGCCCTTCGGTGAGCCAACGCACTTCACCTGTTTCGAGGTTCTTGACCATCAGGCGGTTTTGGTCGCTCTCGTAGCCGTCGCGTGCCATACTGAGCCATGCAATATACTGACCGTCAGGCGAATAGGACGGGTTGGTGTCGTAGCCTGCGTTGGGGGCAGTGATGTTCTTGTGCAGTTTGGTATCAAGGTCGTAGAGGTAGATGTCGGAGTTGGTGGAGACGGCATAGTCGAGGCCTGCTTTCTTGCGGCAGGTGTAGGCTATCTGCTGCCCGTCGGGACTCCATGCGAGTTGCTCAATACCGCCAAAGGGTTTCATGGGACTCTCGTAGGGTGTGCCGTCGAGAATGTCCACGATATTGCTGACTATCAACTGTCTGCCATCGTTGCGGAGGTCGCACAGGAAGGGGTGAGGTGCTGTTTCCGTCCACTCGTCCCAGTGCTTGTACATGAGGTCGTCCACCACGCGCCCCGAGGCAAGAGGCAGGTCGGGGTACTTGTCCGCGGTGGTGGGTACGGTCTTGACCTGCGCGATGAGGATGATTTTGTCGCGTTTGGGCGAGAGCAGGAAGCCTTCGATGTCGCGGTCGAAGCCCTGCAGGCACAGTTCGTGGGCGTTGGACATCCCCGCGGTGAGGTAGAGTTTGCCGCCACGGAGATACGCCACTTGCGCGTTGCCCCACCATGCGGGGCTGTTGCCTACGAACTCTTGGTAGGTCTGGAGGTGGTTGTCGGTCTCTTCGGCGAGGCGCACCCACGTGGTGGAGCGGTTCTCGGGGACGCTGTAGTAACTGACGGTGTAGAGAACGTTGCCTGTTTCGGGGTCGGGCATGACGTTGCCGATACGCCCCATCGCCCAGAGGGCTTCGGGTGTGAGACGACCGCCTTCAATGGTGACTTGCGGCTTGGTGACGGGCGGCAGGTTGTCCGCCTCTTTCTGGTGGCAGGAGGCTGCCAGTAGGGCAATAGTAGCCATTAGGATAAGTTTACGCATATTGGTTTTTGTTTGTTGTTTATCATGGTACAGATATTGCTTTTTGCAAATGTGATTTTATCGTCTGATATATTCTGCAAAGGTATAGGGGTAGGGGTTCTTGTCGTCGGCAGAATGATGCTCCTCGCTGATACACTGCCAAACAGCGGGGTCTATCGCGGGAAAGAACGTGTCGGCATCGTCCCATGAGTGATGGATATGTGTGATGTAGAGTTTGTCCACAATGGGCAGAAACTGCCGATAGACCATACCTCCGCCGATGATGAATGCCTGTTCGTCGTTGGTTATCAATGACTTCACCTCGTCAATAGAGTGTGCTACCTCGGTGTTCTCGAAGGCAAAGTCAGCACGGTCGGACAGCACGATATTGCGGCGGTTAGGGAGCGGGTGACGCGGCAGGGAGAAGAAAGTGCGCTCGCCCATAATGACGGTGCAACCTGTGGTAACCTGTTTGAAATGACGAAGGTCGTCGGGCAAATGACACAGCAAATCGCCCGCCTTGCCAATGGCGTTGTTTTCGGAAATGGCAACAATGAGATTCAGCATATATTACAGAGGTTAGATAGCAGAGATTAGAGGTTAGACTGTAGGGATTAGACAGCCACCACGCCTGCGATATGCGGGTGTGGGTTGTAGTTCTGCAACTCAAAGTCCTCATACTCAAAGCCGAACAGGTCCTTCTTGTCGGGGTTGATGTGCATAGTGGGCAATGGACGCGGTTCGCGTGTCAGTTGCAGGCGCACTTGGTCGAGGTGGTTGAGGTAGATATGCGCGTCGCCCAAGGTGTGGACGAAGTCACCTGCCTGCAATCCTGTTACTTGCGCCATCATCTGCAAGAGCAACGCATACGATGCGATATTGAACGGCACCCCGAGGAAGATGTCTGCGCTGCGCTGATAGAGTTGCAACGACAGCCTGCCGTTTGCCACATAGAACTGAAACAGTGTATGACACGGTGGCAATGCCATCTCGTTGACTTCCGCCACGTTCCACGCGCTCACAATCATACGGCGTGAGTCGGGATTATGACGTATCTGCTCCAGTACCTGTGCTATCTGGTCAATGGTACCGCCCTGATAATCAGGCCAACTGCGCCACTGATGCCCATATACGGGACCCAATTCGCCATTCTTGTCCGCCCATTCGTTCCATATACGCACACCATGTTCTTGCAGATAGTGCACGTTGGTATCGCCACGCAGGAACCACAGCAGTTCATAGATGATGGACTTGAGGTGCAATTTCTTGGTGGTGAGCAGCGGAAACCCGTCCTGCAGGCTGAAGCGCATCTGGTGTCCGAACACCGACAGCGTCCCCGTACCCGTACGGTCGTGCTTCTCCGTGCCCTCGTTGAGCACCCTTCGGCAAAGGTCAAGATATTGTTGCATAATAGTTTATAATTAACCACTATAGCCAAACAGACTTGTTTGTACTACGGGGGATATTATTTTTAGTTTCTTTAGATACTTCTCGGTCTCGTCAGTTGGTGAGATGGTTGAAAACAATATATCGGCAGCACGCGACAAATCAATACGCATAAGCATATCCTTACTAATGACTCGTTTCGCATCTGCAAAAAGCAACGATTGAATGAAAGTCTGCACATAGCGGCTATTCAGTAGTGCTATTGTTTTTTGTGCATCATCAACATTGTCAAAACCTATGGCATAACAAGTATCATCTACTACTACGGGACGGCTTTCAATGGGTGGAACCAATGAGAAGCGAGTATGCTTGTATAGTCCGGAAACCACCACTTTGTATGGGGAAAAGGTATATTTCCCTATACCAAACATACAAAAACGAGTTCTATTTTGATATATACTGCTTTTCCTATTATCAAGGAAACTTGCATATTTCAGCAAGTACTGATATGCTTTTGGATATTTACGACATATATTTGCAGTATTATCAGTGGAGGACTGCTGTGTGATGACTACAAAATGCTCTGTGTGGGTAATTGTCTTATCACCAATATCAGAACTTTTTAGTAGTGGATAAATAACCTCCTCTTCAATATCAACAATATCATTGAACCCATTTATATAAGTGCCATCAATGCGCTTCAGTTCCATTACTTTGGCGCAATCGTGTTTAACACCGGAACGCCATTCAAAAGGAGAGAGACCATCAATCTCTTGTGTCCTATGGTATAACTCAGTGTTGGCAACAAACTTGTTAGCAGTCCAACCAAATGTCAGTATGTGTTGCTGGTTGTAGAAATCATAGACAAGACATTGTTTTGTAGCATAATTTCCCATCATACCGTAGAAGAGTGCTGCCGATACGGAAGCATTAAACTCGCGTTTGGCATCAATGTTGTATTGTTCCATATTGGCGATGAGGTAGGTTTGTGCCGCTTGTCGATATACTATACTTTTAATAGTAGAACTTTTTAGTAGCAAGGCAATATGAGCCTCTTCAGAACTCACCAAACTGAACATTTGATAACATATATATTCCGCAATATCAAAATTGCCTTTCCCCGTTATGGCTTCTATACCTTTTTGCCGCTTAAAATTTGACTTAACTGGTAAGTTTTTGCTGTCTAAAATTCCTAACTGACTATTAGTGACCCAAGGCGGGTTTCCCAATATCAAAATCTGTTTTCCTTGAATGAGCGGTTTGATAGAACTAAAATCAAATGAAAAGATATTATTGCAAAACAGATGTATTTGTACGGCATTTGAATATGGAGAGACCTTCTTTGTCGTTTCCGAGAGATATTCTGCATTAATTTCTATACCAATGATGTCGGTAATGGTATCAAATGTTTTTAGTGCAGCGGAAAGAAAACTCCCTCTGCCACAAGTAGGTTCTATTACTACCTGTGGTCGTATTCCTTTGGAATAGAGCAATTTGCAGATGGATAAGGCTAATTGCTCATTGGTTTGCCAATCTCCGTATTCTATTTGTGTTTTATTTTTCATCAACCAAAGGAATAATCGGAGTTACACCAGAGACATCTTCTTTCAGATTGACAATTCGGCTATATTGTAATCTCCATTGTAGAGCATTGGATATGGTCAGGTATCCGACTTGGGGCGGGCATTGCAGAATGCTTTGCGCAAGGCAATGTAGCGTTACTTCATCAGCAGGAATCTTGTGGTCTGATAGAAAGGCAAAGATGTCATCTTCGTTACCATTGTTTTGTATGATATTAAGAAGTCCCGTGGTGGTTTGGTAATCAGCCGTACGGCTTGCATCAATGAATGAGCATGCTACAAAATTCAGTTGTCCTGCTTTAGCCTTTTCATCATCGTGTTTGTCGTACACAAATAATATGAGATTATAGCCTAAACCATATATCTTTTGTTTGCTATCTCTATATGGGCAACTGGATTGTGGCTGGCGAATGGAAGTTACTTTAATATCTGTGTTTATAGAAGGCAAGTCCAATCCGTTGGCAGAACTGCCAATCTCAAGGTTGAATTGTTCTTGGAGATATTGTTGAAAAGTGTGCTCTACGAATGTACCTACGGCTTTCCCGTCAGTAACACCGTAAAGTTCCTCACGATATATTCCGCTTTCTTTGTTGCAAAAGTCTTTTGCACACTTGATAAGATTGGTAATGTCCAGTTTCTTCTTGTTGCTCATGGTTTTTACCTATTAATATAGCCTGTACGTCGTCTTCAGCACCTTGAACTCCGTGCGGCGGTTCAGTGAGTTGCACACCTGCTGTTGGTCTTCGGGCAGGGTGGTGATAAACGCTTCGTCAAGCACTTGGTCCACAGGCAGATACGGGTATTGTTTGTGCAATGCCTCGTCCACCACAACGGGTTTCTCTTCGCCATAGCCCACGGGGGTCAGGCGTTCCGCCTCAATGCCGTGCCGTATCAGGTAGTTGACTACCGACTGTGCTCGCTTCTCCGACAGCACTTTGTTGTCCTTGTCGTTGCCCACCATATCGGTGTGCGCCGACAGTTCAATGGTGATATTGGGGTTGTCGTTCAACAATCGGACAAGTCCGTTCAGTCCGCCCTCTGAGTTGGGTGTCAGGTCCCACTTGCCGAACTCGAAGAATATATTGTCCATCTTCACGGGCTTGGAAACGGGTGCCAGCGTGAAGTCCTGCTCATAAGAACGGCTGTCGGTCAGCCCCATGGTGGTCAGTTGCTGCTTTTGGTTGAGGTAGCCGCGTGCAGTGGCAAGCATCACATACCGCGTGTCCTTCTGCAACCGCAGGCGGTAGGTGCCGTCACGCCGTATCTGCGTCTTGACATTGGTACCGTCGTCGCCCACCAAGCGCAGCGTTGCCTCGGTGAGGTGCTCGCCTTGCGTGTCCATCACCTTGCCCTCTACAGTGAATACCATTTCGGGCAGTGTGAACGAATATATCTGGTCGTAGCCCTTCTTCTGACCGCGGTTGGATGAGAAAAAGCCATTCTCGGTAGTGCCCGCAAACGTAATGCCGAAGTCATCGTATTGGCTGTTGAACGGCATGCCCATATTGAACACCACCCACGCGGTGTCTGCGTGTTCGGCATAGAACAGGTCGAGTCCGCCATATCCGGGGTGCCCCTTCGAGGAGAAATACAGCCGTCCGTCGGCACGCATACATGGGAACAACTCGTCATCCGCCGTATTGATTTGCGGACCCATATTCTGAATATCCGTCCACCCGCCACCGTCCTGCACGGCAAAATAGATGTCCTTGCCGCCGAACCCGCCCGGGGCATCGCTGACGAAATAGAGTGTGTCGCCTGTGGCATTGAGAGAGGGGTGCCCCACGGTGATACTGCTGTCGCTGAACAACTTGAGTTCCTGCGCCTCGCCCCACTCACCGCTGGCGCGCGTGGAGGTATATATCTTCGCACCCAAGTCTTGTCCGTTGACGGGACATGAGTAGGTGAAATACATTGTCTTGCCGTCGGGCGAGAAGCAGCACACGCCGAGTTCGGCACTGCCTGTCTTTTTCTGTGTGCCGCCTTCCTCTCCTTCACCCTCAGCCGAAGCGTCTTCCTCGTATAGTCCCTCGCACAGGGCAATGTCTTCCCATTGTCCTGCTGCGTTCTTGCGCGCGGAATAGAGGTTGCAGGTTGCCGCACCAGTTACGGGCGAGTTGCGCACTTTCTTCTTGCTGCTCTTCTGCTGTTGGCGGTTGGAGGTGAACACCAACGCATCACCGTCCTCCGTGATAAACGCCGGTGCAAAGTTGGAGGTGCGCTTCTGGTTAAACTCCTTCGCAAGTGCTACCT
>ERZ808274.616-NODE-616-length-16359-cov-2.541033_pt1 | contig 16359 bp, 10 predicted proteins | sample MGYA00521277_ERZ808274 | MGnify/ENA primary metagenome ERZ808274 (study PRJEB31516, sample SAMN03275597) | gut metagenome | biome: mammalia-associated habitat; material: feces | host: Papio cynocephalus | place: Kenya | collected 2012-07-28 ... | reverse complement strand
ACAACTGGAGCACCAGCTACGACAGCCTTAACGATGTAAGCGCCTGTTGCAGGAGCGGCAACCTCAGATGCGTTGCGAGCCTCAGCTACTTTCTGACCAGCTACGTTGAACACTTCGATAGTCTCAGCTACTTCGCTTACAGCGATAACGTCACCGTTAACTGTGATGTTTGCAGCTGCAACTACGTTGCTTTCTACGCTGTCACCACCCTTCTTAGTAATCTTATAAACGCCCATACCGTTGAAGCATTTGAAAGTCAAGACAAGTGCAGAACCATCGTTCTGTGGCAAGCAGAAGATAGAGTGTACGCGAGTACCTACGTCTGAAGTCTGACCAAGACCGTCAGCAGGAACTGTCCACAATGGCTTCATTGACTCGAACGACATGTTTTCATCAACAGTTGTGATGATAGCCTGGCATTTGTGAGGGGCGTTATACTGACCTTCAGAATAAATCATCAAGTTAGTGCCGTCAACAGAACCTTCTGCGATACCGTTAGTTCCCTTATCCGGCTCAACAACTGTTCCTGACGTAATAACTCCATCATCGTCTTTCACTATCAAGTCAGCATTGCCGATGTTGTCAATCATAGCACCATCTGAGCCATAGAGAGCTGGGAGAGAAGTAAAGCCGTCGATGTAGAACATATTCATATTGCCCGACTTAGAACCGTCGCGGACAATCTTCAAAACAGAACCATAGCTAAAGCCTGCGATATTATTGGGGTGAGTTTGTCCAGCTTCGATTGCCTGGAAAGTAGCCTGGCCTGTCCAGCCGCCCATCCACTCGTCAGAACCTTTTTCGCGTACCCATTTGAATACGTTCATGTTGTCGTTAGCAGAAGTAACTGCCATAACTGTTGCGTTAGCCTCAGCGCCTGTGATGTCACCGATAACGTCGCAGTAGTCAACGCGGCCAATACCACCGTCAAAGAACAAGTCGCCAACCAAAGTGACAGCACCTGTAGTCAAGTCAACTGTATAAACCTCGTATTGTCCGTCACCCTTTGAGTTTGCGCTGAATGTTGCAGCATAGAAATGTCCGTACTCATCGAAACCAACTTGGTTGACAGCCAAAGCGCCGCTGAATGCCTCACCGCCCTTAGTCAATGCCAAAGAACCGAGGTAAGCACCTGTCTTAAGGTCAAATTTCTCGATTGTTGCAGTTTCACCGCTCAAGCCTACATAAACAGTTGTTCCATCTGTAGTTGCAGTACGTGCGCTTGTAGAAGCAATAGGGTTTGCTTTGTAAGCATCTTCTGTGTGGAAACGGTCAAAAACCCAAAGGTTTTCGCAATTGATGCCATCAACAGACTCATAAGTCTGGCCATCAGTTGCTGCAAATGCAGAAGCACCTGCGAGCATCAACATTGATGCAGAGAGTAAAAGTTTCTTCATAATTAAATAGTTTTTGTTAGTAAAATTCCTTTCTATTTAGGTTTGTTTTTGAAGCCGGTTGCACGGCTTTCAAATCACACCGCTAAAGTAGTGCTAACTTTCCGATGATGCAAATATTTCAAGCAAAATAATTGTATCAATTCCTTAAATTTTGTTTACTCCTTCTGCTGACCGCGTGAGCGGAACAATACCACTCTTTGGACGATGATGCCGACTGACCGCGTGAGCGGTCACGCTTTCAGTTAACCCCCGACATCGTCGGGGGACTGGTGTGCAACCGACTGCGCCGCACAAGCGCCGCCGCTGAAGCCACTGTTGACAGGCTCTCATTCCTCAGCGGCACCGCCCTGCGGTGCATGCCGCTCCTTTGCCCATCCCCGGACTGCGTCCGGGGTTAACTGAAAACGGGTCCGCGCTGCGGACCAACACCTCTGCTCTTGTCGACGCTGCCGACTGACCGCGCGAACGGTCACGCCTTCAGTTAACCCCCGACAACGTCGGGGGACTGATGGTCAACCGACTGCGCCGCACAAGCGCCGCCGCTGAAATATATAAGCATATATTTTGTATGTAAGACAATAAGTAATACTTTTGTCTTATGAGTTACACCCGAAATTTCCAACACATCGTTTTTCGCACCAAATGCAGCGAATTGACAATCCCCGAAGATCAGAAACGGATACTTTTGACGTTTCTGTTCGAGTATTGCAAACGAGCGAGAGTCTACCTCCGGCGCGTAAATGCCTACCGCAACCATGTGCATATGCTTGTAGACCTACCTCCATCTATGCCAATCTCTGAGTTTGTGAGAGGAGTAAAGTCACGCAGCAGCGCAGAACTCTCCCATAGCCGTGTTTTCCCATATTTCAACGGATGGGCTGTTGGCTATGCCTCGTTTTCTGTTTCCTACTATGAGGTTGAAAAAATCACAAACTATATAAAGAACCAAGAAGAACATCATCAGAGTACTTCTTTTGAAGAAGAGTTTCTGTCATTGTTACGTGTGAACGGAGTGACAGAAGACGAGTATGTCTTTAAAGATTAGCAACTCATTCCTCAGCGGCACCGCCCTGCGGTGCATACCTCCCCTTCGACCATCCCCGGACTGCGTCCGGGGTTAACTGAAAACGGGTCCGCGCTGCGGACCATCACCTCCGCTCTGATCACGACACCTCTCATGGACGATGCTGCCAACCGACCGCGAGCCAACCGACACCTACTGCCCTGAGCGACGAGCCGTCGCAGAGAGAGCCAAGTATATATAGGAGGAGCCGCGCCTATTCCGGCACGGCTCCTCTCTCTTATTGCAAGTGATTGCTATTTTCTAACGAACTTCACTGTCTTGACCGCACCGTCGACAACGATGCTGACAAGATATGTTCCGCCGGCAAGAACCGACAAGTCGGCATTGCCCTGTGCGTCGGTTTCCGCATTGAGCACCTGCTTGCCGTCGAGGGCGAACACAGCCACCGGCATACCTGCCACGCCTGCAGAAAGCACATTGTCGACAATCGTGATGCCATCGGCAGCAACGCTGTCCACACCGTCCATCGGAGTGGCATTGTAGGTGAATGAGAGAACCGGAGTCCAGTCGGACGTTGTCAGCTTACCGTCGACATAGTAGTTGAACTGCGCGCGCAGGAAGTATGACTTGCCATCCTCCAACATCTTCGACACCAGCTTGACGTCGCTGAGCACCGGAGTGCAGAACGTGCCCACAGGATATGTTCCGTTGTAGGACGTGCGCGCGGGGAATGTCTCCTTCTCGCTGATTGCGAAGTGGGTCGATGCCACGCCCTCCACCGGCTGCACGGCGACAACCTGGTCGGCATGGAGTGTGGTGCCGCTGGCAGCCGGAGTGACAAACGTAGGAGTCGGTATGCTTGCCGCCTTTGTTGTAAATTCAAAGACATCGGTGGTTTCCGTTCCGCCGTTCACTGTAGCGATAACCTTGGCATAATATTTCACGCCGGCTGAAAGCACATACTGCGGAACGGCAAACGATGTAGCCGTTGTTGTCTCATCAATCACAACGCTCTGGAAATTCTCCAGATTGCTTACGAGCAGCTGATACGACGTGTCCTTGCCGAGATCCGACCACGAGATTGTAGGAGTCATCTCAACGTTCCCGCTGCCGTCGGCAGGCGAAATCAGGCGGAAGATGTCGACCTTGAACGACTCCACTTTGCCGGCTTCCGTGTCGGTAGCGTTGTTGCCGCGGGCAGTAACAGTCCAGTAGTATGTCACGTCAGGCTCAAAGTTGCACATGCCAGCCGACAATGCCGCATTTCCGTTTGCCTCGAAGCGAGCCACTACATTTTTCATAGCGGCATCGGTGGCAATTGCGATTTCGCTCACTTCGGCAGAACCGTTCCATTTGAACTGGAATCCCTTCGAAGCCAATTCGCCGTTGACAGGATATGTCATCACCGGCTTCTCAGAAGCCGTGACCGCAGCGCCTTCAAACACCGCGCTGTACTCGTTGCCGTAGCGGTCGAGCACGGCAACGGCATAGCGGTAGTTGCCGAGGTTGGCGTCTGAGATGCCGAAACCTTCATATTTCGGAAGCTCTGCAGGAATCTCAAACGATTTGCTGTAGGAATTGCCGATCAGATATTGCGCATCCTTATAGAAATGCTTGCTGTCGACGTTCGACGGCACGGCATAGACGGTGAAACGCACGTTGTCCGGACCGTTCCACGTCAGGGTGCGGCCGCTGCGGACAACATTGCTTACTGAACCAGGATACGCCACCTTTTCCCATGTTGTGGCAGGAGTGAGCGCCTTGGTGTCGAACACCGTGTTGCGCAGATAGCGGAACAGCGACAACCATTTGCCGTCGACGCGCTCACGGCGTGCAGAGAGCGATTTCCACGGGAAATAGACCATTCCCGGGCACTCGCCCACCACGTTGGTGTGGGTCATCGTAATCTGGTCGTAGAACTCCGACAACGGGCAGCTGCTGCCCTGCGTGTTGCTCAAGTCCTGGCTGATGAAGCACTGACGGTTGAATTTGGCAGCCGCCTTATACCACCACGGAGTGATTAAAGCATAGTCGGCAGCCGAATAACCGATTTTCCAGTACACCTGCGGCGAGATAAAGTCGATAGTGCCTTCCGAAAGCCACGCCAACGGGTCGGAGCAGATGCCGTCATACTGCCAGTCGCTGCCAGGGCATGGCTCGAGGCCATAATCGTCGGCATGCTTTCCAGCCACACCTGCAGGACCGATGCCGAAGCGCACCCAAGGCTTTGCCGCCTTGATTGCCGCATAGAGCTGGCGCACCATGTCGTTGACATTCTCACGACGCCAGTCCAATTGCGACATTGTGCCGCCAGCGGCAGTGTATTTAGCATAGTCGGCAGCGTCATAGCTTGCCGGAAGACCGTTCTGATAGAAATAGTCGTCAAACACCACGCCGTCGACGTCATATTTGCTGATCAGGTCGATTGTCACATCGATGATTCTCTGCTTTACCTCCGGGAGAGCCGGATTGAGGATGGTCCATGTTCTTCCGTCCTTTTCCCACTTGATCAGCCAGTCAGGATGGCTATTCTCATAGTTTTTGTCGCCGCCGGCGCTACCCCAGCCCGTGCTGTAGGTAGAGTTGATGTAGCGGTAAGGGTTCATCCATGCATACACCTCGATACCACGTTTGTGGGCATTCTCAACAAGATATGCCATCGGGTCGAACGCCGGAGCCACACCGCGTGTGCTGGAAACGTAGCTTGACCACGGCTCATACTTTGAGTCGTACATAGCGTCGCACATTGTGCGCGCATGGTAATAAATCGTAGTGAAATTGTTGCGCTGCAGCGAGTCGAGGTTGTTTTGACAAATTGTTTTAAGTGCCTCCGCATTGTTGACAGTTATCGGGCTCGACGGCCAGTCGGCAACATACGCCGACATCCACGTGGCTCTCTGCTCACGCTTCAATGCCTGCGCCTGGAACGCCGCCGACAACAACACCGCCGAAGCGGCTGCAGTCATTAAGATTTTCTTTATCATATTCGTTGTTTTGTCTCTCCGTTTTAAAGCAATAGCCGTCCCCCTATTGCTTGACAACAAAAAGGAACGACTATTGATGTTTTCTATACAGTCAGGAAACCGTTAGAACAGTTTCGTCTTGTTAGGATTGATTACGATGCCCAGAATCTTGTCGGCAACAACAGGCACACTGACAATCTTGCCTGCGGCATAGTCGTAGTATTTCAAGCCAGTTGCAAAAGCCGAATTGTCGGCGGCAGCCTTGTTGAAGCCGAAGTAGACGTTACCAGTTTCCTTGTCGAGAGCCATCTGCGTGCAGTATACACCCTCATCGGCTGTAGAGTTCATCGCATCAGCAATCATCTCGAAATTATGGTCTTTCAAGAAGCCTTTTTTGTCGACAGTCTCGTTGTCGGCAGGCAATGGATAAACATAGAATCCGTCGCCGTCCTGCCAACGCCAAACGTAGAGAGCCTTGCGAGTCTCATCGATAGTGAACGCCTTGATTTTCACATCCTTAAGGATTATTCCATACGGAGCTGTGGCAGTCTTGTAGTCGCTGACAATGTCAGTGGTCTTGAAACGATAGATACCAGTACCGTTGTAGCACTTACCCCACCAGTACATACCCTTTGAGTCCTTCTCGATAGTTGTGCTGATAGCACCGTAAGCAAGACCGCGAGAGTAGTAACCGAGCTGGTCGTTCTTCACCAGGTATGTGCTGCTCTCCTTACCGCCACGGGTGTTGAGCGCAGTTTTGCGCAAACCGGTGTTACGGTCAGAGTAGATCAGGTCATTTCCATCGACAGTTCCGAAGAACGGGTCGTTGAATGCAGTCTGACCAACGTTTGTAACAAACAGGTTTGTGGACTTGCCGTCGACAGTCATCACATTGATTTTACCGTCGCCGAGCACACCATCGGCATCGTTCACGTAAGTGTACTGCTTGCCGGCGTCGAGGATGTAAATCCAGCCTTGTCCGTCAGCGTCCTTATAGTACACCAAGTTGAACGGCATGTTGCCACTGCTTACGCCCATATCGAACGGAAGGTTCTTTGTGCCTTCAGGAAGCTCGCTGTCAGGGATAATCTTCATCGCTTTGATGTTGCCGCCCACTGTGGCGAAATAGAGAGTCTGATACTCCTTGTCGGCACCAACTTGAACGTTTACATAGCTTTCCTCAAGCTGGCGGTTCTCACCGTCGATGTCGAAAGTGGTCTTCAGCGTGATGCGCTGCGAACCGATGTTCTTGAAGTGCACCTTGCCAGGATAGTCCACCTTGCCATTTTCATCGGCATAGCCGGTGAAAGTTGTCATCGGGTTGCCATCCGCATCGAGAGCACCTTCCGGGAATGTCCATTCATATTTCACCTTCTTGTTTTCAGGGTTAGGCAGGAAGATGTTGAACTCCACGTCAACGTCGTTTACAGTCAACACCTCAGCCGACTGGCTTTGGATTGACAGCACCGGAGCGATGTCGTAGATCATGATAGGATATGTGCGCGAGCCGACGCCGTCGATAGTCAGTTTCACTTGATATGTACCGGCTTTTTCGAATTTGTGCACAGGATTCTGCTCCGTTGAAGTTGTACCGTCGCCGAAGTCCCAAGAAGGATTGCCCTGCTTGTAGGAAGTGTTGGTGAACTGGATGTGGGAAACCACATAGTAGTCCTGACCATATTGAACCTGACCGTCGGCGCTTGGAGCCACAGCGTATGTGAAGTCCACATCCTTCGACGGGAAATCCTTGTAGTCAGGATCCGGGTCGACGCACGACGACACCATCATCACCAACGCTGCGATAAAGCTGATATTCAATAATATTCTTTTCATTTGTCTTTTTCAGTTTTAATTAGTTAAGCTCAATTTGCTTGATGCCCGACTCACCGGTTGTGTAACCGCAGTGACCTTCGGTGTCAAACACCTTGAATACAAGGTTCAAGCTGTATTTGCGTGAGAAGTCAACTTTGTAAGCCTTGTCGGAAGTGCTGTAGATCCAGTCGGTGAAAGGAATCAAAGAAATCAAATCCTTGAACACCGGCATATACTCGTCGCGCACTGCAGTGACAACGCCACCAGTATTGTCGTCGTAACGGCAGAACACCCAAGGCGAAGACTTGTAGACGTCGTAGTAGGTCTTTGAAGGGTCGGTTGCGTCGGCAGTCGGCACTTCGTGATATACAGTCTTTCCGTCGACAATGTCAGTGTAGTATTTGCCTACAACAACCGTAGCGTCTGTAAACCAAACGTCGCTCTTCTCAGTGCCTTCAGCAGGAACAAGAGAATTGAGGGCTGTCTGGTCGAGAGCCGGATATTTTGCAATCACACCCTGCACCTGCTCTGCAGTGAAATCGTAGTTGATATACACACCGCGGAGGTCGGAATAGTAAGTGTTGTCCTTAGTCAGGTAGTCAATCACCTTGTCGGTGAAAGTCTGCTTGAAGTCGGCAGGATAGTAAGAATCAAACTTCTTCTGGTCCCAATTTTCAGGAGTAGCCCATGTCACAGATTTCAAAGTCTGCGAAGTAGGGATTTTAGTGTCAAGCTGCCATTCGTGACCGTTCCATGTTGCCATAGAGTGAGGGAACGAAGCCGACATTGACGTGCGGACAGTGTCGCTGACGTTTACAGTCTGTGTGTACTTCAAAGAAGAAGTCAAGCCTACAGTAGCGGCAGCTGTTTCTTTGAGCACCACTGTTTCCCAAACCTCAGAGTGGTCAGGAGTGTGATCCTTGTCGGTGTAGTATTTACCGGAAATCTCGATGCTGTCGCCGGCCGCAGCCACAGTGCTGCCCACCGACCAAGTGACAGTAGGCACAGGCTGACCTGCATCCATAATGTCGCTGAACGGGTCGTTGGTCTCGCACGATGTCATTGCGATCAAAGCGAGAGCAGTGGCTCCTAATTTATATTTCAAATTCATAACTTAAATTCTGTTTAGTGTTAAACAATTATTTGCCGGTCAAAGAAGAACGTACACCAGCCTCCTCAGCCCAAATCATCGGTTTGCGAAGCCACTCGAAGTTCTTGTAAGCGCCGAGACGCTCAAGTTCGTTCTTGTTGTACTTCTCCTCAGTCTCAGGGTCGTAGTTGATACGCTGAATCCAAGTGTCCTCCTTCTGCGCGTCGGTCAAACCGTCAATCCAGTATGGAGAGTAGAGGTTGTAAGGACGGCGGAGTTTCGGATAAACGATTTCCTGGTTTGCGCCAATACCGTGGTTGTTACGGTTGTTGCTGTAGTGGTAGCGACGCATATCGGTCCACTGCTCAGGCTGCATGTACATAGCCACATACTTCATTTCCATCAAGTCGCTCAAAGAGAACTCAGACGGGTTGAAGAACCAGTGGTGGTTACCCTTTGTCGCAGGGTCGGTCACGCCTTTCACACGCTGCGGGTTGCTCTTGTCATTCTCATCCTTCTCAGGCATTGTAGCATCATCGAGGAATGCATCGACGATAGCGTCCCAGTAATATTTAGACTTTGTGAAATCGCCCTCTTTGTCGCGGGCATCAAGTTTCACATAACCGGAAGCAGTCATGTTGCCAGGATACATTACTTCAGGATGTGCTTTCTGGAAAGCAGCGAGATGACGCTCGATGTTTGCGCGGGTAGCCTCTTTTGCAAGCTCGCAAGCCTTTGTCTTGTCGCCCTTCCAATAGTAAGCCTCAGCCTTGATGAAGTAGAGCTCCTCCATTGTGAACAAAGGCACGTAGGCATCGGTAGAGCCGGCGTAAGCACCAGTGAAGAGATTAGGATAAGCGTTCTTTGTAAACTTCGAGTTAGGCACACCGATGTTGTTTTCCAACCAGCGGAGTTTGATGGTCGAAGCATCGTTGGTTGCCGATGTAGGACCTGTGCGCGGAGTGAAGAGCAGAGCGGCACGAGGGTCGTCGGCATAGCCGCGGCGTGCAACAAACTTACCGGCATTTGTGGCATCACTCTGATTGAACACACCCATGATGTCGGCGAGCATAAACTTAGAAGGCACAGCGTCGGTCAACAGGTTGGCACGCGACTCCCATGCGTTGATTACAGGCTGCGACTCGCTCCACGGACAGTTCTGCTGCTGCGTTCCGCCGTCGAAGTTGTAGCGAGGCTCGCTGCCGAAGAATGTGCCGTACATCGGGTCGGCTTGCCAAATCTGGATAGCCTTGTCGGCTGCGGCGATGATAGCGTCGCAGGTAGCGGCTGAAGTGTTTACGTTAGGAATGTTGCGGAGCAACAGACGAGCCTTCATTGCATAAACCAGACCTTTCCACTTGTTGAGATCGCCGGCATATACGCGGTCGATTTTCTTTGTGATGTTCTGGTTGCCCGGAGCCTGAGTGTATTCAGGATTCTCGAAATCGGCAGCCAACTGGTCGCACTCGTTGAGCATCCAAGCATAGATGCTTTCCTGAGTGTCGTAAGTAGGCGAGTTCGACTTGTAGGCGTTGCTCAAAGGCATATCGCCGAAAGCGTCGGTTGTAAGCTGAGTCGACATCAAGCGGACTGCGCGTGCAATCAACTTGTAGTTTGGCGAACCCACATTATCAGCGTTCGTCATCAGCTCGTTCACGTTGCGGCCAATGTCATAGAAGTGGCGGCGCCACTGCGGGTGACGGTTCATAGTCAAGAATTCCCAACCGCTCTTGTAGCCATAAGCACCGGTTGCCGATTTGCCTGTAGTTGTGAGGCACTGCGACAAATAGATGTAGTATTCGGCGTGGTCGTAGTTGGTCTGTGCCGCATAGTAGACTATTGTCGGAAGTCCTGTCTCGGCGGTGATACCCTTCGATTTGTCAGAACTTACGTTATCGTCGAGCATGTCGGCGCAGCTGGTGCCGAGGGCGCCAACGAGCAGCGACAATGCCATTATTTTGAATTTATTCATACTGTTCCTCGTTTTTTAGAATGTAGCACTAAGTGAGAAGTTGAACGAGCGTGCAGTCGGCACACTGTAGTTGTCGATGCCGGCAGCACCTGTACCACCACCTGTACCGGCAAGGATCTGAGGATCAGTTCCGGTGTATTTGGTGAGCAGGAAGAGGTTACGTCCAGTTGCAGAAACCTTCAGACCCTTAACCGGGCATTTCTTCGAGAGGAAGCGGCTGAGGTCGTAGCCCACAGTCACGTAGCTCAAACGGATGTAAGAGCCGTCCTCGATGAAGTTTGAAGACACTGCGTTATAGTAGTTGTTGACGAAGTTGCTGTCGAAGAGCACCGGAGTGGTGTTTGGAGCATAAGTTCCGTCGGCTTGCTTAACCACACCTTTCACGAGCACTTCGCGGCTGCGGTATTTTGTCATCAAAGCCTCCATACCATTGCTGTTCAAGCCACGACGTGTAACGTTTACAACGTCGCCACCACAACGGCCGTCGAACAAGAAACTAACAGTCAAGTCTTTCCAACGGAAGTTGGAACCGAGACCGAGCAGGAAGTCAGGCTCACGGTTACCGATCAAGTTACCCTTTGCCGGGTTGATGAGCGGGTAGCCAGACTCGTCGCAGATAATCTGACCGTCGGCAGTGCGCTGATAGTCCTTACCCGAGATTGCTGTCGTAGACTCGTTGAGATAAGCAGAAGCGAAGATGTCGCCATACTGACCGCCCTGGATCTCAGACACTCCTTCAGGAAGCGAAACAACCTTACCACGGTTGAACGAGAAGTTGGCATTCACAGTCCAGTTGAAGTCCTTATTGCGGATGATGTCCTGACCGAATGTAAGCTCAAGACCCTTGTTCTCGATAGAACCCTCGTTACGAGTTTGGAGGATAGTACCTGATGTCGGCGACACACGCACCTGTACAATCTGGTTGTCGACAGTGGTAGAGTACCAAGCCACATCCAAGCGAGTGCGAGAGTCGAAGAAACGCAAGTCGGCACCAATTTCCCAAGAGCTTGTCATCTCAGGCTCAAGAGTGTTGGCAACAGCAGTTGTTGCGTCTACACCCCAACCACCGTCAGGGAACAATTCCCAGTTCTTATAAGAAGTGGTGAAACGGTAGGCAGGAGCGTCCTTACCAACCTTTGCCCAGTTACCACGGAGTTTACCGTAAGAGAACACCTTGTTGCTCAAGTGGAACAACTCAGAGAAAATCAAGCCACCGGTTACCGATGGGTAGAAATATGTGCAGTCAACTTGTTTCAAAGTTGAAGAGCCATCATAACGGCCAGTCACAGAAAGTTGTGCCATGCCCTTGTAGTCGAAACGGAGCTCGCCGAAGTAGCCGAACTTGTTTTTGCGCGTGTGAGACAACGACATGTTGTAGTCGCCAGATTTAGAGAACAAGCTTGGGTCGGTGTTCATGAAGCTGTAGAAGTCGCCCTCAAGAAGGAAGCGCTGACCAGCCAACGAAGCCTCGACACCCTTGTTTTCCTTATATTCCGCACCAGCCAATACGTTGAGCGTGTAGTCCTGAGCGAAAGTCTTCTTATATGTACCAACGATCTGCGCAGTGAGCTGCGAGCTGTTTGAAGGCTTGAACGAGTAAGAACCGAATTTATACTGATACTTAGAGAAAGCGTCAGATTCAGGATCCTCGAAGTCGGTTTTTACAAAGCGAGGCACAGCATACGACTCATAGTTAGAGTAGCCCTTATCGTAACCGATCTTACCTGTAAACACGAGGTCCTTGATTGGCTCGTAGCTTACTTGACCGTTGATAATCATACGAGTAGCCTCCGTTTCGCTCTTGTCGTAGTAGCGACCGTAGTAAGGAGAAACAGTTGCTGTGATACGGCCAGCGTCGTTAAGGATGTCGCGGTCGTCCCAGTTGTCGTAGAGAGCCCACCAGTTAGGACGTCCTTCCTTAGTAACGTAGTCAGACATATCCTTATTAATAGGCCAAGCGTAGATTGGCGACATGCTGTTGCCGAATCCGCGGCTCTTTGAGTTTACGAAGTTGGCAGAGAGTTGAACGCTCACTTGGTCAGACGGCTTGAAGTCGGTCTTCACAAACACGCTCAGACGGTTCTTATAATCCTTAGGTACCATACCTTCGTTGTTCATATAGCTTGCAGAAGCGTAAGCGTTGAATTTCTTGCTGCCGCCCGACAGAGAGAGGTCGTATTTCTGCAGGAATCCAGTGCCGAGGAAGTCGCCCACATTGTCATATACGCGGTCCTCGCTTGTGAGATATGAACCCCAGCCACCGCTTGCAGCGTTGCGCGAATAGAATCCGCCGCCGCCAGCCTCATAGAGGTTCTGGATTTTCGGAGTGTGGATAGCGTTTGAGATTTCCCAACCGCCAGTTGCAGTAACCTGCATTGTGCCTTCCTGACCACGTTTTGTGGTAATCATGATGACACCGTTGGCAGCCTCCTGACCGTAGAGGGCTGATGCAGCCGCACCCTTCAGGACACTCATGTTTTCAATATCGTTAGGGTTCAAGTCACCAAGGCTCGAGCCGCTACCACGGATAGGTATACCGTCGACAATCACCAACGGCTCGTTGCTCTGCGAGATGTTGATTGACGAAATGGCACGGATAATCACCTGTGTTGAACCGTTAGGCGAACTACCGCCGGTCGACACTTGCAGACCGGCAACCTTACCTTGCAAGCTGTTTGCAAAGTTGGCGCTCTGTCCTGCCGACACGTCGTCGGCGTTAAGCGACTGAACGGCGAAGTTCAGTTTTTTCTTTTCTTGTGTCTGCCCCATGGCGGTTACAACCACCTCTTCAAGAACTTGTGAGTTCTCTTGCAGCACAATGTCAACCACGTCGCGACCGCCGACTTTAACTTTTTGCGGAGTCATACCAACGTAGGTAACCACAAGGACGTCATTGTCCTGAGCCTCAAGCGTGTATTTTCCGTCAAGGTCGGTAGCAGCGCCACGCGTGGTGCCTTGCACCTGCACAGACGCGCCAATAATGGGCTCTTTGTCGCTCGCCGAAGTAACCACACCGGTCACCGTGCGGGCATAACCCATAACCGCAAAGAGGGAAAACAACAGTAGCAATAGCTGTTTCTTCATAATTACAGTTTGTTAGTTTTATAAAAGGTTTAATCTCTCTCTAATTCTTTGACCGCCGGTTGTTAAATTTTAAGTTTACAAACGTTATTTTTCAACCTCCAACAGCGCGTTTTTAACACTACGCCTCAAATTCCACTCAAAAACTCTACAATAGGGCCTAAGTCGCCTCCAAGACGGGCATTTTACGCGCCACAAACTTACTTTCTTTTTCCCATATCAAACGAAAATTGGCATCCCTTTTTCGGTTTTTGTAACTTTATTTTTGTATTACATACATTTTTTCACAATTACCAAATCTCCGGTAATTCTGCTCCTAAATGCGAGCTTCTGACGGCGGCACAGCGAGACGTATGGAAACAAAAAAAGGATTGCCGAAGCAATCCTTTTTTCAAGTTGTCTTACCCGGATTCGAACCAGGACAGGCAGAACCAAAAACTGCAGTGCTACCATTACACCATAAGACAATCCTAACCAATGAGACTCATCGTCCCAAAAGCGGTGCAAAGATATGCCGTTTTTTTCTGCTGTGCAAATTTTTACGTCATTTTTTCAAATTTCTTGGCGAAGATTGCTTAATTTTGTACACATTAAAGAGAAAAAGTTATGAAAGTTGGAGACATCGTGCGCTACCTCAACGCTGTTGGTGGCGGAAAAGTTACAAAAATAGACGACAAGATTGCATACGTTGAAGAGCCCGACGGCTTTGAGACGCCGGTTCTTATCCGCGAATGCGTGGTTGTAGACCCCGACGGCGGAATCGTGCCGAAAAAGAAGTTCGGCAGCAACGAGCCGAGCAAATATGAAGCGCCGGCGGTGGCAAAGCCGCAGCCCAAGCCGCAAGTGTCGGAAAACAACATGCCGGTGGTTGAAACCGCTGACGGCGATGTGCTCAATGTGGTGCTCGGCTATGAGCCTGGCGAAGCGAAGCATCTCAACACCACAACTTTCGACGCCTATCTGGTCAACGACAGCAACTATTATTTATATGTGGTATATGCCACGCGTGGCGACAGCCGTGAATGGACATGCCGCTTCTCGGGCATTGTGGAGCCTAACATACAGGTGCATCTCGAGGAGCTGCGCCACGAAGATCTGCCGGAGCGCGAGCGCGTGTCTGTGCAGTATGTGGCATTCAAGAGCGACAAGGCGTTCCGCTTGAAGAACCCAGCCGCCGTGGAGTTCCGTCTTGACGCCACAAAATTCTACAAGACACATTGTTTCCACGACAATATGTACTTCGACAATCCCGTGATTGCCTACGACATTGTGAAAAACGACGTGCCACAACGCCAGATGGTGATTGACAGCGGAGAGCTGGAGCGCGCCATGCGCGAGAAGAAAGCCGCCGACAAGGCGCGCCGTCCCGTGGTAAAGCATCAGCCCGAACAGCACAAGAAAGGCGAGATTATCGAAGTGGACCTGCACATCGACGAGCTGCTCGACTCGACCGCCGGACTGACAAACAGCGAGATGCTCGACGTGCAGCTGCGCGAGTTCCGCCGCGTGATGGATGAAAACGCCAACCGCCACGGTCAGAAAATCGTGTTTATCCACGGCAAGGGCGAGGGTGTGCTGCGCAAGGCAGTGCTCGACGAGCTTAAACGCAAATACAAGAACTGCGAGGCGCAGGACGCCTCGTTCCGCGAATACGGCTTCGGCGCAACCCTTGTGACCGTACACTGATGATAGCCTATTTCTCATGCACGGGCAACAGCCGCCGCGTGGCCCAACTGCTGGCGGAACGTCTCGGCGATGACGTCGTCGACCTCCGCCCGCTGCTACGCGCCGCAGAGCCGTCGGTCGGCATCGACGGAGGCAGACTTGTTTTTGCCTTTCCCATACATTCATGGGGGCTGCCAAAAGGTTTCGCCGATTTCCTCATCCGTCTGCGCATCAACGGCAAACCGCAATACTGCTGCATGGTGGCAACGTGCGGCGACGACTGCGGACTTGCCGCCAGCCAATGGCACGAGGCGATGGAGGCGAAAGGACTGACCGCCGACGCCGCATACTCCGTGCAGATGCCCAACACATACGTCATCTTCCCCGGCTTCGACGTAGACAAGCCCGAAGTGGAGCAGCGCAAACTATCCGACGCCCCGCAAGCGGCCGACGCCCTGTGCCGGCGAATCGAGGCGATGGAGAAAGGCGACTTCACGCACCACGGCAGCGTTGCCTGGCTGAAATCGCGCATAATCTATCCTTTGTTCATGCGCCACGTAGACGACAGGCCGTTTGCCACAACCGACGCCTGTGTGGGTTGCGGCCGATGCGCCGCCGTCTGCCCCACCGCCAACATCACAATCACCTGCCGCCATCCACAATGGCACGGCGACTGCCTCAACTGCCTCGCCTGCTACCACGCCTGTCCGCATCACGCCGTCACGTTCGGCAAGCGCACCCGCGGCAAAGGGCAATACACCTGTCCCGACAATAAATCCACAAGTAAATGATACTGCTTGCATTCATCGGTTCGCTTGAGTTTTACGTCATCGCATTCGCCGTGGCGATAGCGTTGGTGGCACTGATGGCGCGCCCTGCCGACAAAGGCGAGGCACAGACGCTGTTTGCGCACGGCGTTGCCGACGATCCGTGCGGCGAAGACGGCATTGTGATGACAACCGACAGCGACGGACGGCTTGAATGGACCCGTCACGGTGTGCATCTCGACACGCCCGACTGTCAAGTGAACTGCGCCATAACGGTGATTGACAACGACATAAAAATCATCGAGCGCAAGGCCGACGACAAGTTGGCGGAAATATGCCACACCGACCGCGACATTCACTTCTCCTGTCTGCAGGCACTGCGCCCGGGACGCTACCACCTATATTATGAGGCGGCATGGAGCGGCGAATGGGCGTCGGGCTACATCCGCATCCCCACTTCTCTGCCCAAGAGACTCGATGTGCATATGTGATAAAAATTCCGACATATTCAACTTTTTCCTTAACTTTGCACGTACCTTAGATTTGCAGCGGCAAACCGAAACTGAAATAGAAATGGTAAATTTGCAG
>ERZ808274.614-NODE-614-length-16401-cov-8.966169_pt1 | contig 16401 bp, 14 predicted proteins | sample MGYA00521277_ERZ808274 | MGnify/ENA primary metagenome ERZ808274 (study PRJEB31516, sample SAMN03275597) | gut metagenome | biome: mammalia-associated habitat; material: feces | host: Papio cynocephalus | place: Kenya | collected 2012-07-28 ... | reverse complement strand
ACCCGTGGCTTTGTTCCACGATGCTCTGGTAATTCAATTACCGAGTAGTTCACAAGCCTCATAAACGAAATATATTCTTAAAAAGGGTTTGTGCTTATATTCTGAGAAGGAGGAGATTATGAAGAAGAGTTTACCAGTTGGTTCCCACTTGTTTCCAATGCCTGTTTATATGATTGCTACATACTCTGATGATGGCAAGGTCGATGTGATGAATATGGCATGGGGAGGAATCTGTGCAGAGAATATGGTTGTTCTCAACCTCGATGAGGACCATATGACAAGCAAGAATATCAAAAAGAGAATGGCTTTTACACTAAGCGTTGCTGACTCATCCCATGTGAAGGAGTCCGATTTCTTCGGCCTAGCATCTGCAAATAAGATTGCTGACAAGTTTGAAAGGAGTGCAATGCATGCTGTGAAAAGCGAACATGTCGATGCTCCTGTTATCGAGGAATACCCTTTGACACTTGAGTGCAAAGTAGTCGAGCTAAGGCACTCAAAGGAGGGATTCTCTGTTCTTGGTGAGATTGTGAATGTCCTAGTAGAAGAATCTGCTTTGGATGAGAATGGCAAAGTTGATGTGAAAAAACTTGATGCTATCGTCTTCGATACATTCAAATTTGGTTACTACTCAATTGGTGAAAAAGTCGGCTCTGCTTTCAAAAGCGGTGCACAATTGCTTAAAGGATAATGGTTGAAAATGTGCTTGCCAAGTATGCAGCGTGCCTGACATACAGCAAGTACAACTGTCAATTTTATATAAAAATCGCTAGTAGAAATAGCAAAAATAGCAATATAATAGCTCCAGAGGTGACATGTGGAGAAGTACATACAGCGCATCATAGACATACAGAGCAAACTCGATGGCAAGTCTCTTTTCCTTTTCGGCCCGAGGCAGACAGGAAAAAGCTCTTTGATAGCAAATCAGATTAAGGATGATGTGAAGCTTTCATGGTCACTTCTCAATGCAAGGATAAGAAGAAGATGCCAATCTGATCCTGGAGTGCTGCGTGATGAGATCGAGACAAGAGAAATCCATGATGGGCTTGTGATCATCGATGAGATCCAGAAAGTGCCAGAGCTTCTTGATGAGGTACATCTACTGATTGAGGAGACAAAAATCAGATTCCTTTTAACAGGCTCGAGCGCAAGACGGCTGAAGGAGCAGGGTGTGAATCTTCTTGGAGGACGAGCTGGAAAGATGAATCTCCATCCCTTCGTATGGCCGGAAATCAGAGAGTTCAATCCAGCGCTGGATAGGATTTTGAAATACGGCTTGCTTCCGTCAGTATTTCTCTCAGATGTTCCTGATGATATTCTTGATGACTACATCAATGTCTATCTTCAGGAAGAGATAGCAGGAGAAGGTCTTGTAAGGCAGCTTCCTAAGTTCGAACGTTTTCTTGAAGTTGCATCTCTTACAAATGCTGAGGAGATCAATTACTCCAATATTGCAAGTGATGTGATGATGAGCAGGAGCTCCATAACAGAATGGTATGGTATCCTCTATGACACAATGATAGGCTTTGCTGTCCAGCCGTACACGAAGACGAAGAAAAGAAAGGCTGTAGAGACTGAGCGCTTCTACTATTTTGATGTTGGTCTGGTGCGCGTTCTCCTCGGGCTTGGAGAACTCGTTGATACCCAGGCTGAGTATGGCAAGCTATTTGAGACCTACATTGCAGAGGAACTATCAGCATATCTTGATTATAACAGGCGCAAGGAGAAGCTATCATATTGGCGTACGCGCCAGTCATCATTCGAAGTGGATTTCGTAATCGGAGATGAGGTTGCCATCGAAACCAAGACAACAAAGCTTGTCAATGAAAATAAGGATCTTAGAGGACTAAGGGCATTGAAAGAAGAAGGGATTTTCAAGAAGTACATTGTTGTTTCGAGAGACAGCATTTCAAGAACGACAGATGATGGCATAACACTTCTTCCTTGGAATCTTTTTCTGGACTGGCTTTGGAACGGAAAGATACTCTGATCTTTGATTGCAAAAAATCATAGCAAGCATAATGACTCTTAGTAGCAAAGCCTGTCAGTTGTAATTTGCCATACACTAATCTCGATCAGTAGAGCTATTAGCCCGGATAATGCGCAAATCGGTTTTGAAAAAAATAAGAGCTGCCTCAATAATATGAAACAGCTCCCTATTCTCTATTAGTATTAACCGTTTACTCTTTCGAGATATTCCTTGGTCTCTGTGTTGACTCTGACTTTCTCGCCTTGCTTGATAAAGCCTGGCACTCTGATTCTCAAGCCAGTTTCGAGAACAGCATCCTTTGTAACGCCTTGGACTGTATCGCCTCTGGCAGCATCTTCTGTCTCTGTGACTACATATACAACCTTTGAAGGAATCTGGATATCGAGCACTTGGTCTTCCCACATTGTCACTCTATATGTCTCTCCTTCCTTCATCAAGTATTGGTAGTCAGGGAAACTCTTCATTGGAACTTCGATCTGCTCGTAGTTCTCTGTGTTCATGAATGCAAGATTCTCGCCATCATTGTACAGATATTGGAAATCGTGGTCCTCGATTGTGATATCTTCTGCGTTGTCTTGTGATTTCATTGTCTCGGAAAGTGTCTGTCCTGTTGCTGGGCTCTTTAGCTTTAATCTTACGAATGCTGAACCTTTTCCAGGGTTGACAAATTCTCTTTCGATGCAAAGGAAAGGCTGTCCCTTTATAAGAAGCGCTGTTCCCTTCTCGATCTGTCCTGCTTTGATCATTTTATTACCTCTAGTTATTTATTTCCAAAAGTGGCAATTTATACGCCGTAAAGTAGAATATCAGAAAGAGATAGAGAAAGTAAAGGTCTAGTATTTTGGCCTCAACATTTTTGACATTGGAAATGCTAGAAGAGGCCCAATCTCATCACCTTTGTATTGGCATAGAAGAAGCCTGTCGAGTCCTATTGCGACTCCTGAGCACTCCGGCATATCGAGATTCGCAAATGAGAAATCTGCCAAGCTTATGACATCGCCTGTCCCTTTTCTTGTTCGCTCTAATAGTTTTTGCTCCTTCTCGTAATATGCTTTGATTCTTTTCTTATCAGTCTCCTCAGTGTAGCAATTAGCAACCTCGATTCCATTTATATACATTTCCCATCTCATCTTGTATGGCCTGGTGGGGTAATTCTTCGCAAGGCATTCTATTTGCATCGGATAGTCTACCAAAAACACGATTCTGTCTTTTGGGATGCTTGGCTCTACATATGTCAAGAATATCCTATTGAATGTATCCTCCCATGATTCATTCTCGGGAACGTATAATGATAGCCTTTCGGCTTCTTTCTTCAAATATGAATACTCTTGTGCCTTCAAGAGATCCACATTCGCATATTTTTCCATAGCATCCTCTACAGAGATGATCAATGCATCCTTTTCGAGCCATGGCTGTTTTTTGATGGCTGTGCTTTTTATCATGTCGATAGTCAGCCCGATCGAATCCTTGTCTGTAAAGCCCATCGTATAGTACTCGAGCATAGTGAACTCAGGGTTGTGTACATCTCCAAGTTGCTCGGAGTTCCTGAAGCATGTCGAGATCTGGAATATCGATCCAGACGATGATGCAATCATCTCTTTCATGAATATCTCAGGCGATGGGATGAGATATAGATCCTTGTTGCCTACAAATTCGTTTATGAATTGTGTCTTGAAGGCCTTTATAGTTGGTTCTGGAATCAAAGATGGAGATAACGATGGAGTGAATACTTCCAAGTAATCTTTTGCAATGAAGTAATTTCTTATATTCATAAACAGCTCTGAGCGAGCTTTTTGTGCATCAAAATCGAACATAATGAAAGGATAGCGAGCTGGTTTATGTTGTTCAAGCTGTGAGATGCTTTGATGAGGGATTATATGGGCTATGTCTGTTGAAAGAAATGGCAAAAAGATAATAATATTTCCTTATGCAAAATTATGCTACGAATGAACCTGTCTATGCGCTTGCAACAAGTTATTCTCCATCTGCTTTGGCTGTGATAAGAGCCAGTGGAGACGGTGTTTTGTCTCTTTTTGCTCCATTTTTCAAAGGAAAGCTCCTTTCGGCTATGACGAATCAAGCTGTTCATGGATACATTGTAGACAAGAATGGCAAAAAAGTGGATGAGGTTGTTGTCATTAGGTATGACAAAGGACATGGCTACACGTCCGAAGAAGCCTTCGAGATAATGAGCCACGGCTCATTGGCTGTGATAAGAGCAATATCATCTGTCTTGGAATCTGCTGGAATAAGGAAAGCATTAAAAGGCGAGTTCACATATAGGGCATTCATGCATGGAAGGATGGACCTTACAGAAGCAGAAGCTGTAGAGGAGATCGTCAAAGCTAGAACAGAGAAAGCAAGCTCGAGTGCATTGGATCGACTTTGTGGGTCGATTCGTAAGGAAGCTGAGTCGATAAAGAACCAGCTTGTGGAAATACTTGCTTCCTTGGAAGTGCATCTCGACTATGGAGAGGATGAGATTATAGAGCCATGGATTTTCCCTCGTGAGAATGTTTCTAGAATTATCAGACGTCTTGAGATGATAAGAGACACATACAGCGCATCGCGCCTTTATTCTGAAGGTGCATCTGTGGTACTTGCAGGATCGACAAATGCCGGCAAAAGCTCCTTGTTCAATGCATTATTGAAGGAAAATAGGGCAATAGTATCATCTATAGCTGGCACTACAAGGGATTATATTGAGGCCCAAGCTGATATAGAAGGAATCCCGGTGCGCCTTTTTGATACAGCAGGACTAAGAAACAGCTTTGATGAGATTGAAGCTGAAGGAATCAAGAGGTCAGAGTCTCTTATCGATAGTGCAGATTTGGTTCTCTTCATTCTGGATGGAGAACAGAATATAGAGGAAGCTAGAGCATACTTGTCTGACTTTGGAGGCAAGAAGATTCTTTTCTTACGCTCTAAATCTGATATGGAAAATCATCTTTCCCAGACAAAATCAAATGAGATTTGGTTCTCTTCAAAGACGGGAGAAGGGCTTGGTGATGTTGCGAAAGCAATTGCAAAAAAGCTCACAGAGGATATTGATGTGGTATCGGATGTGCCAGAAATTGACTCTGAAAGACAAAGAGATATGATTTCAAGGACAATCGATGCTTTGAAGGATGCACAGAAAGCCGAAGGTATGAGTGTTGATATAATAGCGCTCTATTTCCAGAGTGCTATCTCATCTCTATCTTTTCTTACAGGCGAGGTTACAAATGAGGATATCCTTGATGTTTTGTTCTCGTCTTTTTGCTTGGGTAAATAGATTAAAGGAATGCTTTTATGATAATGGGCGATTATGATGCAATAGTTATTGGCGGAGGGCATGCTGGCATAGAGGCCTCTCTTGCCCTTTCTCGTCAAGGGTTTGAGACTCTTATGATTACTCAAAGCTTGGATGCAATCGGACGTATGAGTTGCAATCCAGCAATAGGGGGACTTGCTAAAGGAAATCTTGTTCGTGAGATAGATGCACTTGGAGGAGAGATGGCTCATCTTATCGACAAGGCTATGATTCAGTTCAGGATTTTGAACAAAAGGCGTGGGCCAGCTGTCCAAGCGCCTCGTGCGCAAGCCGATAAGTTCACGTACTCGCGCATTGCAAAAGAGACTTGCGAGGCAGAGAGGCATCTTCATCTTTTTATGGATACAGTCACTGACTTCATCCTCGATAGAGACAAAAGAGAGATTCTTGGCGTCGTAACAGAAAGAGGATGGCAGATTAATGCCAAGTGTGTTGTCTTGACAACTGGCACATTCATGGAAGGAAGGATATTCATTGGCGAGTATGATGCGCCATGCGGACGCTTGGGTGAAAGTGCAGCTCTCGGGCTTGGCAAGAAGCTTAGGGAATATGGCTTTACAGTTGGAAGAATGAAGACAGGCACTCCTGCAAGAGTAAGACGAAGCAGCTTGGATTTTGCAAAGCTCGAGGTTCAGGAAGGCGATAAGCCAATGCTTCCGTTTTCATTCATGGATAGCACAGTAGATCGTCCTAGCCTCAATTGCTATGTGACATATACAAATGAAGAGACACATAAGATAATAAGAGAGAATATCCATCGCTCTCCTTTGTATGGAGGGAAGATAGTTGGAAAAGGGCCAAGATATTGTCCTTCTATAGAAGACAAAGTTGTCAGGTTCCCAGACAGGGAAAGGCATCAAATCTTTGTGGAGCCTGAGGGTATAGGAACTGAAGAGATGTACCTTAATGGACTATCATCATCACTTCCTGAGGACGTGCAACATAGATTCATACGAACTCTTCCTGGGTTGGAGCATGTCGAGATTATGAGGCCGGCATACGCTGTCGAGTACGACTATCTTGATCCTTTGGAACTTTATCCTTCCCTTGAGTCAAAGCTCTACTCGCACCTTTTTATTGCTGGACAGACAAATGGCACATCCGGTTATGAGGAGGCTGCTGCACAAGGCCTTATTGCTGGAATAAATGCTTCCCAGTACCTTAAAGGCGAAAAACCAGTAATTCTTGCAAGAACAGATGCGTATATAGGTGTTTTGATCGATGACCTTGTGACAAAAGGAACAAAAGAGCCTTATAGGATGTTTACATCGAGAGCTGAGTTCAGGCTTTCATTGAGGCATGATAGTGCAGATCAAAGGCTTACTCCGATTGGATACAATGCGGGGCTCGCAAGTTATGAGAGGATGGAAGCACTGAAGGAAAAGATCTTTGAGATGGAACAATTGAAGGATCTATTGCGCTCTTCACGGCATGGGCAAAAGAATGATCTTGAAGCTCTTAGGGAGCCTAATTGCCAGATAAGGGATCTTGGATTGGATCTTTCGAGCTTTTCAGATTCTGTAATAGATGAGGTTGAGCTTGATGCGAAATACTCTGGATATCTTAAAAGGCAAGAGATTGAAGTAGAGAGAGCCAAGAAAGAAGAGAGCATGGAGATTCCATTTGACTTTGATTACGATAGCATTGATGGTCTTTCATCCGAGTCCAGAGAGAAGCTAAAGGCAATAAGGCCAGCATCGATTGGGCAAGCTGGAAGGATATCAGGTGTGAGAGTGTCTGATATAGCAATCCTTTCGATTGCAATCAAAGGGAAAAGGAAATGAACGAAATTCTCTTTGAAGGCTTGAAGAGGATAGGTGTTTCGGATTATAAGGAGAAAGCAGAGAAGCTTGAGATTTACATCAAGGAGCTTCTTTTTTTCAATCCGAGCTTGAAACTTATAGGCGATAAGGATGAAAATGGAATAACAATTCGTCACATACTTGATTCAGCATCTGGCTACATGTGCTTCAAAGAGTATACGAGGCCTGGTGATTCGATTGCAGATCTTGGCTCTGGCTCTGGCTTGCCTGGGATTGTGCTTGCAATCCTCTTCCCAGATAGGAGCTTTGTGCTTGTTGAGAGAATGCAAAGAAGAGTAGGGTTTTTGCGTGGGGTTGTTGCAAAACTTGCTCTGTCTAATGTGAGAATTGAAGACAAAGATATAAAAGATATCAAAGAGAGATACAGCGCATTGACCTGCCGCGCTTTCCACCCGCTTTCTGATATCGCAAAAGATAGTGTTAAGCTTCTTGGCCCATCAGGTGTAGCTTTGATGTACAAGGGGCTTAGAAAGAGTGTCGAAAAAGAGCTATCCGATCTTGACTTGTCGGGCTTTTTATTCGATGCGAAGGTCATCGATCTCGATGTGCCTTATTTGGAGCAAGAACGCGTAATGTGTGTTCTTTCTGGGTGGAGGAAAAAATGAAGAAGGGCATAGCTTCCCTTGCAATTGCAATAGTTTTTCTGGTGCTGTCTCTTTTTTTGATTACTGCTGGAATCTTGGATGGACTTAATGTGATGGATGTTCCATATGTATCGAATGTCCTCTCTCTTCTGTCTCCATATGTCTCTATTTATCCGGGAGAGTATGGTATTGTTTCATTTGGAGTGTTGCTACTCCTGATTTCAATAGTTGTCTTTGCATTCAGGAAAAGAAAGCCATTTTCGATGTTCTTGCCATTTTTCCTTGTTGGAATCTACATAACTGTTGCAATGTTTGCTCGTCTTGCATATGGCACATTCGTTCCAGAATTTCTATTTGCGACTCTGAAAAATGATGTAGAAAGGAACTCTATACTCTTCTTTATCCTTATTGTCGTAGAGATAGCTTTGACATCTGTCTTGCTCATTGCGACATCAAGGCTTGACTCCAGATGGAGAAAGAAGAAAGAGCTTATAAGAAAGAAACTTGAAAATGAAGGAGTTCTTGTATCAGAGGAAGATGTTCTTGCACAAAAAGAGAAAGCAAGAGTTGACAAGAATGCTCTTCTGGATGAGAAAAAAGCAAAAAAAGAGGCAGCAAAGCTTGAGAAGACAAGGGAAAAAGCGGAAAGAAAGGAACTTCGAAAGGAAGCTAAGAAAAGAGAGAAAGAAGATAAAGAGTACGAAAAAACAAGAGAGATAGAGGAAAGAAAAAAGGAATTTGTTGAACAAAAAGAGGATAGAAAAGCAAGAAAGGAAGCTGATAGAAAAGCATATCTTGAAGCTTTGGAAAATGATAAGAAAGATGCTTTGAGTCGAAAGGAAGAGAAGAAGAAGCTCAAAGAGAAAAAGAAACTTGAGAAAGAGAAGAAGAGAGAAGAGGATGTTATAGAAAGTTCTTACGAGATTCCTCAAGGCCCTCCTAATCCGAACAATCCAATTGAATTTCCAGATCTTCCAGATATAGATGGTTTCCCAAACTTCGATGGAGAAAAGTCGAAAGAAAAGGCAGATGCTGTGGCACCCCATGACGATTTCAATAATTATGCAAAGCGTGAAGAGCCTGTAAGAAATGTGCTTGAGGAGCGTAAAACAGCAGAACTTGATAGACCTAAGTTCGACTTGAAGAGAAAGAGATTCAACTCTGGTGGCATGCTTGAAGCGACGCTTGAGATGATGAATGGGACAAAACTCGAGGACAAAAGAAGCGATAGTGCACCAAAGAAGGTTTTGGAGGACAAGAGCGTTGATAATATGCCATCATCCGGCTCTATTGCCCCATCGAATTTGCCTCCATCTCATCCGAGGTACAAGATGTTCGAGTCTCTTCAGCAAGCACCTGTTATAGACGAAAACGATATAAAGGAAAATAGAAAGGAAGAGAAGGAAAAGATTGCTCCTTCAACGCTGTCGCCAGAGCATCCAAGATACAAGATGTTCGAGGCGTTGAAGTCTGATTCTGGGCTAAATAGCGTAAGCCATTATCCATCAAGAGCTTTCGAGCCAGAGATTGAATCAACACCAACTACAGGTGTAAAGAGCATTGAAAAGGAAGAGTACAATGCTTATAAAGAGAAGCCTCTTTCGACAAACAATGAGCCAAGGATCTTTGGAGAGAAGACAAAAACAGCTACTTCTTTTAGCCAAGAGACGCCAGCACCAATAAGCCAGATGGCAAAGCAAAGCATGCCTGTTGAAGATATAAAGCCAACTATATCTTTCAATATGCCGAAACCAAAAGTTGAGGATGAGCCCAATTACAATGATAAGGCAGCAAATGATGACATTCCTGAGCAAACAGAATCATTGGATCTATCGGTTGGAATCGGGGGTCTTGTCTCCAACAATGCAGGCTACAGCGCAATAATGAAGAGAGAAAGAAGGCTATATACAGCACCTCCTGTTTCTCTTCTCAAGGACTATCCTGGTATTTCATCTGAAATAGATGAATACACTCAAATGATGGGTGATGCGATTGTTCAAGCTTATGCCGAGCAAAGAATAGTTGTGCAATTGAGCAATATAATAAAAGGCCCAACTGTTACTATGTATGAGCTTACTCTCGATAGCGGTACATCAATCAATAGAGTAACGTCTAGGGAGAATGATCTTAACTACGCTCTCGGAGGCAAGAATGTAAGAATCCTAGCACCTGTTCCAGGAAAGAAAGCCGTCGGAATCGAAGTGCCAAATGCTAAAAAAAGCATGGTCGGATTCAAGGATATGATCTATGCACTCAGAGCAAATGCAAAATATATGGATCTCAAAGTTCCTATGATTCTCGGAAAGACAATAACAGGAGAGCCTATTGTAATAGACGTTGCAAAGATGCCTCATATGATTATTGCGGGAACAACTGGATCTGGAAAATCTGTTTGCATAAATGCATTCATCAACACGCTAATCTACCAGAAAGGCCCTGCTGATGTGCGTCTTATCCTAGTTGATCCAAAGGTTGTTGAGCTATCGCTTTACAATGGTATTCCACATCTTCTTACTCCAGTTATTACAGATGCAAAGAAAGTTGTTAAGATGCTCAATTTCCTTGTTGAGGAGATGGAGAGGCGCTACTCGATGCTATCGAATGTGGGAGTGAGAAACATCGAAGGCTATAACCAGAAATTGAAAGATGAGCATATTGCTGCAGAGAGAATGCCTTATATAGTTTTGATTATGGATGAGTTTGCTGATATGATGACTGTAGTTGGAAAAGATATCGAAAACCAGATTTCGCGTCTAGCTGCAAAAGCAAGAGCCGCTGGAATACATTTGATTCTTGCAACTCAAAGGCCATCTTCGGATGTTATAACTGGAACTATTAAGTCAAACTTGCCAGCAAGAATTGCGTTTGCTGTCTCTTCATCCATCAACTCAAGAGTCATTCTGGATGAGGGCGGGGCTGAGAACCTTCTTGGCAAAGGCGATATGCTACTTCTCAATCCTTCTCAAATGGGACTTACAAGAATACAGGGTGCATTCCTCTCCGATAGCGAGGTTGATTCGATTGTTAGCTTTGCAAAGGAAAATGGTGGAGAGCCTGACTATCTTGATGATGCAATCTTCGAAGAGCCAGATGACAAGCGCTCTGATGATGAGTTCTCAGATGGCCCGATAGGAGATGAGAATTCCGATGAAGTGCTTCTTGAGACAGCCAAGCAGATAGTATATGAGAAGAAATCAGCTTCTGCATCATATCTTCAAAGACGAATGAAAATAGGTTACAACAGAGCGGCACGTCTTATAGAGATGATGGAGGAAAGAGGCATAGTCGGTCCTGCAAATGGCTCCAAGCCAAGAGAGATATTGAAATTCGAATAAGACTATTATAGTCATTATCGGCGATATAATGGATGAAAGGGTGGAAATAATTCACCCTTGATTATATGCTTGTACAGTTATGAAACATAAATCTTTATTGCTTTTCCATAAAGTTTCGGAACTTATATTTCTTATAATCGGCCCATTTGTCGCTGCTTGCGGAATTGCGCTTTTTTATACTCCAGCAAAAATCACTGGTGGCGGAGCAACTGGTATTGGAACGATATTCTTCTATTTGTTTGGGTTCGACCAAGGTATTGTTATGATGTGCATAAATGTGCCTTTGATATTCTTTGGCATGAAAGTGTTCGGATTCAAATATGGCATCAGAACTCTAATTGGATCGACTCTTCTTTCTCTTTGGGTCTCTGTCTTGGGCAACTTGACGAACTACAGTGGATTTCTAAATACACAAGATACTGTAAATGTTCTTCTTTCGGCAATTTTCGGTGGTGTGCTATTGGGTGGTGGAATCGGCATTACGATGAAATCTGGGTGCAATACTGGAGGAACAGATATAATTGCACAAGTAATATCGCACTATACTCCTATAAACATAGGTTCCGTTCAGTTTGTGTTCAATGCAATTGTAGTTACACTCTCTGGAATTTTCTTAGGGCTTCAGCCGATGTTGTTTGCAATCATTGCAATGTTTGTTTCGGCACAGATGGTGAACTTTGTTCTTACAGGGTTTGGAACGAAGATGGCTAAAGCTGTGTATATAATATCTGATTATCGAACAATCGAGATATCGAGACGTGTAATAGCAGAGCTTGGACACTCTGGAACGATATTTGAAGGAACTGGCATGTACACAGCAAAGATGAGAGAGATGCTTCTTGTTGTTGTACCAAACCATCAGTTCCAGAAGCTCGTAAACATAATACATGAGGAGGATCCAACAGCATTTGTCTTTGTAAACGAGGCTTATGAAGTTTTAGGTAGAGGATTTACTCCAATAACAAAGGTAGTATCATCAGACGATGAATAGCTAGCTGTTGTGGGTTATAAAGTTGTTTGATTGCATTTTAATATGGTAAGATAGTTTTATAACATATTTTGATAAAAGGTTTTTACATGGATAATGACAAATATAGCATAAAAGCTGCAGAGCGATGTTTTCAAATTCTTGATTTGTGTGCTAAGAAGAATGGTCCTATTTCGATTTCGGATGTATGCCAGGACTTGGACGTGAATACTAATATGGCATTTAGGCTTCTTTCGACTATACAAGCTTGTGGCTATATGGACAAAAACAGCGAGACAGGACTTTATACTCTCTCGATGAAGAATTTGAAACTGTCAACGACAGCATTGCAATCGCATAGGCTTCGGATGATCACTATGCCTTACTTGGAGCTTTTATGGCACCAATATCCTAAAGCGAATGTTAACATGGGAATCAAAGAGGGTGATGATATTCTGATCATAGACAGAATAGATGGACAATCCCTTCCTCGAACATATTTTACACCTGGCAAGAAGATTCCATTCCACTCTACTGGTCTTGGAAAGGTTTTGACATGCACTTTGACCGAAAATGAGATAAGAGCTTTAGCTGAGCGTACTGGCCTTAAGCGATTTACGCCTGATACTATCACAGATATCGACGCTCTCCTAATCGAGCTCGATAAGACACGAAAAGAGCAAGTAGGTAGGGACAGAAATGAATTTGTTCTTGATGACAATTGCTCAGCGGTTCCGATTATGAACTCCAAGTCAGAGATTGTTGCAGCAATATCAGTCAGTGCTTTGACACAAAATATGAGTGCTGATGAAATCGAGGGTTGTATTCCAAAGCTGAAAGAGACAGCCATGAGAGTAAGCTCCTTGTTGGGATATAACACAATATAAAATCAAAACATTTTATATTTTATATTAAATGTACATCTAAAAATCAAATAAATGTTGACGTAATTTTTGCTTAATTTTAAACTAAGCAAAAAGGATTAAATATGGATACGTCATTTATAAAAGGGATTGTAGTCCCAATCGTTACAGTTATAGACAGCAATGAGAAAATTGATGAAAAGGGATTAAGGCGACAAGTAGACTTTTTAATCGATAATGGTGTTTCAGGCATTCTTGTGTTTGGTTCAAACGGCGAGTTTTATATGCTTGATGACGAAGAGATTGAGTCAGCTTTAGGCATAATAACAGACCAAGTGTCATCTAGAGTACCTGTGTATATGGGAATTGGTGCCATAAGGACAAAAAAATGTATATCTCTTGCATCTCTTTCAAAGAAATATTCTGTAGATGGAATATCGATATTGCAACCGATGTTCATCAAACCAACAGACGCTGAGCTATTTGATCACTTTGAAGCAATTGCGAAATCAGTCCCTGATTTGCCAGTGCTTTTGTACAATAACCCAGGACGAACAGGATATGGAATGAGCCAGGATCTTGTTTCAAGGCTTGCCCATAGTGTTGACAACATCGTAGGGATGAAAGACAGCTCTGGCAACCTTACAGAGACAGAGGAGTTTATACGAAGAAACAGGGATGTTGATTTCAAGGTCCTATCAGGTAAGGATACATTGATTTACGCAGGTCTCGCTGTTGGGGCTGTTGGCGCTGTATGTTCTACAGCCAATTTCCTCCCAAGGCTTGTATGCTCTATTTATGATAAGTTCGAGAAAGGTGACTTGAAAGGCTCTTTGGAAGCCCAATATAAGCTAAATCCTATAAGGCTTGAAATGGACAAATCATCATTTCCGGTTGCGACTAAGGATTATGCAAATTTGATGGGTAATGATGTTGGTTTGCCATTCTTGCCGAACAAGAAATCACCTGAGCACGAGATGGAAAACTTGAAAAACCAGCTTAAGAGCGCTGGGTATCTAAAGTAGGAGGATAATATGAGAATAGGATTTATCGGCCTTGGCATAATGGGTAGGCCAATGGCAAAGAATTTGATTAAGGCTGGCTATGATTTGGTTGTTAATACACATAGCAATTCGACTCTTGATGAGTTTGCGAAACTAGGTGCAACAGTTGCAAAGAATGCAAAAGAGGTTGCATCTCTGACCGATATTGTGATCACAATGCTTCCAAATAGCCCAGAGGTCAAGGATGTTGCTCTAGGTGAGAATGGCCTTATCGAAGGAGCCAAGGAAGGCCTTGTATTGATCGATATGTCATCAATCGATCCAGTCGAGACAAGAAAGATTGCATCTGCTCTTATGGAAAAGGGCATAAGAATGCTTGATGCTCCAGTCTCGGGAGGAGAACCAAAAGCTATTGATGGCACTTTATCAGTCATGGTTGGTGGCGATAAGGATCTCTTTGATTCTTGTTATGATATCTTGATGAAGATGGCTTCATCTGTTGTCTATGTCGGTGAGATCGGATCTGGCAACATTGCAAAGCTTTCCAATCAGATTATTGTTGCTTGCAACATTGCTGCGATGAGCGAGGCTTTGGCATTTGCTAAGAAGGCTGGGGCTGACCCGAAGCTAGTCTTTGAAGCAATCAAGGGAGGACTTGCAGGTTCTACAGTGCTTAATGCTAAAGCTCCTATGGTTCTTTCTAGAAATTTCAAGCCTGGATTCAGAATCGAGCTTCATATAAAGGATTTGACGAATGCTCTCAATGCAGCTCATGCTGTTTCTTCTCCAGTTCCTCTCGCAGCAGAAGTAATGGAGATGATGCAAGCTCTTCGTGTCATGGGATGCGACAAAGAGGATCACAGTGCACTTGCTAAGTACTATGAGAGGCTTTCTGGCATTACAATCGAAAGCTAATCAATAACAGATATAATATTGGAGAACGAATCCTCGGTCTATAACAAGATTTGTTCCCCAATATAGATGATGTTTAGTTCTCTATTGTTTTCCAACAGTGTTCTTTCATGAATCTGGAAATGATAGCTATATCTTCGCCTTCGTAATACTTTACAAGCAACTTTTTGAACTCTGGCACTTTGTTTTTGGGGATTACTAAAAAACCTCCGCTGTGAGCAATAAGATAATGATTTGCAAATATAACAGAGGCGCGCTTATTGCCATCAAGGAATATCTGGGTTTTCATGCAATAAAGACAAAGTCTGATGGCGATATTAATGGCATCGTCATCCTTCTCAACGATCTCTCGTATTCTGTCTTCCACATCCAGTTTGCTTGGCAATGGTGGAACATATGAGGACCCACCTATGGTAACTGGAACACCCCGGATTCGACCGCCTTCTGCGAAAAAGCCTTCATTTACAAGCCTTGCAATATGGCTGAGCATATAATAGTCAGAACGGCTGGCAACTACATCACGGTCCAAAATAAACTCCCATGCGTGCTTCAAATTCAAAATTTTCTGCACATCGGTAGCTGTCATACCGGAAACTTTTCCGTTCTCTATGATCTCTTCTGTCTGAGGAAAAGATGTTGCAACGCCCTCCAAAACAGCCTGGTCATAGATGTTCATTTTCATGTTAGCACGTGCAAATGCAATGTTGTTTATAACATCAGCAGAAAGACTATCCTCTGAATAGCCAGTTGCAGCGAGTTGCTTTTCAATGCTGCGAAGAGATTTCCTGATTTCACGAGCTTCTCTGGCATTACGCAAAAGCAGATTATAGAGTTCTTCGGTATATAAACCTACATAAGTAGATGTCTGTTTTCCTTCTATGCGTTTCCTTACATAAAGATATTTTCCATCGCCACGTTCCTTGATTTCGGGCGTACCATCATAGGGCATTAAGTTCAGTCTTGCATGCATGTCAGCTCGACTTCTGAGCAATTCTTGTATTTCACCATATTGTACTGTCATTGCAGCTTCTCTTTTGGGGAACAATTCCGCCTTATACTATATCAAAATGTTCCCCAATTGTATAAGTGCACAATGCTGAGGATCAAGTTTTTGCAGCATCAGATAAACAGCAATCATACGCTATCGACACCGTTGATTTTCTCTGTGGATTTTTTCTTGTCCGGCTTGATGCACCCGATTTGACGAATGCTCTCAATGCGAAGGAAAGAATTACGGACAAAACTAAGGATATGCTGAACTTATTGCAAAACCAGGCAAGGAAACGAGTCGAGAACTCTTAAGACTCTAGCATCAATTCCATGTTTTATAATAGATAAGATTGGGTTCTGTTCAAAATTTGATGCAAGAACCTCTGATCTTTTCTTCCAGCTTATGGACCGGAGATACGACAAAGGAAAGAGGACAACCATATTCACAAGCAACAGGAAACCTGCCGAATGGAATGATATGTTCGCTGATGAGATAACTGCAAGATGTACATTGGACAGAATCATGGACAGATGTATTGCAATTGATCTTAAATGCGCAAGCTTCAGAGACCAGAGCAGGACTGTCTATAAGATAGACTGCAGTCCGACTCCAAAAATCA
>ERZ808274.613-NODE-613-length-16404-cov-3.784146_pt1 | contig 16404 bp, 12 predicted proteins | sample MGYA00521277_ERZ808274 | MGnify/ENA primary metagenome ERZ808274 (study PRJEB31516, sample SAMN03275597) | gut metagenome | biome: mammalia-associated habitat; material: feces | host: Papio cynocephalus | place: Kenya | collected 2012-07-28 ... | reverse complement strand
AGACTTGTGCAACCCGCAAAAGCCTTTTCCCAAATACTCGTTACACGATACACTTCACTATTATAAGTGACCGACTCTGGGATATTAGCAGTGGTTAAATTTTTGTATGCGGGTCCATAGTATTCATCTTGTTCATACGTAACCTCTACCGTGTAAGGGGCTGTCCAACTTGTGATGTTATAGCACAATCCGTCCACCTTGAAATCGTAATCGTCGGCGGAAAGCCCTACGGCTACCGATAACAGTAGCCATAGGGAAAATAATCTTGTTTTCATAAAATGCGACATAAAATAGATGTTATAATAGAAACAATCATAGTAATGATGGCTATACATATTGAACACTTAGAAGCCTGTAGTGTGTCTTGAGCCGTCTTTAGACTTTCTTGAGTTGCATGGCAACTCTCTTTGGTAAGACGTAGATTCTCGTTTGTTGTATATTCTGAGGAAGTCTGATAACCACGTTCAATGTATAAGGACAATTTATTGGTAGTGACTATTTCCATGTTCATATACTTCCAAAGAATATTGTCTGCTATACGAAATTCTTGAACATGACCAACCAATGCAGAATTCCCCAACGTTATAGATTGAGGTTCCTGCAAGTTGTACAAAACAATGCACCCATTGTTACGTAAATTCTCCAGTACCTTTAGAGAGAACACTATGCTGCCTATTAAGTCAGGCACGTCAATTCTTGCATTTGAATCTATAGAATACACAATTGTTGTTTGGTTTGTAGGATCTACTACAATTGCATAATCCACATTTCCATTCATTTCCCAACATTCACTCAACCAATGATGTACCCTAGTTCCTTGCTTGGGTTGGGATAGGATGTGAATCATTTTCTCCACTTGTTCTTGTTCGTTAGATTTTTCATTCATAACTTTCTCCCTAATACGTGTCGGGCGCAACTTTTAGTTTGCTATGGGCACTCGCATAAATAGTAATTTGATTGACAGACATTTGCCCAGCATGCCTGTTGTTTACTTGCATTGTATGGTATGCCGCATGGCGACGCATACGGACATAAAGAAAGCGCAGACCTCGTGTCGCTTATTCACAACAAGAGGCCTTCGCATTGCCCACCAAATCAAATAAACAACAGGAAGCCTACGCGGATATGACATTACTACAAGGTATAAAACCACAAAGGGGCACAATACGGATGTATTGCACCTGTAGTATGAAAACGTCATACCAAACAGGCATCTATTGCTACTTTGCTTTTGATTTGGTTGAAAAGTTGCGAAGTTTTCTTGTTGTCAAACACAAAGCGTCAATAAACGCTATCAATATGTGCAAGACCTACATCGTAACAAGGACACTTCCCTTGAATGTAGGTTTGCGGTGCAAAAATACAACAATTTCTGCAAGTATGCAAATTTTGGCTCTAACGATTATTCCGTTGTCGCTATGGAACCAACTATATGACGACGCGAGCTGCGTCGTCCCCCACAAGTTATACAAAAAGAGACTGCCTGAACTTGTCAGACAGTCTCTTTTTGTGCGTACAAGGGTACTTACTTCTTCAGCAGAGCCTTGGTGCCGTGAGTCTTAACCGACTTGGCAACAGCGGCTTTCTTCTTCGGCAACTGTGTGGGTGCCTCTGCGGTGTCGTCGATTGTGATGGTGCAGACCTTGTACACTGCCGTGCCGTTCACTGCCTCCGTGTACGGAGCCGCAAACACTACATATTCGCCACTTTCAACAACCCATTCCGACAAATCTTCGGTCATGTTGCCGTTGTAGATGGGCAGTTCGTAGTCGTAGTACTCGAAGGTCTCCACCCATGCGTCAATCTCCTCGGCAATAGCCTCTTGCGTGGGATTGGGAACGTACTCGTCCCAGTCCGCTTTGGGCTCCAAGTAGAAGAAATAGGGGTCGTTGTTGGTTGTGGTAACCGTAGCCACATTATCCGCAACGTTGATAGTCAGTTGGTTGTCCGACATGGCAAGTTCCTTGGTGGTGAACTCCACTTTCTCCACGCTGCCCACCAATGCTTTCTTGTTCAGGTCCACTTGGAAGGCGAAAGCGTAGTAAGCCGTTTGCGGGTCCAATCCCTCGAAGTCGTAGGAGTCTGCGCCCACGGACATGAAGTCATCCCACGTGATGGTCTCACCCAACTGTTCGGTGTAGTAGTCGCATGTCTCATCGAAAGAGGAAGCATAGTCGGTGAACAGCGCAGCATCATCGGCATAGTCCTGAGTAAATTCAGCCACCTCTTGCACATCAAAGTAATAGACGATGTCTGAGTCATTGGGCGTTACAGACACGGTTGCCGTTGTAGCCCCGATATTAGAGGCTTGAATGGTGAATGCGGCTACTTCGGGTTCCGGTTCGGGGTCGGGTGTGGGTTCGGGTTTCTTCTCACACGATGCAAGGGCAACACTCATGAGCGCAACCGATGCGAAATAAAAATACTTTTTCATTGTTGTTTGTTTATTAAGTTGAATATTGATATTCTTTCGATATTCTCTCGGCAATCACATACTAATCACATACTAATCTCATACACTTAACCCGATGTTTTATCGGGTTAAGTGTATGTAATAGTTAATGGTTAATAGTTAATAACGTTTAGCATTTGAGCGTATCCAAGGTGCTTTGCCGTGGGTGGTGAGGTGCGAGGTGCTGAGAGCACTATGGTCTTTGCACCACGGCAAGGCATACGATGCGGAAATATGGGCAGAGGATGCGTTGACCTGTGTGGAAACGAGGGCAGAGGATGCGTTGGCAAATGCGGGGTTGAGGGCTGCCGATGCGTGGGTTGATGCCGAGGCAGGGGCTGCCGGTGCGGAGGCAGGGGCGGAGGAGGTGACGGCGGGGGTGAGGGTGAAGTCGTACATACCACCGTAGAGTTGCTCATCGGAGGTGCAGTAGATGGCGAAGCCGTCCGCCTCGGACGAGGGCGATAGTTCGATGATACCGCGGAGCGACATCTCCAACAACAGGGGTGTCTCGGACTCTTCGCCGTCCACCGTCGGGAAGAGAATCATCTTCTTGAACTGCCCGTTGACCTTCTGCGTTGCCAATGATTGCGCATCGATAGTGAGCAGGTTGGTGCTCTCGTCGTAGGCAGCCGCGATGCTCTTGGCATAGGGTATGCCCGTAATGGCGAATGTGCCGTCTGCATTGCCTATCTCAACAGGGAGCGAGGTGGCATCGTCCTCCACAAAAGGCGTGCCGCTGAGGGTAAAAGTGCCCACGTAGTCGGCGGCGGTGAAGTGAATGGCATTGGCGGCACAGAGGTAGGTCTCGGTGTAGGTGCCGATGAGATTGCCGTCGTCGGTCTGCACGGACAGCGGGAAAGTGAGTTCGGTGACGGTCTCGCCCTGCACGGTGTAGGTGTTCGCCACTGCCGTACCTGCGGAAGAGACGACTATCTGCTTGTCGAAGAGCGTCTTGCCCGTGGGCTGGTTGCCCGGGACAGACAGGCTGCCGTCCTCGGGGTTCCAGTAGAAGGCAAAGCCGTAGCCGTCGGCGTAGAGCGAGGGGAGGTAGTAGAGATTGAGGAACTCGGAGGCAGTGCCATGCTCGGGGTCAAGGTCGATGGCGGCACAGAGGGGCTGGTCCTGCCAACGGGTGCCAAAGAGTTGGGACTCGTACTGCGTGGTGGCGTTGGGGAGGGTGTCCCATTGCCACTGTGGGTCGTTGAAATCGGTGATGTGGATAGCCGAGACGGCACTTTGGTAGGCAGCGGCAGAGAGCCAGATGCTCATCTCGCCTGCGGAGTACACATCGTCCTCGTAGATGTAGAGATCGCCCGCGGCAAAAGTGATGACGCCGTTGTCAAGAATGCCCGGGTTGTAGGTGTCGGACTCGCCGAGGGCGTAGTAGTTGCCGATGACGGAGCCACCGTACTCCACGCCATAGCCGAGGTCAGCGCCGATGAGGAAGCGGGCGATAGTGACATTGTTGTCGTTGTCCACCGCAGCCACCATGTTGCCGTTGGCGGAGGGGTCCACGACATCGCCGTCCTCGAATAACGCCCACATCGGATAGACGCCGTACTCGTCGGGTTCGCAGTCGGCAGGTGCCACGACGTTGTAGGGGTTGAGGAAGCGGTAGCGGGTGGAGCCGTCGGGCAGTGTGGCGGTCTGGTAGGAGCAATAGAAGGGGTAGTCCTTGCCGTTGATGCCGTACATGGAGAAGAAGCCGTCCACGATGACCGCCTTCTCGGGCGCGTCGGTCCATGAGATGAGGGTCATGGAGAGTTGGTAGGTAGCCTGCGCAGTGAGGTAAGGGTTGGTGTGGTTGTCGTCCACAGAGAGGGTGAGAAAGTACTCCTTGCCGAGTTCAGCATCGGGGAAGGAGACATCGAAAGTGGCGGAGGTGGCACCATCGGCAAAGGTTACGGACGAAGGCACGGTGAAGATGTCGTCGGTGTTCTCGAGGATGGTGAGGGGAATTGTCAGAGAACCAACGGTTTGCGTACGCTCGATAGTGACGGTGTGGGTGGTGATGCCCAGTGTGGGGTCCGCCTCGGAGCCTGTCTCGTCAGGAGCCGCGAAATAGACGGCTGCGGAGTCAGACGGGAAGACGGGCGAGTCGGTCCGCTGTATGTTGTCAGCGCAGCCGACAAGAAGTAGTGCGGCTGCAAGGTATGGTATGTATTTCATTGTTGTATAATCTATTATGGCGTTTTACTACACGGTAGGAGAGGGTGCTTTGGGGTTGTTGTCCGATTCGGAGATACCGTCGTTCGCCTCTATCTCGCTCTGGGGAATCATCCACAGGAGGATGGGGGCATTGGCGGGAATGGAGTACTGCCAAGCCACGGGATAGTAGCCTGCGCCCTCGCCTTTCTCGCGGACAAGGGGCTTTTGGAGACGCATGAGGTCGAAGAAAGCGAAGCCTTCGCCCCAGAGTTCGATACGGCGCTGGAGCCAAATCTCGTCCTGCAAATCCTCGGGAGAGTTCGCCTTGCAGGTGTAGCCCGCGTAGCGATAGTTCTGCACGAACTGCTCGAGGACGGCTTTGCCCTCCGGCGTGTTGCCCGACATGGCGAGTCCCTCCGCCTGAATGAGCAGCATCTCTTCGGCACGCATGAGCAGCCAGTCAGCCGCCGCAGAGAGGGTGGTAGTGTTGTCGCCGGCGACACCGAACTTGACATTGGTGTAGGCATTGGCGGCAGCAAAGTTGGCTTTGTAGGATTGGTAGTTGCTGTTGTTGAGGAGTGCGGACTCGCCGTTGGCATTGAGCCACCAGCCCTTGCGCACGTCGCCGTTGGGGATTTGCGCATAGAGGGCTTTGGTGATAGAGCGCGTCGCCCCTACACCGGTGTAGCCGTCCGTGTAGAAGGTGGACAGGTGCGACGGCCAATTGACGATACTCGACAGGACGATGTCGTTGGAAGCGGTGATGATGTTCGCCCAGATGACGCTATTGGCATCGGCGGAGCAGAAGTTGGGTTTGCTGACATCGGCGAGCGAGTAGGGGGTTGCCCCCGAAAGCGTGAGACACTGTGAGGCATCGGATGCCGCGGCGGCATAGTTCTTCATCGCGAGGTTGGCGCGGGCACGCAGACCATAGGCAACGGCTTGGTTGATATGCCCCTTGTCGGAACGGGCATAGCCGTCGAGGGCAGTGATGGCAGCGTCCAAGTCGCTGAGTATCAGAGAATAGACGGAGTCCACGGAGGCACGCGGGTTGGCGAGTTGCCGGTCGGTGGAGGTCTGCTCGGTGATAATAGGCACACAGGGGAGGGACTTGGTCTGGTCGCTGTAGGTGAACTGGTAGATTTGCGCCATGTTGAGGTAGGCAAAGGCACGTGCCGCGCGGGCTTGCCCGTAGTTGTAGAGGGCTTCACCGCTGATTACCTCGGGGTCAAGCGACTGCAAGGCGTTGTTGGCAGCGAAGATGATTTTGTAGAAGACCGTCCACATCTGCAAAGCATCGGTGGAGGTGTAGTCGCGGTCTTTGAAGTCATAGTCATAACTGAACCAGTTGTAGCCGATGTTGGGCGCGATGAAGTCCTGCCCGTTGGACTCGAGTGCAATAAGTTGCGCCGCAAGACCAAAGTCGTTGTGGTTGCCGATGTCCGCGCCCAAGCCCCCATAGAGGGCAATCATCTGGGCATAGATGCCGTTGATGTCGGCAGAAGAGGTGGACGGATTGCCGCTGAACGCCTCGGACTTCTGGTCAGAGGTCTTGGTGTCCCCTTCGGGGAACGTGTTGAACATATCGCACGCTGCGAGGCAAAGGGATATGGCAACACCTATATATATATGCAGTTTGTTCATTGTTGTAAGGATTAGAAGTTAGAACGTGAGTGTCAGTCCGCCGCTGATAGAGCGAATAGGCGAGTAGGAAGAGCCTGCGTCGGATGTGGCAAAGCCTTGCCGCGGGTCCAAGCCTTGGCGTGCCGACCAGAGGGCTACATTGTCCGCCACCGCATAGAGACGGAGGGACTGCAGGTGCAGACGCTTCATCCACTTGGAAGGCAATGTGTAGCCGATGGTGATATTCTGCAGACTGAGGTAGTCGGAGGACGTGAGCCAACGTGTGGAAGTGGCGTTGGTGTACTGGTCGGAGGTGCTGACACGCGGGATGTCGGTGTCGGTGTTTTCGGGCGTCCACGCATTGAGTATGTCGGTGTGCCAGTTCTCGCCGGCATGGTTGTAGGCGGAGTGCATAAGGTCCTGGTAGGTGTAGTCGAGGAGCCGCCCGCCGAGTTGATAGGCAAAAGCCACGGAGAAATCTATGCCATAGGCATTGAGTGAGGTGCCGAAGCCGCCATAGACCTTGGGGAGGATGTCGCCCGTGGCATAGCGTGTGGCATCGCTCCAGTCGTTGGTAGTTATCTTGTTGCCTGTTGGGTTGCCATCGGCATCGGTCTCATCCTTGTACCAAAGGGATTCGCCGGTGTTCTTGTCCACGCCCGCATACTCGCGGATATAGAGGTTGTACATGCTCTCGCCCTCTTGGTAGAGGTAGTTGCCACTAGTCCACGAGCCGTTGAGTTCGGGTGAGAGTTGGAGAATCTTGTTCTTGAACCATGTGAGATTGGCGTAGAGGGTCCACGTGACATGGTCGGTGCTGACGACATCGCCGTGCAGTTCGAGGTCGAGACCCGCGTTGCTGACGGAGCCGATATTGACGGGATAACTGCTGTAGCCCATGGAAGCGGGCACGGGTTTGTAGTAGAGCATATTGACCGTGCGGCGGCGGAAGCCCTCGACAGTACCGCCAAAACGCTCGTTGAAGAGCGAGAAGTCGAGACCGGCATTGAAGTTGTAGGAGGTCTCCCACGTGATGTCCTCGTTGCCCTTGTAGGAGAGCACTGTGGCGAAGTCGCCGTTGGACTCGGAGAGGGTGTACTGGTCGGCGTAGAGATAGTAGTTCTCCAAGCCGGCGGGCGTGAGGAGGTTGTCGTTGCCCTGCGCCCCGTAACTGACTTTCCACTTGAGGAGGTTGACAACGTCCTGCGCGGGAGCCATCCAACTCTCGGCGTTCATATCCCATGCCAAGCCGACAGACCAGAAGTCGCCCCAGCGGTTCTTCTTGGCAAAGCGCGAAGAAGCATCGCGACGATAGGAGGCAGAAAGATAGTATTTGCTTGCGTAGTCGTACTTCGCCTGCGCGAGGATACCCATGGTGGTGTAGCGGTCGGTGTAGGAAGAGGTGCTTGGGTTGAGAATGGCGTTGTTGATTTCCGCCATGCTGCCATTGAAGAGTTTGGACTTGCTGCCTGAGATGTAGGAGTAGGTGTATTGGTAGTTCTCGTAGCCGAGGAGGGCATCCACGTTGTGAAGACCGCCGAAACGGTTGTTGTAGGTGAGGGTGTAGAGTTGGTTGACGGTCATGGTGCGGCTCTGGTTGACGCCCGCCGTGCCGCCCTTGTCGGCATACTGCCCATACCACGGGTTGAGGGTGTATTGGTAGCGTGAGCCATAGTAGGTGGCACCCACAGAGGCATTGAGTTTCAAGCCCTTGTAGAGTTCGGCTTGTGCGTACCACTTGCCTGAGAACATGTCGTTTTTGTACAAAGCCTTATCCAATGCCACGGAAGAGGCGGGGTTGGACTGTGTCATGAACGGACGCTGCACACCACTTGCCACGGACTTGCCATCGCCGTAGTCATAGACGGTGAAACCGTTGGAGTCGGTGGTGATATTGCCCTTGGCATCGCGCACATAGAGCGGGTAGATGGGCGCAATGTGGTTGCTGATATAGAAGAGGTTGCCGCTGGAGCCCCATGTGGTCTGCTCTTCGGGGTAGTTTTGGTCCACGTGTGCATACGCCATATTGATGCCTGTCTTGAGCCATTTCTTGGCTTGGTAGTCCACGGAGACACGGGTGGAGATACGCGAATAGTCGGAGTTTTCGATGAGTCCGGTGTCGTCGAGGTAAGAGGCAAAGGCGTAGTAGGTGAGTTTGTCGGTAGAGCCAGACAGGTTGAGGTTGTACTCCTGGCGGAGGTTGCCCTTCTTGAAAAGTTCGTTGTACCAGTTGTCGGGCAAGTAGGTGTTGCTGCCGTCGGAGTAGCCGAGAGTGGCATTGGGGTTGAGTTTGCCGTTGGTACCGATGAGCCGCTCGCCTTCGGGTACGGTGTAAACAAGATAGCCGAGACCGCCATTGTCGGCATCCAACAGGTACTTGTTGGCATATTCGTGGGCAGCGATAGTGGACGCGCCGTTGGTGTACTGCGACATATAGAGTGCCTCGTAGTACTTCTCGTAGTACATGGCGGGGTCGGTCATGACGGAATAGGTGGGCACGGCACGGCTGTTGCTGCCCCATTTGGCGTCCAAAGTGATTTGCGCGTCGCGCGATGAGCCGCGTTTGGTGGTGATGAGCACGACACCATTGGCACCGCGGGCACCATAGAGGGCGTTGCTGGCAGCGTCTTTGAGGACAGTGATGGACTCGATGTCGTTGTTGGAAAGGGTGGAAATCATGTCGTTGTCAGCGGGCACACCGTCGATGACATAGAGCGGTTCGTTGCTGGCGTACATACTGCCGACACCGCGGATACGGATTTTGGTCACCTCGCCGGGTTGCCCGTTGGCCGAGAAGCCCTGCACACCGGCTACCTGTCCTGCCAATGCGCTTGTGACATTGGTTGTCTGACGTTTGCTGATTTCGTCGCTCTTGACCACGGAAGCAGAGCCCGTGAACGACTTTTTAGTACTGGTTCCGAACGCGACGACCATGACTTCGTCCAACTCGGAGGCGTCTTCCTCCAACTGAACCACGATGCCGTCTTTGGCTTCGACCACTTGTGATTTCATTCCGATAAACGAAATCACCAACTTCGCTCCTTGAGCGACAGAAACTGAAAACTCACCGTCAATGCTTGTAATGGAACCCTGTGAGGTACCCTGCACTACGACGGAAGCCCCGATGACCGGTTCTCCCGACGAGGCACTGACGACTGTTCCCCGAATGGTTTGACTCTGTGCGCAAACCATGCTGATGCCGAAAAGGCATACAGCCAGTAGAAGTAACAATCTCTTCATACCTTAAAAATCAATTATTTACCATTTAGCGAGGCACTATTGCCGCGCTATGCTTCGTATATATTCCGCAACACTTCGCAGGAACTCAAACAGACTAATTATGTTGTATTATTATGCTGTACAACATAAAAACGGCACAAAAGTACTGCTTTCTTGCGAGACTACCAAACAATTCCACAAAAATCGCGAAATAAATTACATTTTTACTTGTTTTTGTGCTGTCTAATAGTCAAATATTATTAGAATAACGGCAATTAAGCATCAAATAGTATATGTAGTGTATTGATGGCTTATGTTCTTGTACGCTTCGAATTATTTATGTAATTTTGTGCCATAAAAACAGAGACCAATGAAACAACGTATTCTTATTATCGATGATGAGGACGACATCTGTATGATTCTGTCCTATAGCCTTCGCCAAGCGGGCTACGAGGTGTTCACAGCACATTCCGCCGAGGAAGCACTGCCTATCATCACTGCCCAATCCCCGCAACTGCTGCTATTAGACATCATGATGGACGGCATGTCGGGTACAGAACTGGTTGCCTATATGCGCAACCACAATATGCTCACCATGCCTGTCATCTTCCTCACCGCCTTGGGCGACGAGACAAGCGTACTGAAAGGGTTCTCTTTGGGGGCAGATGATTATATCTCGAAGCCCTTTCATATTCAGGAGGTTATTGCCCGTGTGGCAGCAGTGCTCAAGCGCACTTCTGCAGCGAAAGCCGACCCCGACCTGCTTACATTCGAGGGGGTGAGTCTAAATCTTCACGACCGCTCGCTCAGCGTGGACGGCACCCAAGTGCCTGTCACCCGTAAGGAATTTGAGTTGCTGTACTACCTTATCAGTCACGCGGGTAAGATATTCTCCCGTCAGGATTTGCTTGCCACCATCTGGGCAGACGGCGGCAGTTACGTTCTGGAGCGCACAGTTGATGTACATATCACCCATCTTCGCCGCAAATTGGGGCAATATGGCATGCATATTGTTACGAAGTCAGGGTACGGATATATGTGGAACAAACAATAAACAACACCCATGAAAGCAATCTATATTTGGATTATCATAGCCGTAGCGGTTATTCTTCTTCTCAGTGTCATCGCCTATCGCTATTGGATGCAGCGTCGTGTGATGCAGGCACGCGAACAGCAACGCCTGTCCCTTACGCAGAACATATCCCACGAACTCAAGACTCCGGTGACCAGTATTCGCGGAGCCCTTGAAACCATCCTTATGCACCCAGAGATGCCCGAAGAACAGCGTCACCAATTTCTGGAGCGCGCTTATCAACAGGCTGGGCGGCTCAGCAACTTAGTTGAAGATATATCCACAATCAACAAACTTGACACCCAAGCCGAACTCTATAACCGCTTGGAGATAGAACTCTTCGCAGTGGTAAAGAACGTGATTGAGGATGTCTCTATCCGTGCCGAGCAATTGGGTGCAACCATCACCTACCATGTGCCGCAGCACCTCATCATCTCGGGCAACTATACGCTGCTGTACTCCATCTTCCGCAACATCGTGGACAATGCTCTCACCTACGGCGGTCAGGGCACGCATGTGTCCGTGGACTGCACCAGTCAGGATATGGAGCATATCTACTTCTCAATCAAGGACAACGGTTCGGGTGTTCCTCCTGAGAGCCTGCCACACCTTTTCGAGCGTTTCTATCGTGTGGACAAAGGTCGTAGCCGTAATGCGGGCGGCACGGGTCTGGGGCTTTCCATAGTAAAGCACGCCGTACAGTTTCACGGCGGCACCATCACTGCTCTCAACCGTCCTGAAGGAGGGATGGAGTTCCGCTTCTCCCTCGCCCGCCGCGTCATAACCAATCCGCAGGCATGACGCTGTTTTTTCCTATTCGTTGAGCAGTATGGCGGTGTGGCAGGCTACAACCCCTGCCGTCTCTGTGCGCAGGCGTGAATTACCTAAACTGACAGGACGAAACCCCTCTGCCAGAGCGCGTTGTACCTCTTGCTCTGAGAAGTCGCCTTCCGGACCTATCAGCACCAATACATCACGATCACGGACAATTAGGTCTTTTAGCAGCCTTTTGTCTTCTTTGTAGCAATGGGCGATAAACTTATCCGTATCGGTATGCTTGTTATGGGCATATTCTCGCATAAATGTCTCATAGTCTGTCAACTCATGCAGCGTAGGCAGATAGGGTGTCAGCGATTGCTTTGCCGCAGACAGAATAATCTTTTCCAATCGGTCTGTGCGTAGTGTCTTACGCTCGGAAAAACGGCATAGCAAAGGTGTTATCTCGTCGATGCCTATCTCTGTGCACTTTTCTACCATCCATTCCAATCGTTCCACGTTTTTGGTGGGCGCAATGGCTATATGGAGGTGAAAAGGGTGCGACTTCTGTTGCCACTCTTGGCTTATAATCTCAAACTCACAATGTTTCGGGTGTGGGTTCGTGATGCGTGCCGTGTAGGTTGTTCCCCGCCCGTCGGTGAGCAAGATGGCATCACCACGGTCGTAACGCAACACTCGCACACAATGACCCGATTCCTCTTCAGGGAGACAATGCGAGGTATCTATATCAGGGGTATAAAAGAGGTACATAGACTTTATAACTCGCTTTCTTTCATACGTTCCGCGTTCTCTGCCACTTGGAGGGCATCGATGACACCTTGTATATCGCCGTCCATAAAGGCCTGCAGGTTATAGACCGTGTAGCCTATACGGTGGTCGGTGATACGCCCTTGGGGATAGTTGTAGGTGCGGATCTTGGCAGAGCGGTCGCCTGTAGAGACCATTGTCTTGCGCCTTGCGGCAATGTCGTCAATGTACTTCTGATGCTCCTTGTCGTAGATTTGCGTGCGCAGGCGCGCGAGCGCGCGTTCCTTGTTCTTTGGCTGGTCACGGGTTTCGGTACATTCTATCAATATCTCCTGAACCTCTCCCGTATTGGGGTTCTTCCAGTTGTAGCGCAAGCGGACACCTGACTCCACCTTGTTCACATTCTGTCCGCCTGCACCTCCTGAACGGAAGGTTTCCCATTTGATTTCCCCCTCGTTGATATGCACCTCAAACTCGTCCGCTTCGGGCAAGACAGCCACTGTAGCAGCAGAAGTGTGTACACGTCCCTGTGTCTCGGTGGCAGGTACGCGTTGTACACGATGTACACCTGATTCGTACTTGAGAGTGCCATACACATTCTGCCCTGTGACGTTGAAGATTATCTCCTTGTACCCGCCCACAGCACCTTCGGAGAACGACGAAACGGTATATTTGAAGCCATGGAGTTCAAAATACTTGGTGTACATACGGAAGAGGTCGCCTGCAAACAACGCTGCTTCGTCTCCGCCAGTACCGCCACGAATCTCCATCACCACGTTCTTGCTGTCCTCTGGGTCTTGGGGCAGAAGCATAAGTTTCACCTCCTCTTCAAGGGCAGGGATTTGTGGTTCAAGGGTATCTATCTCAGTCCGTGCCATCTCTTTGAGTTCGGGGTCGGACTCATTGAAATAGAGTTGCTTGGCTTCGTTGAGGTCGGAGAGGGCTTTCTTGTACTTGCCTGCCGAAGACAGGACACGCTCCAAGTCGTGGTACTCGCGGTTGAGACGCACATAGCGTGCCTGGTCGGCTATCACTGCGGGGTCTGTAATCAGCAAGCCCACCTCGTGGAACTTCGCCTCTAATCCTTCTATCTTGTCTAAAATGTCCATGTTTACTATTCTATCACACTCCCTAACAGGTTATACTTCACACCATTACGGATAATTACCACCTGAGAACCCTCGACTTGCTTATGGGTCTGCACAGATACCATTTGCACTTCATTGGTGGCTGTCGCGCCCGACACTTCTTGTACCAAACGTACAGAGAACGCTGCACAAGGCATTTCAACGTATTGAGGGTATATCTGTTCGGGGTCAAAATAAAGTGCATAACAATAGGTGTTGTCCGCCTTGGTAGAGAACCAATAGTAACCGGCATACTGTGTATCAAACATATCTACATCATATCGGTAGCCTGCTGCTGGTAGGAATACTGCACCATTAGCCTGCATAGATGCCCATTGAGCAGATGTATAAACATTGTGCTCGTAGTTGTCTCTGTTCTCGTTGGCAAACATTTTGCTTTTCTCATTCCAAACCAGCCCTTTATTCTGACTGGGCACAAAGGTGCATCCATCGGGCAAACGCCATATATCCGGCAATATAATCAAGCCATGTATCTCATTGACAGTGGCTGTAGCAAATAGTTCGTTGGCATTTGTACGCCCATAAAGCAGATACCCAAATTCGTCTTTGGTCAGCGTGCGCCACACTTTAGCCGCATTGCCACCATTGCTTATGGGGTTATTTCCCCATTCGGTAAATGCTCTATAATCGTCTCCCTCGCTCACTTTGGTAGGATTAGAACCTGTTCCCCAACCGAAAACATCAATATAGCCTGTATAATCAATACTCGTATTTTGGTTGCCCAAACCGATGGTGTCCGTTTGCTCATTGGCAAACCGCCACGTATTACTGCTTGCCTGATATTGCAAATTACCCTGTGCAAAATATACTTGTTTCCCGTTTGCTACGGAAAATCTGCCATTGATAGCACCTGCAGGCACACTTTGCGCCGTTACGCTTGCCGCCACAACTGCAATGGCAGCACTAAAAAACAATCTCTTTTTCATACTATGATATATTTGATATATTTTGGAAAAACATTATTTGCTTTCTGCTTGCGCATCTCTCTCCCGCCAATACTCGTCGGTAGGCATGTCTCCCTCTGCTGCCATCTTGAGGTTCTGCATAAACCGTTCCACACGCCAGTCGATGGTCTCGCTATACACCTTGCGCGATATGAAGATGCGGAAGAACCAACCGAACTTGATATGCACATCAATCGACATAGTGGCGGTGGTGTCGCTCGTCGGCAGCACGTGAAAGTTCCCCCACGCCTGTTTCAGAATAGCCCCCGAATAGTAAATATCCACCCGTATGTCACGTCTGTCGCCTGCCATGGTGTCAGTCACAAGGCTCTCTATCACCGCGTCCTCGAACTGCGGTTTGCCGTTCACAAGGATGTCGAACAGCAGACGGCTGTAGTGGGTCTCGGGATTGTATTCGGACTCTTTCCATATCAGGTAGATGGCGTTTTTGCTGTCGTCTGTTTGCTCACCTGTACCCGCAAACGCCCACGGCGAAAGCAGTTGGGGGTCTGTCTGCAGTTGGTGTATCAGCGTATCAATCACCGCATTGCACGCCTCTTGCGAGGCATTCACCTCCACGGGGCACTCGGTGTGGAACGTGCTCTGTGAGTACGTGGTCAACATAGTCAGCAGGACAAACAGTAACTTCATATACCTGTGGTATAAGTAATAGTTAATAGTTAATGTGCATTGAGCACTTTCTCCATATTCTGCTCACGGTGAATGAGTTGCACCTCCACACCGAACTTCTTGTTGATATGCTCCGCCATCTTTTCCGCCGCATACACCGAGCGGTGTTGCCCGCCCGTGCAACCGAAAGAGACCATCAGGTTCTGAAAACCACGGTCCATATAACGTTTGACGCTAAAGTCCACCAACTGATACGCCTGCTCAAGGAAGGGCGTTATCTCACCGTCTTCCTCCAAGAACTGAATCACATTCTCGTCCATACCCGTGAAGAAATTGAAACGCTCATACTTGCCGGGGTTGTTGATGGCGCGGCAGTCGAACACAAAACCTCCCCCGTTGCCACTGCTATCCGCAGGAATGCCTTTTTTGTACGAGAAACTGTACACCCTCACCACCAGCGGCTTGCGCACACCCACCTCCTTGAACTGCTTCATCTCGGTCATATTCTGCAGAACCTCAATCAGATACGGGTAGTCGTCACTCGCATACTTGAGCAACGCGCGCAGGTTCTCTATGGCAAAAGGTATCGACTGCAAAAAGTGTGGCTTCTTCTCGAAATAACCGCGGAAACCATACGCGCCCAACACCTGCATCGTCCGGAAAAGCACGAAATGCTTCAGCGTATCATAGAACTCATCCTTGTCAACAGGCATATACTTCTGCAACTCGTCAAGGTACACCTCTATCAGTTCCTCACGCAGGTCGGGATGGAAATTCGCCTTCGCCTGCCACAAGAACGAAGCCACGTCATAGTACACGGGTCCGCGTCTTCCACCTTGAAAATCAATAAAATACGGCACCTCTGTACCGTCGGCTTCGGTGCGTATCATCACATTGCGCGACTGAAAATCACGATACATGAAGGCATTCATCCTGTTCTGCAAGAGGATATAGGCAAGCCGCTCAAACTCATTTTCCAACTTATCTTCTTGAAAATCAAGCCCCGTAGCCTTCAGAAAACAGTACTTGAAATAGTTCAAATCCCACAATATGGAGCGCAGGTTGAACTCTGGTTGCGGGTAGCATTGGTTGAAGTCAAAGTCCTGTGCACCAACCACTTGGAACTTAGCCAGCGCACGCATCGTACGGCGTAGCATCTCTTTCTCTTTGGCGGAGAACACTCCCGTCTTGCGACCGTCGGCAATGTAATCAAAGAGTAGCGTGTTGCCCAAATCCTCTTGCACATAGCACATCTCGTCATCGCTGACAGCCAAAACGCGGGGTACGTTGAGCCCTTGTTCGAGGAAATGCTGTGCCATATACAGGAAAGCGTGGTTCTCGTCGTGGGACGTGCCTTGCACACCAATGAGCGACACCGCCCCGTCCTCACTCGCAATGCGATAGTATTTCCTGTTGCTGCCCGAAGCAGTCAATGCCGTTTGCTCACCGACTTTCTTGCCGGTGGCCTCGTAAAACAGTTGATTCAGTGACTTTGCCATACGTTCATTCGCGCTAATGCCATAAAAACATCTCGCAAAGTTAGTGTTTTTCTATGACTTATGCAAAAAAGTATCTTTTTTGAGAAAAAGTCATGCCGTTATTTGGTTGGTTCAAAAAAAAGCAGTACCTTTGCACCCGCTT
>ERZ808274.604-NODE-604-length-16539-cov-6.626244_pt1 | contig 16539 bp, 19 predicted proteins | sample MGYA00521277_ERZ808274 | MGnify/ENA primary metagenome ERZ808274 (study PRJEB31516, sample SAMN03275597) | gut metagenome | biome: mammalia-associated habitat; material: feces | host: Papio cynocephalus | place: Kenya | collected 2012-07-28 ... | reverse complement strand
CTTTGCAGGCTTTGCAGGCTTTGCAGGCTTTGCAGGCGTTGCAGGCGTTGCAGGCGTTGCAGGCGTTGCAGGCTTGGCAGGCTTGGCAGGCTTTGCAGGCTTTGCAGGCTTTGCAGGCTTTGCAGGCGTTGCGTTAAATATACATATTCATAACTGCTGGCACTCGGTAGTGTTGGTATAATCTCGCACAATTTGGCGTACATATCAGGCGTTGGGAATTGCCACTGCGACGGAGTAAACCAGTGCGAAAACATATGCGTTCCCGTGTACTCGTTTATGTCTTTCGGACGTAATCCGCTGGCACGGAATGCACGTTGTAAAAACTCCAACGCTTGCGCCTTGGTGGCGTTGAGTAATGCCTCTGTCTTCTGTCTATCCTCATCTGTCGGGACTGGCATTGACTCACTCTCAAAGTACCACTGTATATATTTGCTCTTGCACTCATTTCCGTGCATTTTCAGCCACTTTCTCGTGTCTCCTGTTGGATTTATACCCATAGCCCATAATAGTTGCATATCGCCGAAAAAATAGGCGTTGTGTAGCGCGTGTTTCCATTCCTCTACCTCTACACTGTACATATAATTCTGCATATTGTTTCCAAACGACCAGCATAGAGCCACATAAGGGTCTGTATCTTTCAGCCGCGCAAAGTATTCACGGCTTATCCATCTGTTTTCGTTGGCATATCTGCCCTCTATGCTATTTATAAACAGTTGCACGCCCATTCCTTGCAAATCGTTACATATAAAATTACGGAACTTGCCGCTCACCATTGCAGCGTGTGTAACAGCGCAACCGCCGGCGAATAGGTCGTAAAAATTGCGTGCCTGTGGCAAGTGCTCTATGATTTGCACTGCTATATCGTTTTTGCTGCCCATATAAGGCACACCGTATCTTGTACTCATTGTTTCGTTTGATTTAGAAATTGCTTTTGCTCTTTGTCTTTCTTTTGCAGGGCCGTCCACACACGCGGCTCGCACGTGTCGCACGTGAGGAAATAGTGCACTTGTACGTTCCGTGTCTGTCCCTGCCGTGCCAGCCGTGCATTAGCCTGTGCGTAGTACTCGTAGTTGTAAGTTAGCGACGACCACACTATCACGCGCCCGCCGTGTTGCAAATTCAGTCCGTGGCCTGCGCTCGCGGGGTGCGCAAACAGGCACTCTGTCTGTCCTGCGTTCCACCGTTCCATGAACCCCGCGCGTTGCACACTCTCACAACGCACCCCGCGCGCTGTCAGTAGTTCGTGCAACCACACAGCCTCCTCGCGGAAAGCATAGAAAAGCAGTACCGGCTCGCCCGCCTCCTTGCAATCCGCCACGAAGTCCGCCACGGCTTCCAGTTTCGCGCTATACGTGGAGCGTACCGAACTGCCGTCCTCTGTGTAGATAAAGCCATTGCAGAGTGTTTGCAGTTTTGCGAATTTCGCCCCCTCTTCAACGGTGAGGGTGTCGCCCGCCATATCGAAACCAAGGAAGGCGTCGAGGTCTCTGTATGCCCTCATCGTGTCCGCGTCAAGTGCTATATCGTGGCGGACGTGCGACACCGGCGGGATATGAAGGTAATCCTCTGCCGTGAGCGTGAATACCCTATCGGCTATCGGCTGCAATATCTTTTCCAGCGGCACGGCGAGTTGCCACTTACTGAACGCCAGCCCGCTGCCACGTAGGGCGTCGCGGAAATATGTTGCACGCCACGCCCAGAAATTGGCACCGAGACCAATCCCGACGGCGGCACACTGCCCGAAAATATCAATAGCACCGTTGGCAAGAAATGTGCCTGTGAGTCCCACCTTGCGCGTTGCCTGTATATTGCACACCGCCTGCGTTCGTTTGCTTTCCACATTCTTAAACGACGTGAGTTCGTCAATGATTAGGAGGTCAAAGGCAAGCCCTGCAACCTCTTTCACGCACTCGCGGCTGACAATCTTGTACGGTCTTTCCGTGTCTGCGAGTGCCGCTTTCCGTCTCTTCGGCGTTCCGCTGACTATCGCCATACGTTCCGCCACGTACGACCAGCCCCATTTGTCCGCCTCCTGCCGCCACGTGTTCTCTGCCACTCTCTTAGGTGCTACTATACAGACGGACGCGGGGCGCGTGTTGTTGATAAACGATAGCACCGCCGCCGTCTTCCCAAGCCCCATATCCACGGACAATATGCAATTCCTGTGGCTCTCAATGAACTGCACTGCCCTCTTCTGGTATTCGTGTAGTTGCATTATATCCAGTTCTCAAATAATTTGTTAAACTCATCCACTTTGCGTTGTGTCTCTGCCTGCAACTGCTGCGCCTGCTGTACAAGGCGTTCCGCTTTGTTTTTTGCCCTCTTGTTTGCCGCATACATTCGCTGCTTCTCTTTATACTCCTCAGGGTGCTCCCTGCGCCACTGCCGTCGCTTTTCCGCTATTGTCTCACGGTTGCGCAACCTGTACTGCCGTTGCCACTCCAACCGCTGCGCGTGATGCCTGTTGTATGATTTCCTGTTTATCTCCAATATATGTTCATGTTTCTCTTTCCGTCTCTTTGCCGCCACCCTGCGCCGTTGCTCTCTTCTCCTTTCCAACCATTCGGGGTTCTGTTTCATTTTCTCGTACAACTTACGGAGGTACTCTTTCCTGCGCAATTTTCTTTCTTCGTCGGTAAAAATTCTTGGTCTGCCTGTTTTTTTTAATGTTGTCGTTTGCATAGTCCGTCAAAAATTAAAATGGTAATTTTTCCGTGTTTTCTACCCTTTCCGTCTCGGGTGTATTGTAAATCATTTCGTGGACTTTGGTTTGCAGGTCGGGGAGTAGCCAGTAATTACTTGTGCTGTATCGCTCGCCAAAGACCCGCACAACGGCTTTCTCAATCTCTCCCCTACGTTTCTGCGCTTCCGCTGCGCCTATGGTCTGGGCGAAGTAGTCGACAAAGAATTTGAGTGTAATCTTGTTGCGGGCGGCAAAGCGCGACACCGCCGCGGTCATCTTCATGACGGTATCGGTAAACTCCGGCTGTTGCAACTCAATGGCAAACTCCTCTGACCGCTCCATGCGCTCGCCTGTCTCCTCTGACATTCCCTCAATCTCTGCCGTGGCTTCGCGCCAGTCGCACACCTCGGGTACGTTGCGGCAAAAAGAGAGCCACAAATCATACACCTCATCAATCGACATCTGTTGCGGCTGGTGGTCGAAATGTACGGACAAATAGCGGCGGTCGTCCCAGTCTTTGATAAATGTTTTCAGCGGGTCATTCGACGTTGCTACGTAATTCGGGCAGCCTTTCCACTCAAACTCCTGCCCATACGGTAGGCGGGCGCGTCCGTTGGTGGAGGTGATAAAACGCTTGAAGTCGCTATACGTCTTGCCCATATCTGCGTAGAAGCATTCGTCCATCAGTGCCACGTTGCACGTGGCAATCAGTGGAACGGCGAAAGCGCGTATCTGCATCTCATTAGTGAGGGTAGTGGAGTACTGCGCTATATTGCTGAGGGTGTCGCCGTTGAGTATGGTCACCAAACAACTCGCCGTCGTAGTCTTGCCTGTCTTCTTGCGCTCGCCCCACAGATACAGCATACGACGGAGGGACGGGGGGAACGCTTCGCCCGCTCGAACCTGCTGCACGAAATAGGTGAGTTTCCGTATATCGGCAAAGGAAATGCCATATATATCCATTATCTTGCCGCACATCATAGAGTATTCCATTCCGTTGGGCTTGTAGTCCTGCAACAGACGTATAACGCGCTTGTTAAGTCGTTTCCGTCCGTACTCACCGTGCCACAACTCGGACGCGCGTAAGTAGGGGAATTTGTCGCATTGCCCCGAACTGCGCAATATGTCCACAAAACGTTGGTGCACTATCTTGTATTGCGGACACGCCTGTTGAGTCTGTTTGTTTGTAAGGTACTTATCATTCACTATTGCCATACATAGCACCTTGATACTGCGCTCTATATCCTCACGGCTCTCATACTCGAACTTCATAAGGAAGTCCGTGAGCGTCTTGCAGTCGTTTTCATTGTCCAAGAATTTACCCACGAGGTCGCTCGGCATATCAGGCGTGGAGTTGGTCGATTTAATAGACGTTAGTTTCATGTTGTCTTCCTATTTGCATAATCGTAATAGTCAAGAATATCGCACCCATCAAATATAGGGTGTGTCTCTATGTAGTCGAAAATCGTGTATCCGTGGGCTTGCGCTGTGCGTTGCCAATTGAAGAATTGCCCGTGGTCGGGGAAGAGCGTAACCTTATAGCCTTGGAGTACCTTGTGGCGTTCCTCATTCTTCAACAACTGCGAACCGCCGCACGCCAGCCATATATATTGCGGCGCGATACGACTCATACATAGTGCCGTCTTCTCGCTCTCCACTATCGCTACATTCTTGCCTCTCTCCGTGAGTAGGTGCTGCCCGAAAAAACATTGCTGTAATTCGTCGCCGGTGTGTAGCCTATCAAAGGCTGCCATCTTGTGACACCATTGTACCGGCGGCACGGCACTCCTATCCCTGTGTCCGTCCGCCTTGTATCGTATCGCCTTGCCCGCGCGTATCTCATTGCGTTCGTCTATCTGCCAGAATATAGTACGGTTTCCCACCGCTCCCACTCGGTACATAGTCCATGCCAGTAGCGCGTCAATCTCTGTCAGTAGGTTTTTGGCATAGGTATATAGCGCGGACGGCTGCACATCAATAGCAGCGGGCGCGAACCGCAAGGGCTGCAACACCTGCCGCGGCATTGGCTGTATGTTTTCGGGCGCGTCTGTGTCTGGGTATCGTATGTAGCCGCAATTCTGTTCGCGGTCGCAACGCCCGTACTCTGCACCTGCGAGCGTCTTGCCGTCCAGCGCGGACACGTACGGAACAAAGCGACGCCTGCCACATTGCGGGCATATCTCTTTCCGTGACCCCTTACGGAGTTCCCACCTGTACGACGTCATAGCACTACAATCTGCACGCCATTCTCGTACCAGCGTCCCTGTCGCATACACACGTAATGCCCTAACCTGCGGGCTATCTTACATACAGCCGCAATATCCTGCGCGTCCGTAATCTTGCGCGCACGGAGGTACCCCTCCACGGGTCTGTTAGGGCGCACATCGGCGACATAACGGACAAAATCAGCGGTCAAGTCTACTACCTGCTTATATCCTGTAAACTGCTTATCTCTCATTGTTTTTTTTTGTTTAATCCCCCACGGCAAACACCGTGGGGGCTGTTAGTTAAAATGCAAGTGGCACCTCCTCTGTCTCGGTTTCCGTTGCCGCCTCGGACACCTCTGCTGTCTCTTCGTTGAGGTCAGCAAACATATTGCTCTCTGCTTCGGCTATCAGTATGCCATTCGCCCAATATCCGCACGCTTCCTGTTTCGCGGGGTCGCCGTTAAGTTCGCGGAAGTCGATACAAGCGTCATATCGTTTGCCCTCCAAATCCGCGTGCTGTGGTCTCTCAATGGCTACTACTCTGCCATTCTTCTTCTCAAAAAATTTGCAGCCCTTGGAGACCTTAAAGGTTACAAACATACGGTCTTCACCGTTTTTGTCCTTGTACGCGTGTGCGTACTTACTCACCTGTTGCGGCAAGTCGTTAGGGTTGAATACCACGCCAAACGTAATCGTCTGGTCTTGCCCTGCCACGTCTCTCTGTTCACGCGTTTTTTTTGCGCTGTACACACGGACATCGAAGTATCCGCTCACATTGTCTAATCTCATTGCTAATTTTTAATAATATGGTTAATAAAATCACGAATTACTGCCCAAACGGCGAAACTCATAGCGGTAAACATCACCACCCCCGCTATCAGGCTGTAGATCCCACATTCGGGAATTGATACCCATTCTGAGATAACGGCGGCATCCACCGCCAATGCTATGCACCACCACAATATGGCGTGTGCCGCTCTTACTTTCTGTTTCTTTGTCATATCTCTGTTGCTTTTTGTTTGACGTTGCAAAGGTACTGCTTTTTTCTGACATACCAAAATTTTGGTGCATTTTTTTGCATTTTCTTTGTAAGTAGCAGTAAATCAAGCAGTTGCAAAAGCACAAAAAAAAACGCGCGGGGCGCGCTGTCACAGCGAACCCCCACGCTACAAATACTATATATGAAAAACCATCGATTTACACTTTTGGTTCAAATTGCATAATATAGTCCTGAGTAAAGTGGTTGGCGGTGGACTTGAGGGATAGGTTCTCGAGTACGCGGAACGCCTGTTCTATATCCTCACGGGCGGATTTGTTTTCGACGGTAAAAACATTATAGTACATCATTGCCATCTGTGCCAGCCGTCGCGAGTTGTACAGCATATTATCAAAAATTTCTGCGCTCTCACTATCGTTGCCGACTATCACCTCGTTCAGTCTGTCGTACCAGAATTGCACCTTGCGGGTGCTGTCTACGAGTTGGGTCATGGCGCGTCGCGCTTCGCCCTTGAATTGCAGCCCTGCGCTCTCCATTGCCAGTACGGAGGTCCGTATTAGTAATTCACTTGACGCTGCCAGTACAAGCCCGACGCTGAGGGTGTGTTTGATTTGTTCAATATTTGTTTGCATTTTGTTTGTTATAAATTGTTTTCAAAAAAAACAGGCGGAACGGACAAACCGCCTACTATCGCACACACGCCACGGAATTGACAAACATCAAACATGCATCCACAGGGTTCTCACCTGCCAGCAGCCTTTCTTCTGCTGAGTTTAAATGTTTAACTTATTCTTTTGTTTGTATTTATTAACAGCATTTATTGACTTGTGTGCTGTTTACAAAGACCACTTACCGCTTCCGTTTTTGTCCCCTGCGGTGTGGGGTTATATCATACTCAATGCTACGAGGATTGCAGCGTTCAGGGCTTCCTCACGGGTGGGGTATAGTTCTGTCGTTAAGTCGTCAGTATCGCTATCAATAGAGCAATACCATTTACCACGCGCTTTCCCTGTTCCAATCACTATCCCTTTCCCCTCCAGCCAGTCCACTACCTCGTGGTAGGTGGGGGCGGCATAAAAATGTCCGAGCATCTTATCAATGTTTCCAATGTTAGACCAATCGCATAGGCGTCCAAATTCATTATAGAACATATCGCGATACTGCGAAAGCCCTTTTTCTTTGAGTTGTTTTGCCGACTCAAACGGCACGAAATACTTTGTGTTCATATTTTCAAAATTTAGTTGTTACCAATTATAGCACTCCCCCATCGGTGGTAAGTCTATGTTATACAATACACACCATCCGTTGTCGGTGCGATACTCACAATCATAGCATTTATATGTCAAGTCCATAATCCAATCAATCTACAAGTACAAAACTATATACCCAAACCAGCGGGTTGCTGTCCCACGTTCCGCGTCCGCTGATATTATCCTCTCATTTTAATTGCCAATTCTACCACCTTGCGGGCTTCATCGTCGAGAATGTAATACTGCCCGATAGTCTCCATAGTTACTGCTTTGTCACTTGCCACGCGGCTGCAAATGGATTGCACAATGCCCGCGTCATCCTTGAACGATATGCACTGCTTTCCGTCCACCATTTTCGGCTGTGGCTTCGGGGCTTGTTCCTGTGGCTTTTCTGTCACTTTTTGTTCCACGTGGAACAATTGCTTGTAAACTCCGTTTAACTCGTTCAGAGCGTCCCTGTACGCTTGTGCGGGGTCATCGTCTTCTATTGACCACTCGCCCCCCAGTCTGATACTCTCGTAATTACCAAGGTTCTTGGTAATCTGTACGTTGATAGTCGTTTGTTTCATATTTTTTGTTTCTTTTTGTTTGACGTTGCAAAGATACTGCTTTTTTCTGACACACCAAAATTTTGGTGCATTTTTTTGCATTTTCTTTGTAAGTAGCAGTAAATCAAGCAGTTGCAAAAGCACAAAAAAACGCGCGGGGCGCGCTGTCACAGCGAACCCCCACGCTACAAATAAATCTAATATCATGGGAAATCAAAATAACGTACCTTGCGTGGCGTTGCCTATAATCTTACGCATTGCGATAATCAGCAATTTCGGTATCTCGTAAGGGTCTCCATATCCCCATATCTCTCTTTTAGTGAGTATATCCTGCGCAATCCACGCTAGTACCTTCTCCATCATCTGCGCATTTACCCCCTCTGTCAGCAGCATCTCATAACGCTCCTCCTCTGTCGGCGTTAGCGGCTGTCGCTGTGGCTGTGGCTGTTGCTGTGGGACTTGTGGCTGTGGCTGTTGCTGTGGGACTTGTGGCTGTGGCTGTTGCTGTGGGACTTGTGGCTGTGGCTGCCGAAACATAGACTGCTCCCACCTGCCCTTGCGTTCCCTGTCGCCCCAGCGGTCCAATCCCCTGCGCGCCGCTACACTCATACCTAATTGGTATAGGCTCTGCCTGTCATATCCGTGACCGCAAGCCCGCCACCCTCCGCGCGTCTCAATGGAGCGCGCCACGCGTTCCACCTGCAACGCTATATCATTAATTGACTTGTCCATTTCTCTTCGCCGTAATGGTAATGTATCCTTTCCGTTGCCCCTCTGTATATACGTCCGCCGTGGCTACATCAGGGAAAACGGCGAGTAATTTTTTTGTATCGATAGTACGGACGGTGCGCTCGGGAGTGTAACGTACGGACACATCGCCCCTTATCTCTCCTATTCCACCGCTCACCATTGCGCTACATAGGCTATTCTTCAATACTTCCAATTGCGCGGTGTAGGACTTGATGGTATCTTGCATTGCTGTAATGCTCTTAATCATATCGCGCATGTCTTGCGGGGCGTCCGTATATGCCACGCTTGCCAATTGGTCGAGTGCAACTATGCTGTCACAATAGGCGTCAATCAGTTCGCAACCGCGTTCCAGCATTGCCACAAAGCCCTCGTTTCTTGGTATCTCCACTATATCCGCCACTTGGTTCGCGTCTATTCCGTGAACCAGATACACCATTTCCGCGCCTAACATGTAGTACCATTGTAATTGCGCATAGTAAGAATTCGCTACTGCTTCCGTGGTCTTACCAACCACACACTTGCACTCGTACACCGTTCCGCCCGCGTAATAGTCAGCGTGTGCCATTGCCGTGAAATGGTTGTACTTCTGCCCCTGCATGAATTTCTCACGCTCCACCTCCACTCCCATTGCCGCGAAAACACTTACCATATAATCCTCGAAATCGTGCCCGCGTTCCGTGGCTGCGTTTCCGCCAAATGTAGATACATTCTTACTATTGCCGCAGCATACATTCAATCTCTTAATCTCAGTGGCAGAGAGCGCGCCCGCTCCACTCGTTGCTACCTTGTACACCATCTTGGCATCGCTGCCTCCAAGGTAACCCACGCGCGTCTGCGCTATCTCCTGCGCGTGCTTTCCGCGCTCTGTCAGTTCCTCAAATGCATTATCCATAATCAATCCTCCTCGTAATCGTTGGTATTGTCTTCATACTCTTCTCCGCTCTCCCATTCGTCTCTATGATACGAGTAAGACTCGCGACGCTCCACCTCTTCGGCTTCGCGTATCAACTCCTCCAATTGGTGTATCTCCACCGTGCACGTGTCAATATCCCGCAATACTCTCCGGTACATTCCGGCTGCCGTCTCCATGTCGGGGTAATCCCCTGCCAATAGGCTCTCGCCAATAGTACGCTCCCACGCCCTGTATACTCGGAGCGTCATCTCTTTACGCTCCATTTTCTCGCGCAAAAATGCGCTTTTGGGTTGAATTAACATATCTTTTGCTTTTAGTTTGTTCAAAAAAGAGCGGCACGGTTGGGCTATCCTACTGTTAGTGTCCCCGCTTCCGCTACGGCTCGCCGCCGTGCCGCAAGTAATTATAATGCTCTGTATGCTCTGCCGTTGCACAGATTAACGAGATAATCCTGTCCGTTGTGTTTTACACACTCGTAGCACTCAGGCAGCCCCTCGCGGCTCATGCCGCAACTACTCTGGTAGAAGGTGCGCCCATCTGCGAGCGTTATCGTATGCTGATGGCGGATATAACGCCCATCTGCATTGTTGTTACTCTTAATTTCACCGGCACTCATGCCGTTGCTGTACTTGTAAGTCTTCATAACTTTGTCGATTTATTTTTTGTTTCTTTTTGTTTGACGTTGCAAAGATACTGCTTTTTTCTGACATACCAAAATTTTGGTGCATTTTTTTCATTTTCTTTGTAAGTAGCAGTAAATCAGGCAGTTGCAAAGCACAAAAAAAACGCACGGGCGCGCATTCACTGCGAACCCGTGCTCGTAAATAAAAAACAAAAAATCAACAAATCAGAAAAAAATCAGATGTCGTCTTCTAACTGCAAGGTCAATTCAGCCACTCCGTCCTGCCACGTGGCATCAAGCCACACCCAGTTGGCGTCATCGTAGCGGATACGTCTGTAATACAGCAAGTTATAAAATATAACATATGGCATTAGAGCCTTAACCTTGACCATAGTGGAGACGCGGCATAGTTTGGTGATGGCTATATTGGCTATCGGTGCAACGCGCGTCATACTCTGTGCCTCGCCCACCTTGCCCAACCACGTAGCGTTACCCAAATCAGGCACGTACATACGACTATCACCGCTACTTAACTGCTTGCCTGCGCTCCATAGCATAGATAGTTCCGACGTTTCCTCAAGGTAAGTGTTTTCCGTCTTATACGTGGCTGTCAAATCGGGGTTATCCTTTCCGTCAGCATATACCACGCTCGTGGCTTGCGCAAAATCGGAAAACCTGCGCTCAATGGTAGTCCACTCCAATACGTCGCGCAACTCATACACATCGTCGGTATAGCCGCTGAATACAATCACGCTGTTGCCTGCGATATAGAATAGTTGCCCGCTCATCTTAGCATAGGAGCGTAGCAGGTCGGAAATCTTAATATCAGGGATACAATCCCACTCGCGCGCAATTATAACGCTGGTGTCGGGGTCGGCGTAGAAAGTGAGATTGCCGGCTTGCCCACCTATGGCGGATAACTGGTATATGTTGCCACCACCGTTGACGTCTGACTTCAACGGATACACGTCATTCAGTCGGACTGCACGGAATACAGTGTTTTGGGGTATCAGAGTATCTGTTATATCTCCTACCAACTCGAACCCTCCGAGCGAACCGGCTGAACCCGTCCACCTCACACTTGCATCAGAGAGGAACGTTGGCATCGCAAACGTTGCACCTGTTATATGCTTTATTTCGCCCTCATTGTCGCCGTGAGTGGCGTAGGAAAGTATGTAAAACAGTCCCTCATATAGTAGAACGGGATTATCCTCACTACTCCCCGTCTTCAGTATCACGTCCTGTTTGGCACGGAAATACTGCAACTGCTTTTTTTTCTCCGGCGGGTCATCAACGACTGTTACGTTGGTGATATGTGAAACGGTGTCTATATACACGCGCTCAAAGTACTCGCTTCCTTTGTCTGCATCCTCACCGCTGAACGACACCAGCCCATCACTGCTGAAAATCAGGCGTAAATCAATCCCTCCCATAGTTGCCTCGTTTGTCGGCTGCACTACCACGCGGCAAGATGTGTCCGCAAACGAATTACGAATACACTTACCCAACAGCGTCTTAAGATAAACACTCGGTCTGGTCTTATATATATCTCTTGCCGTTCCCTCCTTGCCGCTGTAATAGGCAATAGGCGCAATGAAGTCTCCTTTGTTCGCGCCATTAGCGGGCAAAACATCGGAAAGCCTGCCATATATAACGCGCCCCGTATAATCCTGTTCGCGTAATACCTGCTTTGTCGTTTTTTCGAGTATATCATCTGTCACATACTCGCCCAACAGCAGAGAGCAGTTATATACCGCGGGCGTGGCACTGGTGATATACAGATACCCCGCCTGTTCCACGTCATCAATCCACACCCTGCACGCTATACGCTCGCGCGCGTACTCACTGCGTGAGGTGCGGAATACCCCAGCCAAGAGGAACGCGCTCTCGTTGGTGGTAGTGCGCGGAATAGTGAATGACGTGGAGCGTGTGTAGCGCAAATTCTCAAAATCATACAGAGCATTGGTATTAACGATGGAGAACAAGGTACCCGCTGTTACCTCCAATTCTGTATAATCGTCCGTATATAGTGACTTGACGAAAATCCTCAACCTCATACCAGTATCGTGTTATGTGTCGTAAACTCAATAGTCACTTCTACACTCCCCCTGTCGCTACCATTCGGGTAAGTGATTGCGGACGAAAGCACACGCACCGTCCGTCCGTCTATGCTCACGCTGTCGGACGTGATTAAATCCGCGTAGTAGTAGGTGTCGTAAGCGTCAAGATTAGGCAGGTACAAGGTCATCGTCTCACGGTAATTCTTGCGGACGTCCACCCCGAATCGCAGAGTGTTAACGTTTGGCTTTACCTGTATATCCTGAGACTCGGTCACCTCCTCTGTCATATCTTTGACGAACCAATATGCTTTCTTATACCCTCCAAGCCTACTACTCCACTCCACTGCTTTACTCTCCACGCCGCACGGTATCGCCTGCACCTGTGTCCACCAGGCATTGCTATCTAATACGCTCTTCTTCATTGTTAGCGTATCACCCGCGGCGACTTGGTAGTCAAGTGCGTAGCATTGACTTTTCGTGAGTGCCGATTTGGCACTTCCGCACCAAACAAAATCAGACAAAACACCCAACTCAAAAGAAACTGTCACCGTCTCGCTTTGCGGTACATAGATGGCGTGAGGCGGCACTTGATAAATTACATCGCCATCGTTGGCTTGATTGTAAGGTATTAGCACATTTTCCCTATTCTCTGCACCTACCGTTGCTATTCCGATTTCTATCTCTTCACTCACCTTGCCGTCCGCTGTGTAGGCGTTAAACGTGATGCTCCGCATATCGCGCATCGCAATAGGTATCAACTCGGTCAACTCTACTACAATAGTCCCTGCCGTTAATTGGTAAGTAAGCCCGACCTCAGACGCAAACCACATATCGAGGGTCGCCGCCTTTGTGCTCGTTATCTTGACCGCCACGCGCTCCAATCTATAATAGGCAAGTTTCCAATCGCGCACATCCTGTATGCCATAATAAGTAACGGACACACTGCCGTCACTAATCACTTTAGCCGTCACTTGTTTTATCTCGTTCATAATCCTAAACTATTGCTACATTCCTACTCCGTTGCGTATCCGCTGCGAATTGCTCATACTCGCGATACACCATCACCGGTGCCGGTTGTGCCGCCACAGCCTGCGCCATAGCCTGCGCCATAGCGTCATAATCAATACCAACGCCCAACCGACCGCTGTTAATCGTGTCGATGAGGTTATCCGTCGTTGCCTTTGGCAGTATGTACTCGCCGCTGTTCACGTGCGCCGTCAGTTTGTCGCCGCTGTACGACCGTCCCGGCACCTCGCCGCCATAAGCGTAATTGCCCGCGTCGCCATTAATCACCTGCTTTGCCTGCTTTATCGAACTCGCCACGCTCGCAACCACGCCCGCAATAGTAGCCACTACCGATATGATAGCCGCTATATTGGCAGGGAAAGGCACAGCGGACGCGCTCGCTATACCTGTACTAACCGCAACCGCTCCATTGGCTATACTCTGCGCCTGGCTCGCTATGATAGACCCAACGGCAAACGCTTTCTGTTTCTTCGCGGCCGCCTCGCTGGTCTTCGCGTCTTCCGCGTACATATCAGAGAGACCCTGCAACGATGAACTCAACTGACCAAATGCATCACCGAGTTGCTGGATATTGCTCATTTTCTTGTCAAACGCTTCCTTTTCCGCGTCGAGGTCTTGCTGTCTGCGCTCATCTTCCTCCTCCTGACGCTCGTCTGCCGCCCTCTTGCGCTCGTCTTCATAGCGTTGTATGATAGCAGCGCGCGCGGCTTGGTACTCTTCCTCGGTGAGTAATTGGTTATCCTTGTTGTACTCTTCCGACTTGTACAACTCTTCCAACAAACGCAATTCCTCTGCCTGTTGCTCTTCGTCCGTGATTAGTCCGTACTGCTGCCGCAACTCTTTCCTCTTCTTCAGTATGTCTTCAAGTGTCACGGTGTCCGCTGCCGTGGCTTCCGTGGCTGCCTGCGTAGTTGCCGTAGCGGCTGCCTGTTGGTTGCGCATTTCCGCGAGTTGCCCGTTCAACTCACGGACGGTATTGTTGTACTGAGTTGTGACATTTATCAGATTAACACGGGCTTGTGTGAGTGCGTCATTAGCAGCCGCGTCATTCTCTGTATTCTTCGTGTTATCCTCTGCGAGTTTCAGTTCCTGTTTGGCAATAGCCACGCGGTCGGCGGCATTGGCCTTCTCCAACTTAACCGCTTCCTCAATGAATTTAATGCGTTCCGCCGTAGTGTACTTATCCTTTTCCGCCGCCTTTGCACGCAACTCACTAATCTTATTGTTTCTTTTTGCCTCAGTCTCTGCAAACTCCCTGCGTTTGTCCGCGAGTTCCTGTTCGGACTTGGTAATTGCCGCTGTAACACTCTGCGCTTCCTGCAACCGCTTCTCCAGCCCCCAATCCTTACCGACCGCCTTGCCGATAGCGTCCAACCCCTTTGCCACGTATGCAATAGCCTTAGACACGCCACTCAACGCCCCGACGACTACATTACTCAACACCTTAGCGAATGCATCGAAGCCCTGTTGCACCACGTCCAACGCACCCTGCAACGGCGCAAAAGCCGTCTGGAGTTCGCGCATGCGGTCTTCACTTGACCTGAAAGCGTCCACTACCTTGTGCACCACCGCGGCAATTGCGGTGAAGAGAGCCACCCATGGATTAGCCAGTAAGGCGGTCATCTTCTTCTTAAATCCGTCAATACCCACTCCCGCGCTGTTTAGTGCCTCTTCATACCGTCCAATAGTAGTCTTATAATTGCCTACTGCCTGGTCGGCGTCCTTAATAGTATCGGACAATTCCTTTGCCTGTTTTGCAATCTGTTTGCCCGCCTTGCCTTTTCGCTCTTCCTCCGAGAGCGCGGCATATTGCGTTTGCAAGTCCTTCAACTGCTTACGCATAGCATTAACAGAGCCCTCCGCGTCTTTCTGTTCGCGTCCCCATTGCTCTATTAACTTGGTATTTGACTTCACCTGCGCGGAGAGGTCTTTGACCCCCTGTGCAACCTCTACATAACGCTTTTTCTGCGCGTCCGAAAGCGCGCCATTCTTCTTCATAGCGTCATTGAGTGCTTTCTGTTCCTCTTTCAAGTCTGCCAACTTCTTGACCGCTTTGGCTGTCTGTTCCACCAAATCGTCGGCGTTCAGTTCCACATCAATCACTATGCTCTCGGTACTCTCTGCCATAGTCTTATATCATTACTTAAAATCGTGCACAATCTCACCCACTATCACCTGCCCGACACCCTTTGTGACTATCTTTCTCACATCATCAGCCGCCACCTTGACGATGCCACTATACACATCAATCGGCTGCCTGTGCCGCTCCGTGCCCTCGCGCGCTATCTTGCGCCCCAACAGATACGCAAACGACCTGCGCTCGCGCTCCGTGTCGAACTGCAACCCCTTGTCACGCGACCATTGCTCCAATATGGCAGCAAAGCCGGCGGGTACCTTGCCGCCCGCCCTACCTACTTCCACGGTACCAAACGGCGCGGCGTCTCCCCCACCAGCCACCAACTGCACACCCCTCTCTGTTGTGCGTACACGGACACTCGCAGACGTGCGACCGCTCGCATTAACACCATTGGCAGCCATTGACGCCTGTATCTCACTGACTGCCGCTTGCAAACGCTCCGACACTTGCCGCTTTACCTGTTCTATATCCATATAATCAGAAATTATGTTCTATAACATAATTATAAAACACTCCGTTATGATAGTGGCAAAAGTAGCGGCAAAGGCGCACATCTCCCACCAATAGACGCTGCACTCCTTGGCGGTCTTAGTGGCGAAAGCAACGCACCACACCAGTAGTGCGGCAATAGGTATGATATACGCTATCCGCCAGCATACCACGCCACACCATAGCAGGCTGAAAACAGCAGCACACTTGGCGGCGATACTATGCACCTTACTCTCCATAGTGCAAGAACGGAAAGCAGGGGCTGCGCCAACAAAGGCTATACTGCCAGCGGCAAGGAACGCAAGAAAAGTAAAATTCTTTTCCCACCCGCCTACTGCGTTACTAATCTCTATCCACGCTGGCATAAGGGTAATAGCCACACTCGCCATCATAGCGGTGAACATAGCCCCCATACCCTTTTGCTCATTCTGCCAAAGGTAGTACGTCTCGGACAGTGACTTTGGCACTCCAAACAGACGGAGCGACACATAGTTATACACTGCGAAAATCAACAGCGCGGCAAAGGCGCAAATCAAACATACCTGTATCATAATCCTACTATTTATAATCAGTGCCACGCGGGGGCTATCACCTCCCCGCGGGCTTGGGCGTGGCTACCAATGATACCCCCACCCATAAGTTATCCCAATCCCTACATACGGCTCGAACCGTGCCTGCATAGTGGCAGGTTGCACGCCCAAACCGTAGCCGACTTGCAAGCCCACCACGATACTCTGCCCAAAGCCCCTGAGGCTTGTTTCCGTACGCTCTGTTGGCACTTGCGGCACATAGCGGGTAAATGTATCAGTCTTATAAATCGAAATGCTGTAATCGTACATCTTCACCGCGTTCACCTC
>ERZ808274.600-NODE-600-length-16624-cov-7.320237_pt1 | contig 16624 bp, 13 predicted proteins | sample MGYA00521277_ERZ808274 | MGnify/ENA primary metagenome ERZ808274 (study PRJEB31516, sample SAMN03275597) | gut metagenome | biome: mammalia-associated habitat; material: feces | host: Papio cynocephalus | place: Kenya | collected 2012-07-28 ... | reverse complement strand
CCTCATCCCACGAGGCTGCGCGGCAGAAGGATGCGGGGGGCAACGGACGCACAGGCCGTCCGATAAATCCCCATGGGGAACTTATCAAAAGTCCCGCCGGATGTTGTCCCGGAGCCCGCGGCATTTCAAAAAAGTCCGTGGCTTCGTTGGAAGCCACGGACGCTGGAGGTTTTTTGTGTTGTCTATCTACTGTATGCGTCTATTTCTTCTCATGAATCTCCACATGAATGGAGTAGAATCCGCTCGGGCCGCCCTTTACCGTCAACGTAGGCGTCCAGGCCTCGCCGTCGCCCTCCTTTGGATCGCCGCTCCGTCCCAGTACCCCAAGGGACGTCCCTTCATAGAGCTGGTAGCGAAGCCCCGGTATCGTCTTCGCCGTCTTTATCGACGGATTCGCGGCCGTCAAGTTGATTACCGCCCCCTCGTTGGGGTCGAGAATTTCTTTCACAACGTCATCCTCGACCGTCGCCTGCGTGAGGTCCAGGACGCCGTCCGCATTCGGACCGGGTATATTCAAGAATCTTGTAATATCATGCCCGTTCCGCACGACACGCACCGTCGCGCCATTGGCTTTTACGGACTTCACATCCGGCGAAACCTTCACGGTCACATTTTTCGCATCCACCCCCGCCGGAATTTCCACTACGACGTTCGTGTTCCCGGCGCTGGGCGTCACGATGTATTTCCCGTCCGTTTCCTCTACCTTCGCGCCGGCATCCTCCGAAACGGATGGTTGCGTGGGCGCGGCGGAACCTGTCCACGTGACGCCATCTATCCAGGCGCAATCCTGATAGCCTTCGGCATCATAATCGTCGCTAGAGTACGTCCAACGGATAGTGTGGGTGCCGTCTGTCTCAAAAGAGACGGATACCTGTTGCCAGTCCGTTTCACCGTCAAGCTTGGCCTTCTCTTCACCGTCCGCCGTAAAAGTGACATGGTCATAGGAATATCTGCCGTACGGATCGGGTTCGCAGGAAACTTTCCACCAAAAGGCCAGCGTGCCCTTGCCCTGGACGGTCGCCTCAAGCCAGGAGGTCTGATTCGTGCCAATCACCCCGCTCCTCACGACAGAATCGCCGATTTTTGCCGTACCATCTTCCATGGGATACCACGCCGCATCGCCGCCGATCGAGATATTTTGGAGCTTCTTCTCGTCCAGTGCCGTAGCCAATGTCGACAGCTCGGGTCCGACATTGGTCAGCGTCGCCTCCATGAGTTCGCTTTTCTTCTTGCCGTTGACCGCATAGGCGAGGATCGTCGTCGTTCCTGCAATGTCGAAGGGACCCGTGTAACGGTTCTGCTCTATGGGAAGAGGCGTCCGGCCATTCGTCGTGTAGTAGATAACGGCGTCCTTAGTCGCGCAGGTTATAGTGACCCGGCAACTCGCCGTCTTGAAAATGGTGCCGTTCGCCGGTTCTATGACGGGAGTCTCGACATGCTCCGCTTCCCAAACCGCGTAAAGTTGAACGACCCCGCCGGCGTTGGACGTGAGATTCTTCACCTTTTCGCCGGACAGGTAAACGACCGGGCCGCCTTCTTTCGTCGCCCAGCCCATGAAGATATAGCCTTCGCGCACGAACGCATTCGTGGCGATTGGACCTTCCGCATCATATTGGCACGCGGTCTCGTCCATGTGGCCCGTGCCGCCGTTCGCGGAATAAGCGATCCGGTAGGTGTTCGCGTTCCAGTTCGCCTGCACGGTCTGCGCACCCGTCATCTCCGCCGTGATCTGCGCAGGCGTCCAGCCGGTGAAGGTGTAGCCCGTCACCGCGCCGGGCGCCACGAAGGTCAGGCCCTTCCCTTCCTCGTAGGTCGCCGGATTCGTATTCTCCGCACCCCGCAAGTTTGTGTAGGCAATGGTGGAAGAGCGCCAAATCCGGCAATTCGAGTCAAATGCATCCGCCCCGATGCGCGTCACGCTCGAAGGAATCGTCACGCTCGTCAACCTGCTGCACCACTCAAACGCCGAGTCTGCTATCTCTCGTACAGGGACGCCTCCTAATTCAGACGGAATCTCCAGATCGCCTTTCGCCGGAGTAGCACCCGTCACAATGGCATAATCCCCCTGTGATATTTCATACTCCCACTCCACTTTCCTGCGCCGCGCTTTGGACCGCAAAGGCACGCGCAGTTTTCACGGGATTATCCGATGTCTCCTGGAATCCGGTGACCGCGGGCGCGGCCCAGGCGACCCAGCCCACCAACATACAGGTCAAGAAAACGGATTTACGCTTCATTGTATTTTCCTTGCGAACGTTTTATTCTTTTTCCGCATCCAACCAACCTCGGCGCACCACTGGACGCAGAAAAAGGGTGGCGTGCCTTCACATCCTGTTCTGATTGAGGAGCGACCAAGCACCTTTGCAAAAACACGAAATAGAAGACACGCCACGTGATCACCACGTGACGCATCTTACATACTCGGCTTTTGAACAGTAAATTTGGTCGATTTCCCACCAAAGCCAAATACGCAAGACTGCGTACGCGCCGCGGCACCTTTTGGGACTCCGCGGCTCCTTTCGTCGACCGCCCCTAGGGGGGGGCACGGTCCGTAAAGGTTTGCAGGCTCGAACCGGCATCCGGACTCTCGTCCGTCTCCCGGCCTTGCCCCGGACAGAGGACAGCTTGCGCCATCCTCCTATATTTTTTATACCTCTTCGCGTACGGAAAGTCAACCCCCTACCGGAGAGCGGCACACGGTCCCCCGCGCGGACGGCAAGGGACTGGTCCGGAGGAACGGGACAAGCGGGACGGGTGGGACAATTAGGACAAGTGGGACGCGGTCCTGCCCATCCTGTAAATCCTGTCTAAAACCACTCCCCCTTCTCCACATTCTCCCAATCTCCGCGACCAATAATGATAGGCTCTCTAGTCTACAATTCTACACCTCTACACGGCCAAACAATCGACAGGCCCCTTTCTCCACGCAGGTCAGTGACCCTTGATACGAAAGTCACTGACCTACGATATAAAAGTCACTGACCTACGATATAAAAGTCAGTGACCTTTGATGTGAAAGTCAGTGACCTTTGACACGAAAGTCACTGACCTTTAATGCGTAAGTCAGTGACCCTTGCGCCGCCGGAAAGTCCGCCAACAAAAACCGGGGAATCGGAATGCGGAGGAGTGGGGCGGCCGCGTGGAACTGTGGAATCGTAGATAGGCGGGCGGCCCGCAGTTTCTGCGGGCCGCCTACTCTTCTTAGAGCGTGCACCGGACTCGTGCAAAGTCCGTCCGGCGCTTAGCGGTAGGTGAACTGCGCCGTCACAACGGCGTCCGCATCGCTGGTGAAACGCGCCCAGTAGCCGCCGAAAGCGCACGGAAAGACGATTTTGCGCTCCTTTTCGGCATTTAGCGCGTATTCGCCCGCCTTGACCCAGGTTCCCCAGCCGTCGATGTCGACTTCCAGCGTGACCGTGCACGCCTTGTCCGCCTTGAGGACGAGTTCCTTCCGGTCGAAGCCGTTCATGAGGTACGGATCGGACGGTTCGCCCGCCTTGACGGACGTCTCCCGCCACGGTCCGCCCTGTCCGACCGCCTTGCCCACGGACCACATCTCGTCGATTGCGCCGACCTTGAGTGCGCCCGGGAGGGACAAAACGAAGAGTCCGCGCCAGCTCGCGTAGTCGTAAACCGGCGCATTGTGCGTCGTCACCGGGCGCACCCCGGCGAATCCGTGCGCGTTTTCCGCCGGGAGCTCGTAGTAGATGCCCCCCGCGTTGAAATGGTCGCGCTCCGTGCAAATCTCGCGGCAGATCCGTCCCGGTTCCGGCCTGAAGGCGTCCGACCCGTACGGGAGCCGCCACCGCTTGCCGGCGTCGTCCACATACAGGATGGACCCTTTTTCATAGGAAAGGACGTCCTTCGCGAGCGGCGCCGCGGCGCGAACCGCCGCGCCGACTTTGGCATCCGCTTCCGCGAGCGTCAAATCGGCGTCCAGCGCCCAGGCTTTTTCCGCCGAGGCGACGCCGAGCTTGCCCGGCACGGTCTTGTTGACGTGCAAAAGCGCCTTCTCGCCCGCCGGGAGCGAAACCGTGCGAAATGCCGCGAACGCGTCGCTTTTCGCCACGTTTCTTGCGTCTTCCGTGCGGTAAATGAGCGCCGCCGAGACGTTCTCGGCGTCTTCCTTCGCCACCAGCCGCAACCATTCACCGGCGAGATCCGAAAGATCCGTGCCCGCCGCGGAAACTTCCCGCGCCTTGCGCCACCGGCCCGAACCGTCCGCGTCAATCTCGATGTCGAAGGCGCCGCCCGTCAGCCACAGCCACTTCAGGTCGTAGCCGGCGCAAAGATAAGGCGGGGTGGTCTCGCCCTTCTTCACTTTCTCGCGGCTGAACACGAACGCCGCGCCCGAGGGCGGACCAAACCGGTCCAGGTCGGACGGTTTCACGAACCACAGGTTGGACTGGCTCCGTTCCGGTCCCTGGAGCGCGCCTTTCGCCGCGCGCTTGTTCAGGAATTCGCTCTTCGCCGAATCGTCGCACCCGAAAACGACGCGGTCGCCCCAACGGCAGAAGTCGCCAATGACCTTCAAATAGGTGGAATGCGGACGGATTCCGCGCGCCTGGCCGGGCGCAAAGGCCGCCGGGAAGCGCCAGAAGGTTCCGTGCATCGTGGCCAGCAGGTCCTCCCCCGCGCCGATTTCGCGGATGCGGGGCCATTCGGTGTTCCAGCCGTGCGCCCCGTCGTAGGAGTGGGACGCTTTGGGGAGGCGGTAGTCCGTCCAGTGGACGCCGTCGTCCGAGACGGTCAGAATCACGCTTTTCGCGTCCCAGCCGAGCGCCCAAAGGGTGTTGGCGGCGGGGTGTTCGTTGCCGTAGATACCGTCGCGGGTCGTGATTTCGGTGTACTGGCACCGGCGGATCGTGCGCCAGTCCTGGCCCGGCTCGGACCAGTCGGCCAGCACGCCCGAGGGAATGAACGGATTCTTGCGCGCTTCTTCGCTGTATTCGCCGTTGTTCGCGACGTAGACGCGCCCGAAGCCGGAGGCGAGCCCCTTGCCGTGGTAGCCCGGGACCTTTGTGCGGGGCGCCGTCTCCCACCCTTCGGGCCACTTGCCCGCTTTCGCCATCACGGGCGCGAAAGCACCGTCGTTCATGCCGTTCTCGCGGATGAGCGTGCGGGTGGCAAGCGTGCGCATGTCCAGCTCGTAAAGGCCCGTCTCCATCGTCGCGACGTAGACCTTGTTCGAATCCGTCAAATGCCGCGCCGCGGCCGTCAGGCGTCCGGGCATGGCGGCAATCGGCACCGTCCGCACGGTTCCTTGCGCGTTGATGACGTAGGGGCCGATGAGGAGCTGGTCCGTCTCGCGGTGGATGAGCCGGTCGGCGGGGGTGCCGCCCACGGACTCGGGTCGGACGACCTTCCTCAGATCGGGCTTGATTTCGTAGAGCTTGTCGGAAGAACCCGTCGGACAGTGCGGTCCGTAGGTAATCACCCAGAGCGAACCGGCCCACGGGACCACCGCGCCCGTGCCGCATTCGCCCTCGTAGTTGTAATAGGAGAGGTGCGGATAGATCCCGTTTGTCTCAACCGGCTTGGCGACAAGCGCCGCGCCCGACCACACCGCGCCCAAAACCCAAAACAGACTCTTCATGGCTTCTTTCTCGATTCCTTTCTCAAACATTATGTTTCTTCATATAACATTATAGCATAAAACCTAACGCACCTGCAACCGAATTTTCAGAACGCGGTGAAATTGAAAAGTCCAATCATGAATACCCTTCCCGTCTAGCCGGGCGGACAGATGCAAAAAAAGAGACGCCTCCCGTACGGGAGGCGTCTCTTTCCTTTAATAACTCAACGCAACTCTATCACGCCGTCTTTCGCCGTGACCTGAATCTTTGCGCCGGGCGGATACTCGCCCGCCACAATCTTCTTGGCGATCGGATTCTCGATGTCACGCTGCAGGGCGCGTTTCACAGGCCGCGCACCGAACGCCGGGTCGTACCCGTCTTTCGCGACGACCTCAAGCGCCTTCTCGTCCACGTCGATGGTCAACTCCTGGTCGGCCAAGCGCTTTGCAAAGTCCGCCAACTGCAGTTTCACGATTTCGCGAATCTGCTCCTTCGTGAGCGGGTCGAACTCGAGAATCTCGTCCAAACGGTTCAGGAACTCAGGACGGAAAATATCCTTGAGCGCGCTCCGCGGCGCATTCGAGGTCATGATGATGACCGTGTTCTTGAAGGAAACCGTACGACCGTGGCTATCCGTCAAGCGTCCGTCATCCAGCACCTGCAGAAGCAGGTTGAAGACATCCGGATGCGCCTTCTCGATTTCGTCCAGCAGAACCACCGAGAACTGTTTGCGGCGCACGGCTTCCGTCAACTGACCGCCTTCCTCGAACCCGACGTATCCGGGCGGCGCTCCAACGAGACGCGAGACGGCGAATTTTTCCATGTACTCCGACATGTCAATACGCACCATCGCGTTCTCGTCGTCGAACAGTTCCTGCGCCAAAGCCTTGGCGAGCTCGGTCTTGCCCACGCCCGTCGGCCCCAGGAACAGGAACGCGCCAACCGGACGGTTGCGGTTCTTGATCCCCGCACGCGAACGGATCACGGCGTCCGCCACCGCATCCACGGCCTTGTTCTGGCCGATGACGCGCTGGTGCAGGATTTCCGCAAGCCGCATCAGTTTCTCGCGCTCGCCTTCAACGAGTTTGGTGACGGGGATGCCGCTCCAGCGCGAAACGACTTCCGCAATCTCGTCGGCGGTGACTTCCTCGCGCAACATGGCCGCGCCGCCCTGCTTGGCGAGATCCTTCTCGTGCTCTTTGAGCTTCTTCTCGAGCTCGGGAATCTCGCCGTATTTCAGGCGCGCGGCGGTTTCGTTGTCGCCCCGCGTCAGCGCGATGTCATAGCGGTTGCGCGCTTCGTCCAATTGCGTACGGACGCGCTTCACATCCTCCAAGGCGTGCTTCTCGGTCTGCCATTGCGCGGTCATCTTGTCGCTCTTGGCTTTGAGCGTCTTGAGTTCCGCCTGCAATTCCTCGAGGCGCTTCTGGGAAGCCGGATCCTTCTCCTTCTTCAGAGCGATCTCTTCGATTTCCAGACGGCGCACATGACGCGAGATCTCGTCCAGTTCCTGCGGACACGAGTCCATTTCCGTGCGGATGCGGGCGCAAGCCTCGTCCAAGAGGTCGATCGCCTTGTCCGGCAGGAAACGGTCCTGAATGTACCGCGAGGACAGCGCCACCGCGCTCACGATTGCCTCGTCGCGGATGTGCACGTTGTGGTATTTCTCGAAGCGCTCCTTGATGCCGCGCAGAATCGACACGGCATCCTCTTCGTTCGGCGGCTCGACCATGACCGGCTGGAAGCGCCGTTCAAGCGCCGCGTCCTTCTCCATGTACTGGCGGTACTCGTCCAGCGTCGTCGCGCCTACGCAGTGCAATTCGCCGCGCGCCAGCATCGGCTTGAGCATGTTGCCGGCGTCCGAAGAGCCCTCCGTCTTGCCCGCGCCGACGATCGTGTGGATTTCGTCTATGAAGAGGATTATGCGTCCTTCGGACTCCTTGATCTTCTTCAGGACCGCTTTCAGGCGCTCCTCGAACTGACCCCGGTACATGGCGCCAGCCATGAGCGCGGTCATGTCGAGCGAGAACACGGTATGATCCTTAATCCCGTCCGGCACGTCGCCGCGCACGATACGCTGCGCGAGACCCTCCACGATAGCCGTCTTGCCCACGCCGGGCTCACCTATCAAGACAGGGTTGTTCTTCGTCTTGCGCGACAATATGCGAATGACGTCACGGATCTCGGTGTCCCGTCCGATAACGGGGTCCAATTTGCCCGTGCGGGCTAGAGCCGTTAGATCCGTGCCATACTTCTCGAGGCACTTCTCATTATCCTCTGGCGGTTCATATGTGGCATTCATCTTTTATAAACTCCCTTTATCAGTCTCCTCCAAAGCACATCACATGCCAGTGGGCTCAAGCCTCCCTCTTGCGCCATTTTGTCACACTTGTGACGCGCATCTGTGACATCCACTCAGGAGTCTATGCTTAAAACATGCGCTTCGCCCGCGTAGACCGACTCGTCCCCCACGCGCAAAACGCCAGACGGGGCGATACCCCCGCAAATGCCGCGCACGCCCTGCGCATCCCCGGCGGACTGGGCAACTTCCACGATTTTTCCCCTCAAAACGTCCCTTTCGGCTATCTGCGCATAAAACGCCGCGAGTCCCTGCGCGCGCCAAACCGGATACAGACGCGCGAGCTCCACCAAAACCGCCTCCCGGACCTCCGCCACCGGGACGTCCGCCCCCTCCAGCGCAAGGGACGTCGCACGCGCGGCGAAGGCGTCCGGGAACCGCCGCGCGTTGACGTTCACGCCCAGCCCGGCGATTACGCGCTCGCCATGCCGCTCGCACAGGATGCCGGCGATCTTGCGTCCGTTGACAAGCACATCGTTCGGCCACTTGATGCCGGTTCGGCGTCCACCCGACAACGCCTCCACCGCCTGCGCGACGCCCAGACCGACCATCAGCGGCAAGGTCGCCACGTGTTCCGGCGGGAGGTCCGCCACGTCCAGAACGGCCGAAAGCGCCAGATTCTCGCCTTTCCCCGAGTGCCACGGATGGTCCAGCCGGCCCCGTCCCGCCGTCTGCTCGTCCGCCGTAAAGACGTCCCCCGGCCGTCCCTCCCGGGCGTCCAGATTCGTCGAAAGCGTGGTTTCTTTATGGTAGAGGCGCCAGTTCATGTGACGGCAAGTCCTTGTATCTCGGGTTCCAGTTCAATGCCGAAGCGTTCCTTCACCCGCAGCCGCAAAAGCCGCGCCAGAGCGAGAATATCGCTCGAATTCGCCCCGTCCTCCGCGGCGATGACGTTGGCGTGTCCCTCCCAAACGCAGGCGCCCCCGACGCGCAGCCCCTTCGCGCCGGCCGCCTCCAGGAGCCGCCCGGCGAAATCCCCAGGCGGATTCTTGAAGACGCTCCCGCAGCAGCGCGGCGGAAACTTCTTGCGCCGCGCGAGGTACTCCGCGGCATTTCCCGCCTGTGCCGCGGCGAGCGCCTCCGCGTCCCATTCCACGTCCTCGATCTCCCCGTCGAGCGCACTCGTCCGGTAGCCGAAGCCGCAGGCGGAAGCCGGAATCCACCGTCCGTCCACCTTGACGCGGCGCACCAGCTCCCCGACGGAATGCCCGAACGCACCCGCGTTCATCTTCACCCAGCCGCCGATCGTGCCCGGCACCCCCGCCATCCACGCGATACGCAACGTTGCCCCCGGCCGCGCCGCCGGTCCTGTCGCCTTTTCGTAGGTGTCGCGCGTCGTGAGGTCGCTGATCCACAGGTTGGACCCCATCCCCACGATGTGCCGCGCTCCGCCGCCGACGGAGAAACCGCCCGTCCGGAAGAAGGAAAGATCCCGTAGCGGCACCCGCATTTGCGTGCGGCCGTCGGGGATACCCCGCCCGAAATCCGCCTGGATCCGCGGGACGAGCCCGATGATGTCGCCCGCCCCCAATACCAGCGCGACATCGCCGGGACGGTGTTCCAGATACGCATGTTCCCACGCCTCCGCACAGGAGCGCGCCAGATAAAAGGTCCCGGTTCCGTGTGCACGGCACGCCGCATACAAATCCGCACTGTCGCCGCCGGGAATGGGGGTCTCGAACGCGGCGTAGGTCGGGCAGACGACGACTTCGTCCGCGTCCGCGAACGCGGCGGGAAAATCCTTCAGCAGGGCCTTCGTCCGCGAATAGCGGTGGGGCTGGAAGAGCACCCTGAGCCGTCCGGTGCAGACCCGGCGCGCCATGCCAATCGCGCACGCTATTTCCGTCGGATGGTGCGCGTAGTCCGTATAGACCCCCGGCGCAAGCGGCTGGAAGCGCCGGTCGGGCAGTTCCCGCACGATTTCCGCGAGCGCGGCGAGTATGCGTTCGGGGGCGTGTCCCCGCCGCACGGCGACTTCCATCGCCGCGCGTGCGTTCAGCCTGTTGTGGGGCGCAAGCGCCGCGAAAGCCGGTTCGTCCGGCAAGGGAGAAAGGGACGGAACCTCTATGACGTCTTTCGCCCGGGCGCGCGCCGCGTCGAAGCAGGCGCGGTAGTCCGCGCGCGTCTTGAAATGGTCCGGGTGATCGTATTCGCAGTTCGTCACCACCAGTGTCGCCGCGGTGTATTGCGCGAGCGTCCCGTCCGACTCGTCCGCCTCCACGACAAGCGGACCTTTGCCGGCGTGCGCGACCGGGAACGCGCCCGTCTCGCCGCCAATGGCCCAGGCTGGATCCTCCCCCAGCGCACGCAGGAGCTTGGCGGTGAATGTCGCGGTCGTCGTCTTGCCGTGCGAACCGCAGACCGCGATCGTCTCGCGCCGGGCCGAAAGCGCGGCGAGGACCTGTCCGCGATAGAGAACCCGCCGCGCCGCCCGGAATTCCGGGTTGTCCGGGTGCACGGCCGGGGTGACGACGACATAGTCCGCCCCGACGACGTGCTGCGGGTCGTGCCCGATCGCCACGGGGATGCCCTGCCGCGCCAGCCAACGCGTCCGCGGCGTTTCGTACTTGTCGCAGCCGTCGACCCGCGCGCCCAGATCCTTCAACAGAACGGCGAGGCCCGCCATGCCGACCCCGCCGATGCCTATGAGATGGACGCGCCTGCCGGCGACGTTCAAAGGAAGATGGACTTCGCCCGTTTGCACAGCTGTATCGCAATCCCCCACGGATCCCGCACAATCGCCATGTGGAACGCCGGGTCCTCCAGCGTCAGCTTTTCGAGCGTGCCGCCCGCGGCGACAAGCCGCTCCGCGTCCGCCTTCACGTCGTCCGAGACGAAGGCGACATGTAGCGTCATCGCGTTCATCCGGCGATAGTCGGGGGCGGCGGGCGTTTCGCCCGTGCGATAGATCTCGACGCCCGCCGTGCCGGAATCGTCCAGCAGGAACGCCGAACCCGGCGCAGAACGGCGGAACCCGAGGTTCTCACACCACCAGGCGATGAGTTTCTCGGGCTCCGGTACGTCGAACGCGATATGTTCGAGCTTCAAAGCGCTCAGCCTTCCGCTTCGAGCGCGGCGTCGACTTCGTCCGTCGTCTCCATGTTCGTGAAGACGTCCTGCGTGTCCTCGAGATCCTCGAGCATGTCCACAAACTTGTTGACCGCCTTCGCCTGGGCGAGGTCCGAGACCGTGGCCATCATGTTCGGCACGAGCCCGATGTTGGAATTCTCTTCGTCCACCGCGATGCCGGCGTTCTTGACCGCTTCGAGAACGGCCGTGAAGTCCGTCGGCTGACACTTGACGGTGAAGCCGTCGTCTTCCGCGACGACGTCTTCCGCGCCGCCCTCGAGCGCGATTTCCATCACCTTGTCCTCGGTGAGGCCTTCCGCCGCCGGGATGATAATCTGGCCGAGGCGATCAAAGAGACGCGAGGCGCTGCCCGGCTTGGCGAGTTCGAGGCCGTTCTTCTTGAACACGTTCGAGACTTCCGCCGCGGCACGGTTCTTGTTGTCCGTCAACACGGTCACGACGACCGCCACGCCGCCCTTGATGCCCTCGTACTGGGCGTCCACTAGCGCGGCAGACTCGAGTTCGCCCGTGCCCTTCTTGATCGCGCGCTCGATGTTGTCGTTCGGCATCTGCGCGGCCTTCGCCTTGGCGATGAGCGTGCGCAGGGTCGGGTTGTTCGCCGGATCCTTGCCCTTCGCCTTCACGACGATTGTGATTTCCTTGCCCAGCTTCGAGAAGATTTTACCCTTCTTCGCGTCCGCGGCGCCTTTCGCGCGCTTGATAGTCGCCCAGTGGCTGTGACCTGACATTTTATTCTCCTTGGATTACAGATTGAAAGTTTGCTTCGAAATCAGATTTTGTGGCGGTAGGTGATGCGCCCTTTGCCCAGATCGTAGGGTGAAATCTCGACGGTTACCTTGTCGCCGATCGCGATCTTGATGAAAAACTTGCGCATCTTGCCCGAGATGTGCGCGAGGACTTCGTGCCCATTCTCGAGCTGGACTTTATACATCGTTGCAGGCAATACCTTGGTCACGGTTCCCGTGACCTCGATCGCCTGATCTTCTTCTTTCGCCATTCGGTTTTACCTTATATACACAAAAACACGCATTAGTATACCAAAATTGTGGCGGATGAGCAAGCACAAAGTTTCCAAACGCGTCCAAAATCGACCGTAGACGCGCGGCACGGCCGGGTCGTCCCCACCCCGTGGTTTCGGCAATCGCGGCGATCCATCCGCCAAATCACGCCGACTCTGTCCAAGGGGCGCACACGGGTCTCCCCGCCGGCGACCCCCTAGCCGCACCGCCCGGTGGGGATGGAGACAACCCCCGTGGAGATTCGCCCCCCCCTTGTGGAGCGGAGAAACGACCCGCCAGACGCCCCCTTTTCACTTTTCCTTAGTAATATCCTTCTCCCAGCTCCTCCCCAACCGCCCGTCAGGTTCCATATTCGACTGCGGCTTCCGCCGAGGGGAAACGGTGTTCTTTCGAAAGAAAGCATGTTCCGCACTCGGGGTGGATGGGCAGACAAAACGACCGGTGTATCTGCAAAAGACCCTGGATGCGGAGTCCATCCCGCGCATAAAGGTCCAGCGGACTATGCTCGCGGCCCAAAAGGCGAAAGGCGGTCAAGCGGACGGGCTGCGAGATGTCTTCGGGCGGCAGCCACGCAAGCGGCTCGTCGATGCGACCCTCGTAAAGCGCGAAAGGTATGACGACATTCGCCAGAATCGCCGCGGCGCGTCCACGGCCCAGGACATGCCCGTCCAGCAAGAGTCGCAAGAGACCGCGGCAACCTTTCGGCGAGAAATCGGTCCAGTCCAGCGCCGAAAGAATATCCGTTTGCGTAAACAGAAACGCCGCGGCCGCCAGACGGGCGGAGGGACTGTTCCGGGGACGATGGGGCGTGCGCGACCAGGTCACGAACGATCCCGCGCCCAGCAGGGCCGCCGCGGCGTTTTCGGGTTCCGCCACCAGCCGGTCATAGGGCACGGCCTGCGCAATGGCGCGAAAATTCCGCGCGTTTTCCTTGTAGCCGAGCGCGGCCATGATCTCCTCGTAAAACAATTGGGTGCGCCCGCACAGCTGGTTGGAGAGGAGGAGTTGCAAACGCCGCGCCTTCAAACCGAGCCGAAAGAGCCCCGCCTCGCCCAAAAGCCGCCGGGCGACGGCCGGCGAGGCCGAAAGCCAGGGTTGGCAGGGGCGCTCATCCGCCGGCAAGCGATCGAACGGATAGGCGGCGAGATCGATCTGATCGGGCGAGAAGCCCGCCTCATGCGTGAAAAGGTGTCCCAGGGCGATGGAAACGGCGTTTTTGGGCAATGTGGGCGGAACTGGGCCTTCAAACCACGTCACATGCGCCACGACATGGGCGTAACGGGGGTCGTTTCCATGTCCGTGAGCCTCCCAGTCGCGCGGCGAAAGGTGGATTTCGACATCGCCTTTCACCAATTGAGGACCGCCTTCGCGCACAATCTCGAGCGTGGCGTTCGTGAAGTCCGGTCCAGGGCCCAGATTCCACTCGCCCGGATGCACCACCCGCACACGCTCGCCGGCAACCGTCCGCAGGTTGGGCGGCCGCATCGTCTGGTCGTACCAAATCGCCTGCACGTGCCGCTCGGTAAGCGGCTCGTATTTGGGCAATCCTATGCATGAAAACTTCAAGGACATAGCAAACCTCCATTCCTTTATTTCGACCAATCCACGAATATCGACTCCTGCGCAAAAAGGCGTACGCGTTCGATGTGGTCTATGACGGGCAATTGCCGCGACCGCGGCACGCCGTAAATCTCGATTACATCGAAACGGTACGCCCCCTGCCACCGGTTCGACCGCAGCCAAGCCTGGCAGGCGCACCTCAACAACCGGCATTTGTGCGGGGTTATGCTGCGCAAACGCGCATAGCCGTCCTGGCGCTTGGCATGCTGTTTGACTTCGACGAAAACAAGCGTCCGGGCCGCCTGGTCGTAGGCCACGACATCGATCTCCAGACGCTTGTCCCGCCGATAGGGGCGGCAGTTGCGCGCCAGGATGCGGTAACCTTTGTGGCGCAGCATCCAAACCGCCGTCCGCTCGCCCCAGAGACCGTTGGCGACGCTCCGGTTCACGTCCGTTTCGGCGCGATTCAGCCAGAGTTTACGCCATAGCGCGAACATTTCCCCGTTCCTCGGAAGCGCGCGCGGCCTGGTACTGCGCCCGGTAGGCGGACGTATCATGCGGGATTATCTTCGGGATGCCGAAGGCAATCACGCTCATCGACCCCTCGATTGCGCAGGAAAGGCCGATGACTTCGGGGTCCGAGAGGAAAATATGCGCTTTGCGCTCCTCCTTGTTGGCGTCCGTGCGATAGACATCGAGCGAATAGCCCACGACCGGCTCGACGACATGGCGCAGAAGAATCCGCGTGACCGCGTTGGCCGAGCGGTGGTACAGCCCTTTTTGGTCGCCAATGGACTCCTTTACGCCCTTGAAGACCATAAGCATGTGCGAAAGGTCTGCGAAATCCAACTTCACGACAATGCGCCGCTCCCAGTCGAAACGGGCAAATTGGGGTTGATCCTGCCGGGCGCGCGCCTCGGGCACAAACTGGTTCGCCAGGCTCATCATAATGCAACCCGAGCTGTTCCCGTGCGCCGGATGCAACTCGAACTTCACCGCCGAGCCCGTGCCGCGCGTATTCGGATGATAGAACGCCAGTTGCGGACGGTATTCGGCCGCTTTTTCGTTCGTTCCCTTCGTATTTTGCGTATTATTCATTGTTAGCCTCCTATTTGTTGGTTTGCTTTGATGAAACGGATTAAGCCCAGAACGAATCGTCATCCAGTTGGCGGTAGGACGTCGCCTCCATAATGTCCTCCTGGCTGACGCCTTCGTGCCCCGCCAAGTCGGCAATCGTGCGCGAAACGCGCAAAATGCGGTCGTAGGCGCGTGCCGAGAGCCGCAGAGCCTCCAAAATCCGCCGCACTTCTTCCTGAGCCTGCGTGCTTAGGCGGCAAATATCCTGCAAATCGCGGCTTTTGGCGTCCGCATTCGTCAAAACACCCGGCATGGAGCGATAACGCCGACGCTGGATTTCGCGTGCGGCCACGACACGCGCCCGGATGGACGCGCTCGATTCGCCGCGGTGAAGCCCGGCCAGATCCTTTACAGGCACGGCCTGCACGCCAAGATGGATGTCTATACGGTCCAGCAAGGGACCCGAAATGCGCCGCTGATACTTCAGGATTTGGGATTGCGTGCACCGGCAATCGTGCGTCGGGTCGTTGTAGTAGCCGCACGGGCAGGGATTCATCGCCGCGATAAGCATGAACCGGGACGGGAAATCGCAGGCCGCCGAAGCGCGCGAAACCCCCACGTGCCCGTCTTCCAGCGGTTGGCGCAGGACTTCGAGCGCCTGCCGGGGAAATTCCGCGAATTCATCGAGAAACAAAACGCCGCGGTGCGCCAGCGAAACTTCGCCGGGCAAGGGACGCGTACCGCCGCCCAACAGACCGATGGAGCTCACCGTATGGTGGGGCGCGCGGAAAGGCCGTCTCGCCACAAAGGCTTCCTGAACCTTTAGAGGTCCGGCAACGGAATGGATACGCGAGACTTCCAACGCTTCCGAGACCGTCATCGGCGGCAAAATGGAAGGAATCCGGCGCGCCAGCATCGTTTTGCCCGAGCCCGGGGAACCGATCATCAGCACATTGTGCCCGCCGGCGACGGCGACTTCCAGCGCCCGTTTGGCGCATTCCTGGCCTTTGACGTCCGCAAAATCGTCTTCATAGGCGTCCGCACGGCCCACCAGCGCGGCAAGATCGGTCGTCCGCGGCGGAATCGGGTGCTCGCCCGTCAGAGCCTGGGCCGTTTCGCGCAGGGTATGGACGGGGATGACGTCGATTCCCTCGACGACACTCGCTTCCGCGGCGTTTTCCTCCGGCACGAACACCGCTTTTTTGCCGATCTCCTTCATCTCGAGCACGATCGGCAAAACGCCGCGAACGCGGCGCACGACGCCCGAAAGCGCCAATTCGCCGACAAAGGCGTAGTCCGCCAGATTGCCCACGTCCAGCCGCCCCGTCGCTTTCAGGAGCGAAATGGCGATGGGCAAATCGTAGATGGGGCCTTCCTTGCGCACATCCGCGGGCGCCAGATTGACCGTGACCGCATATTCCTGGCGCGTCGAATAGCCCGAGTTCTTGACCGCCGTGCTGACGCGGTCCTTGGCTTCCTTGACCGCCACATCGGGAAGGCCGACGATGGTGAACGTGCTCGAGGCCACGATTGAATTCACTTCAATCTCGACGGGCGTGGCCGTCACGCCGTTTACGGCTCCTGAATAGCACTTTGCGAGCATGTCAAAATTCCTTTCTGTCACAAACAACGCTACTAGTATACACTATTCGGAGAAAACGAAAGTGATATTAAGGTGATATTAAGGTGATATTTTTGTGGGGATAAAGTGACATTTTCGCGGGGCAGCCGCCATCGGAGCGCTCTCCCGCGGGTGGAGCCTCTCTAAAATTTCAGCAGAACGCGCCTATCACCCCCTCAATACGGGGCTTGGGGCGATTTCGCACATGTAATAGACGTTCCCGCTCGCGCAGCGGTCATCTAGTAGAAGTCTCCACCCCGTTCCACTGGAACCGCCACCCCGTTGCGCCGGAACCGCCACCCCGTTGCGCCGGAACCGCCAC
>ERZ808274.597-NODE-597-length-16662-cov-8.477208_pt1 | contig 16662 bp, 13 predicted proteins | sample MGYA00521277_ERZ808274 | MGnify/ENA primary metagenome ERZ808274 (study PRJEB31516, sample SAMN03275597) | gut metagenome | biome: mammalia-associated habitat; material: feces | host: Papio cynocephalus | place: Kenya | collected 2012-07-28 ... | reverse complement strand
GGCGCATTGCTCTTCTCGGGCGGGAGTATCGCTCTCCCCTATGCCATAGTGGGCATGGTGGTACTGTGCGCGATGGTGTTGTTCAGCCGTTTCCGCCTGCCCGAAGTGCAGGATGCCGACAGCGGGGATGCCAGCCATGAGAAGAACGCACACGGGCTGTGGAGCATCGCCTTTGTGGCAGGAATGGCGGCCCTGTTCCTATATGTGGCCGCACAGACTGGCGTCAACAGCTTCTTCATCAACTATATGACAGAGACTTCCCCCATCTCGCCCGCCCAGGCTTCACGCTGGCTGGGTTTTGGAGGCATGGGGCTCTTTGTGGCAGGACGTGTGCTGGGCAGCTGGCTTATGGGCTACATCCAGCCGCGCCATATGCTGATGGGATGTGCAGCAACAGCCTCGGTGGCCACTCTGCTGCTGGTGCGCGGGGGCAGTTGCGTCGCCCTGCCGGCCTTCCTGGCCATCTATCTGTGCGAGAGCATCATGTTCCCCACCATATTCTCACTCGCCTTGCGTTCCAGCAACGGGCACACCAAGAGGGCTTCCTCGCTGCTCATCATGACCATCGTGGGAGGAGCCGTTGCGCCCGTGCTCATGGGCAGGATCGCGGACAAGACGGGAAGCATGGCACTGGCATTCACGGTGCCACTGGTGTGCTATATATATATAATGTTATACAGCATCGGCAAAAGATGAAAAACGGATACGTGCAAAAGGGTCACAGCGGGAACGCTCGCCGTTGGGTACAGACTATGGACCTGAAGAGCGACCCCGCCCTGATAGCCGAATACCGCAGGCGTCACAGCCAGGGGGAGATATGGCCGGAGATACTGCAAGGCATACGCGACTGCGGACTCTACGACATGGAGATTTACATCCTGGGCACACGTCTGGTGATGATATGCGAGGGCCCCGAGGACCTCGACTGGGACGAGGCCATGCGCAAGATGGCCGCAGGGCCGCGCCAGGCCGAGTGGGAGGCATTCATGAGCACGTTCCAGCAATGTGGCAAGGACGAGCGCAGCGACGAGAAATGGCACATGATGGAGCGCATGTTCCAGGTGTATTAGGGATGCCTATATGACGGCGGCGGTTCGGTCGGAAGGTTGCGAGGCTATGGGAGCAACCACGTAACAGCATGAACCATTGGCCCACAAAAAAGCATAATCAAGATACTGCAAAGAAGCAATGGAGGACTGCATACAGATAAAGGGCGCGAGGGTCAACAACCTGAAGAACATCAGCCTGGAGATTCCGCGCCACAAACTGATAGTGGTGACGGGGCTGAGCGGCAGCGGAAAGAGTTCGCTGGCCTTTGACACCCTGTACGCCGAGGGGCAAAGGCGCTATGTGGAGAGCCTGAGTGCCTACGCCCGCCAGTTCCTGGGGCGGATGAACAAGCCCGAGTGTGACTACATCAAGGGCATTCCACCCGCCATCGCCATCGAGCAAAAGGTAACCACACACAACCCCCGAAGCACCGTGGGCACCAGCACCGAGATATATGAGTACCTGAGGTTGCTGTATGCGCGCGTGGGCAAGACCTTCAGCCCCGTGAGCGGCCAGGAGGTCAAGCGGCACACCACCGAGGATGTGGTGCGCTGCGCGGCCTGCCACGCCGAGGGCACCAGGTTCCTGGTACTGTGCCCCATCCACCTGCCAGAAGGCAGAACGCTGGAGCAGCAACTCGACATCTACCGCCAGAGCGGATTTGCGCGACTGGATTACGAGGGCGAGACATACAGGATAGAGGACTTCGACTGCAAGCAGGCCGATGTGGGGAAACTGTCCCTGGTGATAGACCGTCTGGCCGTGAGCCGCGACAAGGATGCCGTGTCACGGCTCACCGACTCGGCCGAGACGGCCTTCTACGAGGGAGGGGGCGAGATGATGCTGCGCTTCATCCCCGACGGAGACACGCACTCGTTCAGCACACGGTTCGAGGCCGACGGCATCACCTTCGAGGAACCTTCCGACAGCATGTTCTCCTTCAACTCGCCCGCAGGCGCATGCCCCGAGTGTGAGGGGTTCGGGAAGATCATAGGCATAGACGAGCACCTGGTCATCCCCAACAGCGCACTGAGCGTGTATGACGGGGCGGTAATGTGCTGGCGGGGCGAGAAGATGAGCGAGTGGAAGGACTGGTTCATACGCTTCAACTCAGAGAGGGGCTTCCCCGTATTCAAGCCCTATTATGAGCTCACGCAGGAGGAGAAGGACTGGCTGTGGCATGGCATCCCCTCGGGAATAGGGAAGAGGGACATGAGGAGCGAGCGGCTGGGGGGCAAGGACGCGCCTGTGCCCGCCCACTGGAAGATATGCCCCGAGGAGCGCGAGTGGGGGCTGCTCAGCATCGACGCCTTCTTTGAGATGCTGCGCCAGGGGCAGTACAAGATACAGAACCGCGTGATGCTGGCACGATACCGGGGCAAGACGGTGTGCCCCAAATGCCATGGCACGCGCCTCAAGCCCGAGGCCAACTATGTGAAAGTGGGCGGGCGCAGCATCACCGAATTGGTGGACATGCCCGTGGGGACGCTCAAGGAATGGGTGGACAACCTCACACTCACTCCCGAAGAACTGGGAGTGGCGCAGCGCATACTCACCGAGATACGCCAGCGACTACAGTTCCTCATGGACGTGGGACTGGAATACCTGACGCTCAACCGTCCGTCCAACTCACTCTCGGGCGGAGAGAGCCAGCGCATCAACCTGGCCACATCGCTGGGAAGCAGCCTGGTGGGAAGCCTGTACATACTGGACGAACCCAGCATAGGACTGCACAGCCGCGACACGGACAAACTCATCAAGGTGCTCAAGCAGCTGCGTGACCTGGGCAACACGGTGATTGTGGTGGAGCATGACGAGGAGATCATGCGTGCCGCCGACTGGCTCATCGACATCGGCCCCGAGGCCGGACGGCTGGGAGGAGAGATTATGTACAACGGCCCAGCGCAGCCACTGCCCCAGGATTATCAGGGTGTCACAAGCCACACGCTGGACTATCTGACCGGGCGTGAGCAGATACCCGTGCCCCCGAGCCGCCGACCTTGGAACTCGTATGTGGAGATAAGGGGGGCAAGGGCCAACAACCTGAAGGGAATCGACGTGCGCTTCCCCCTGAACGTGATGACCTGCGTGACAGGAGTGAGCGGAAGCGGAAAGAGCACGCTGGTGCGTGACATCCTGTACTGCGCGCTCAAGCGTCACCTCGACGAGGCAGCCGACCGGCCCGGCGAGTACACCTCGCTGGAGGGTGACTTGCAGATGGTGAAGGCGGTGGAGTTTATCGACCAGAACCCCATAGGCAAGAGCTCACGCTCCAATCCCGTGACATATGTGAAGGCCTGGGACGAGATACGCCGCCTGTTTGCGGCACAGCCCCTGGCCAAGCAGATGGGCTACACGGCTGGATGCTTCAGTTTCAACACCGAGGGCGGACGCTGCGAGGAGTGCAAGGGCGAGGGCACAGTGACCGTGGAGATGCAGTTCATGGCCGACCTGGTGCTGCCCTGCGAGAGTTGCCACGGCAAGCGGTTCAAGCAGGACATCCTGGAGGTCACGTTCCACGGCAAGAATGTGTATGACGTGCTCGACATGACCATCAACCAGGCCATAGAGTTCTTCACCGGGCACGAGCAGCCGCGCATCGCCAGCCTCCTGCGCCCCCTGCAGGACGTGGGACTGGGCTACATCAAACTGGGGCAGTCATCCTCGACCCTGTCAGGCGGCGAAAACCAGCGCGTGAAACTGGCCTACTACCTGGGCATGGAGAAGCACCAGCCCACGGTGTTCATCTTCGACGAGCCCACCACCGGACTTCACTTCCACGACATACGCCGCCTGCTGGATGCCTTCGACGCACTCATCCAGCGCGGCCACACGCTCATCATCATCGAGCACAACCTGGATGTCATCAAGTGTGCCGACCACGTGATTGACCTGGGGCCCGAGGGTGGCGCACGCGGAGGCCAACTCCTGTGCTGCGGCAAGCCCGAAGAGGTGGCCCGGTGCCGGGAGAGTTACACGGCACGCTTCCTGAGGGAGAAGCTGGGCATGCAATAGGCACCCCAATGGCAGTACTACTGCCCTCGCCATGTCAAGGTACTTGTATTGCATTTTCAATATGCTTGCATTGGAACATTTGTACAACGGAGTCGAAGTGCCACTCTTCCTCATTATATCATATTATTAGCGTCCGCCATGCTTTGACGTTTCGCCTCAATGTTTAGCGGACAGCAATAAAACATTTAATTGAACATGCCACAAAAAAGTGGACAAAAGTCCTGAGGTGTGCATGTTTTTTTTGTAAATTTGCAACATAAAACAATATACAGAACTACAAAAAAGACTGTGGGCGGCATCATACATTGCCTCTGTAAGGCACTATACCCCTGTTTGATCCGCAGACAGACCATCTATAATCATATTACCTATTAACTTGTTTCGGGAGGGGGTATCCCCGAAGCCACATCATCAAACAACATGAAAAGGAATTTACTCATGTCAGCCATGCTTTGTGTAGGCTTGGCGGCAAGCGCACAGACGCAGGAAGCACTGAGAGTGAAAGAAGGCTTTTTTGATTTTTTACCAAAGCATCTTACCACTACCGGCCAGGTAACGCCTTATTCTGCCATTGGAGGTTCCGACAGCCAAGTTGAGGGGGGGGGTAGAATTTACAATCTACAACGAGTCTTTCAACAAGGTCAAGAGTTTTACCTATCCTCTTCGCACATTTGAGGTTAAGAACACTGTCAAGAAAGCCTTGGCAGACATTACCAAGAAAACAGTTATAGGAGATCCTTACCTCAGGCCTGTTGGCAAAGGATCTGATTTTGCCACGCTTGATGATTTTAAGCAATTTGTTCTCCAAAACTTATTGCCAGACCTTACAGCTGATTGTTTCTTTATAGACCAAGACGGCAATTTTGCTTATCATGACTCTGATGACGATTGGATTCGGTGTAGCGGATATGAAACTATAGACGACAAGGAAGTTCCTACCATCACGCAGACGTATTACTATTATAACAAGGAAGAGAAAACCATTTATTACTGTAGTGCATCTATGGCTGTAGAAATAGACCTTGACCATTTGACTTGGACGGAGGATGATAGCCAAGAACCTTATATCTATACAGAAACAGAAGGCGTCGGTGGTTTAGAATTGTATGATTATGACATTGCCGGCTATCCTGGCTGTCGAGACGGTGATATTTCTATAACTCAAAATATATTTAATGATGACGACAAGTATGAGTTTCTCGTCTCGTCTAGCAAACAGGTGGATGCCCCTGCCAATGTCAATACTACATTGGAAAATGGATTGTCAATAGCTGGAGCGGAGAATGGCAAACTTGTAATCAAAAAGAGAGAGCAGGACAAGTATTACGAGGACTGTATAAAGATTGTAAACGAAGACGGGGAGGATTTGTTTACTTTTACGGGTGGTGCTGACGGGATAATAGACGGGCATGCTTTTTACCGTTTGAATGGCAAGACTTATGCATCCATTGATGAGTACAGCAAAAATGGTACGGTTTCTTCTGTACTGTATCTTCTTGATACGGAATCAACGGGCATTACTGAGTTGGCTCGCATCAATGCCGTGAAAGGTATGCCCACTTACAATTTACAGGGAATGAGGGTCCGAAAGGATGCCAAAGGAGTGGTTATCCAGCAAGGCGGAAAGAAATACCTCAACAAGTAAAGTTGTCATTGTATCGCAATAGATTCAGTGTGGCAATCAAAACAAAGCCCGACAGGAAAGAAGCCAAAAGCCCATCCTGCCGGGCTTTGTTTGTAAGCATTGCCTCCATGCTTTTGGGTAGCGTAAAACCATGCTTTCCTAATACGGGCACATTGGAACAACCGATGTCCAAAGCAGGAACCTCAGTCCTGTCATTTCATTGCGTCTTACGAGTCCCGCATCCGGCTGAGTTCATCAAGCATGCGCATGTGCTGATTGTCCTGTTTGCCCTGGAGGATGAGTTTTCGGTTGTACTTCCACCAGTTGAGCAGGGCACGCTTTTCCACCCTGCGTTTGTCGGGCAGATGGTGGTGCTCCTCTATGTAAGCCTTGAGCTGGCCGTATTTGTCGAGCCACACCTGTTCTCTTTTTCCTGTTGCCATAACTTGCCTGTAAAAATTGCGTGCGGGCTGCCAGAGGCATTCCTCTGGCAGCCCGCACGTATGTAACCCTATCTGTACCATATCACTTCACGCGGCTCACTTGCCACTCCACCTGCCTCCTTGAATGACACGAGTGCCACGCACACGATGGCATCAGAAGTAGAAGCCCATGCCCAGTTTCAGACCCACCTCGGTGCCCTCGCTGAAGCGGTTGAGACAGAGGTTGCAATAGACCGAAGGCTCCACGCTCAAGTACTGGTTGATGTAGAAGCAGTAGCCCACCTCGGGTGTGAGGTGCATGTAGTTGCGATTGCCATAATGGCGCAGGACTGTCTCGCGCACAAGTGTGCTCCCATCGGGGAGTGTGCTCTCCACGCTGTTCACAGTCTGGCTCGTGGTCACATTGCTGGCATGCTGGTACATCAAGCCCAGTCCCAGAAAGATGCCGTTCTGCTCGATGTAATACCTTCCGCCTACCCCTATCTGCAGGTCATTGCGGTTCTTCATCTCGCCACGCGTCCCCTGGTGCTCATACCCCAGGCGCCCATATACCATCCAGCAGTCCTCCACGAAATAGCCCCCTGTGGCCTGTATGCCCATCTTGAACTTGGAGTCCTTGCTGTAGGACAGCCCCATGCCCGTGAGCGAGGTGTTGAGGTATGAGGTATATTTCTCAAACTGAGCCGAAACTGGCAGGCTGGACACTGCAACCAGCAACGCCAGAAGTCCTTTTCTCAATGCGGATGTCTTCATTGCAATAGTCATTATTCCTTTTTGTTCTCATCTTAAACAAGGGCGAAGTTATGGGATTTTTCTCATGACGGCAAGGGTCACCTTCGCATTTTAGAATGTTTTAACTTCTTTTGCGTCTGCCACAGAAAAGCCATACAGAAAAGAGCCCGGCCAACAGGCACATGAAGGCAATTCCACTCACAATCCCTACTGGAAGGGGAAGTTGGAACCCTTCGGGAGCCACCAGGATGTAACTGGCACACACCACCGTCATGAACATGGCGGGCAGAAGTGTTATCCAGAAACACTTTCCCTTCCTGGCCAGCCACACGCTCACAGCCCACAGAGTTATAAAGGCCAGCGTCTGATTGGACCACGCGAAGTAACGCCACAGCACATCGAAGTTCACGAACAGCAGCGACACACACACAGCAAAGATGGGCAGGCTGAGCGCAAGCCTCCTCCACAGTCTGTCCTGGCGGAAATGCAGGAAGTCTGCCGCCATCAGCCTGGCACTACGCAAGGCTGTGTCACCACTGGTGATGGGGGCGGCTACCACACCCAGGATGGCCAGCACGGCTCCCACTCTGCCCATCCAACTGCTGCAGATCCTGCTGACCACCACTGCGGGATTGCCCATGTCGGCGAGTTGCTGATAGCCGCCTGCGTACTTGATGGAGGCCGCAGCCCAGATAAGTGCCACAAGCCCCTCCACTATCATGGCACCATAAAACACGCGCCTGCCCATGCGCTCGTTCTTGAGACAGCGCGCCATCATGGGACTTTGTGTACCATGGAAGCCGCTGATGGCTCCACAGGCAATGGTAATGCAGAGCATGGGGAACACGGGGAGTCCCTGGGGGTGGTTGCCTGTAAGCGAGTCGGTCAGTTCGGGCATCCAACCGTCATGCGTGAAGATTCCCACACACAGACCCACCGCCATCACAAGCATGGCCAGGCCAAAGAGCGGATATATGCGACCTATCAGGGCACTCACGGGAAGCAGGGTCGCAAGCACATAATATAGGAATATAAGAACTGACCAGAAGAGCACAGTGCCACACGCGCCCCAGCCCGATGTCATATTGGAAAGCAAACTGGCAGGGGTGGCAACGAAAACAGCGGCCACCAGCACCAGCAGCACCATAGAAAATACACGCATGAGCAGTCTGACACCCGCCCCCAGTTCGTCACCCACAAACTCGGAAATGGATGTGCCTCCCTTGCGCAAACTGATCATTCCGCTCATGTAGTCGTGCGTGGCTCCCACGAAGATGCAGCCAAGCACAATCCACAGATACGCGGCTGGCCCATACAGAATGCCCATGATGGCACCAAAGATGGGACCTGTGCCCGCGATGTTGAGAAACTGGATGAGGAACACCTTCCAAGTGGGCATGGGGATATAGTCAACCCCATCACCCTGGGTATAGCAAGGGGTGGGCCTATCGGGCTCCACGCCAAAAACCTTCTCCACCACCGCTCCGTAGAACACATATCCGAGCACAAGACAGAGAAGCGAAATACAAAATGTAACCATGTCTATCGCCTTTTCTTATAAACCGGCATGCAAATTTAAGGAAAAAACGATAAATTGAACTATCTTTGCAGGCATGAATGTAAACAGAAAGATATGGGCACTGGCCACAGTGGCCGTACTTTGCACCACTATATACGCGCAGGACTTGTTCTCGCCCGCGCATTCCGCGCCCAAGAGGGAGGTGCGCGGCGTGTGGATAACCACTCTGGGAGGATTGGACTGGCCCAAGGCCAAGGTCTCGTCGCCACAGGGCATTGAGCGGCAGAAACAGGAACTGACTGCCATACTCGACCAGTTGCAGGCTTGCCACATCAACACAATCTTCTTGCAGACGCGCGTGCGGGGAAGCGTCATCTATCCCAGCCACATCGAGCCATGGGACGTGGCACTCACCGGACAATACGGAAAGAGTCCAGGATACGACCCTCTGGCCTTTGCCATCGAGGAGACACACAAGCGGGGCATGGAACTTCACGCCTGGGTGGTGACCATCCCCTGCTTCAAGGTCGCACAGGCCAGGCGAATCGGAAAGAACAGCCTCGCGCATACGCATCCAAATTGGCTCAAGAGGCATGCCGGAACCTATTACCTGGATCCCGGCCAGCCTGGTGTGGCCGACTACATCGCCGACATATGCCAGGAGATTGCCGAGAAATATGATGTGGACGGCATACACTTCGACTATATCCGCTACCCCGAAAACCCCGAGGCTTTTCCCGACGGGCAGACCTACAGGAAATACGGCATGGGCCTGTCAAAGCGCGAGTGGAGATGTGACAACATCACAAACATAGCACGCACAGCCTACCAGCGCATCAAGGCACTGAAGCCATGGGTGAGGGTGAGTTGCTCACCCGTGGGCAAATACCAGGATGTGGCACGGTACTCGGCCAAGGGATGGGCTGCGCTCACCTCAGTATATCAAGACGCCCAGGGATGGCTGCGCGAGGGCATCATGGACATGCTCTGCCCGATGATGTACTTCCAGGGAAACCACTTCTACCCCTTCGCTGCCGACTGGCAGGAGCAGTCCTACGGGCGCACCATCGCGCCTGGATTGGGAATCTATTTCTTGAGCCCGAAGGAAAAGGACTGGGAATGGGGCATCATCCAACGTGAATTGTGCTACACCCGCCAGCAGGAACTCGGCGGACAGGCTTACTTCCGAAGCCAATTCCTCACAGAAAACACCAAGGGCATCTACGACTATCTGCACGACAGTTTTTACCCCTATCCTGCCCTTACCCCTGCCATGACCTGGCTCTGTGACACACCGCCCCAGGCTCCCAAGGTGACCAGGCGGGAACGCGTGGATGGAGTGAAGGAGCACCTGGTATGGAGCCAGGTAAAAGGAAGCCACGGCGAGGCATGCCGGTATGTGCTCTACGCGGGCAAGGCATCGCCCGTCGACACCTCCGACCCCGCCAACATCGTCACCGTGGCCTGGAACAACGAATATACCTACAACCTGCTCTCACGCACCCTCTATGGCCTGCACATGGCTGTGACAGCCATTGACCGGTTCGGAAACGAGAGTGCCCCCACAGAGTTCTGAAAGGGAATGGCCATGTTTGCCACGAGGCCACTCCAGCCCAAAGCACACTCACACAAGGGCCACGAGGCCAAGCAATTCCACAAACCACGAAATGCAAAAGAAGAAGTCGGTCGTTGACACGTTTCAGACATTGTACAAGTGTATGTCCACACATGACCTTCCTGACGAAGAAGAAGGGTGTGGCATGTACAGACACCACCCACAAAGGGAGACGGAAGATTGATGTGCCAACATGGAGACAGCCCCAGCATCTGGGAGTGAGGAAAGGCAACTGCATGGCACTGACCTCCAAGGGAAGTCTCTAAAGGGCACTACTTGTGCCTCTTTTTGCACCTGGGAAAGTTCTTATCCCGAAAATTATTTGTATGTTTGCATACGATATGGAAACTGGCAAGAAAAAAAGACACTACATACTGGTGGATGCCGAGTACGCGGAAAACGTGGCCTCAAGGCTGAGGCGGCATTATGCCGAAACGTTGGGGCGTGAGATGCCCCGGCTGGATTTGGCAGACTGGCTTACATGCTGCGCGCTGGACTGTGGGCTCCAGCAGGGGGACAACGAGGTGCAGGTGTGCATCTTCCACAACCCGGACAAAAAGGAATTAACACACTTCGTGCCCTCTGACCTAAAGGACGAGTTGGACGAGCAAGGGTTCGACGTGCCTGGATTGGGCGAGTTCACCGTCAATTGCGCCGCAAAGGAAAGCCTCGTGGAAGGTGCTCCTCTGCCCATCCAGGCCGCACTCTTCATCCTGCGAGACCAGAGCGAGGGCGCGATTACGCTGATATCCGACACAGGCGCACACCTGCAGGAACTCTGCCAGGCTGCCGCCGAGTCCCCCAGACACCCGCTCACCATCATGGACATGGAGCAACAGATGGGCACGCCAGGACATGTGGTGCTGGGTTTCAGCATGGTGCATGCCATGGGATTGAGCCAGCAGGACTTGCAGAGAGGATAAGGCAAGAAAGGAACAAAACAAGAATAAACAAAGCATATATGGGAAAAATACTGATTATTGGGGCAGGAGGCGTAGCCACGGTGGCTGCCCACAAAGTGTGCCAGAACCCCGATGTGTTCGGAGAGGTGATGATTGCCAGCCGCACGGAGAAGAAATGCGAGGCGCTGGCAGAAGTGTTGAACAAGAAATACGGCACAAGGGTGCACACGGCACAAGTGGATGCCGACAACGTGGGCCAATTGGTTGAACTCTTCTCCAATTACAAGCCCGAGTTGGTGCTGAACCTGGCTCTGCCCTACCAGGACCTGACCATCATGGAGGCCTGTCTCAAGACTGGGTGCAACTACATGGACACGGCCAACTACGAGCCGAAGGACGAGGCTCACTTCGAATACAGTTGGCAGTGGGCTTTTCGCAAGCGCTTCGAGCAGGCCGGACTGACCGCCATCTTGGGCTGCGGATTTGACCCAGGGGTGACCAGCGTCTTCACGGCATACGCCGCAAAGCACTACTTCGATGAGATTCAGTACCTTGACATCGTGGACTGCAACGCGGGAAACCACCACAAGGCATTTGCCACAAACTTCAACCCCGAAATCAACATACGGGAAATCACACAGAAAGGGCTCTACTGGGAGAATGGAAAGTACATCGAGACGAAGCCCATGGAGATTCACAGGCCCCTCACCTATCCGGGTATCGGCCCCAAGGAGAGTTACCTGATACATCACGAGGAGATTGAGTCCCTGGTAATCAACTACCCCACCATCAAACGCGCCCGCTTCTGGATGACCTTTGGAAAGCAGTATCTCACTTACCTGGATGTCATACAGAACATTGGCATGGCCCGCATTGACGAGGTGAAATACAAGGCTCCGAAGGCCGATGGCACTGGCGATGAAGTGGTGAAGATTGTGCCACTGCAATTCCTCAAGGCTGTTCTGCCCAACCCACAGGATCTGGGCGAGAACTACGACGGGGAGACCAGCATCGGATGCCGTATCCGTGGACTCAAAGATGGGAAGGAGCACACCTACTATGTGTACAACAACTGCTCGCACCAAGCCGCCTACATGGAGACAGGCATGCAGGGCGTAAGTTATACCACAGGCGTTCCCGCCATGATAGGAGCCATGATGTTCATAAAGGGTATCTGGAAAAAGCCTGGCGTACACAACGTGGAGGAATTTGACCCCGACCCGTTCATGGAGCAACTCAACAAACAAGGGCTGCCCTGGCACGAGATTCACGATGGTGACCTGGAACTCTGAGCCAAAGGACACCACACTGGACACACATTATAATAATATACATATTAAGGAACAAGAGAAAATGGCAGCAGCAGACAATGCGGCAAAAATGAAGGCTCTTCAGGCCGCAATAAGCAAGATAGAAAAGGATTACGGAAAAGGTTCGGTGATGAAACTGGGTGAGGAACAGATCGGGAATGTGGAAGTCATCCACACAGGAAGCCTCTCGCTGGACTATGCGCTGGGAGTCGGAGGGTATCCCAAGGGACGCATCATAGAAATCTATGGTCCCGAATCTTCCGGAAAAACCACACTGGCCATACACGCCATCGCCGAGGCACAGAAAGCAGGGGGCATCGCCGCATTCATCGATGCCGAACACGCCTTCGACCGATTCTATGCAGCCAAACTGGGTGTGGATGTCGACAACCTGTTCATCTCACAGCCCGACAACGGGGAGCAGGCTCTTGAGATAGCCGACCAGTTGATACGAAGTGCCGCCATTGACATTGTGGTGGTCGACTCTGTGGCCGCACTTACGCCAAAAGCCGAGATAGAGGGAGACATGGGAGACAACAAGGTCGGGCTACAGGCACGTCTCATGAGCCAGGCACTAAGGAAACTTACGGCCACCATAAGCAAGACAAACACCACCTGCATCTTTATCAACCAACTGCGCGAGAAAATAGGCATCATGTTCGGCAATCCCGAAACCACCACTGGCGGAAACGCACTGAAGTTCTATGCCAGCGTGCGCCTAGACATCCGCAAGGGCTCAGCCATCAAGGACGGGGACAACATCCTGGGCAACGAGGTGCGCGTGAAAGTGGTGAAGAACAAGGTGGCTCCTCCCTTCCGCAAGGCAGAGTTCGAAATCACATTTGGCGAGGGTATCAGCCGTATAGGCGAGATCGTAGACCTGGGAGTGAAGTTCGGGGTCATCGAAAAAAGCGGGTCATGGTACAGTTACGGAGGAAGCAAACTTGGGCAAGGGCGCGAGGGCGTGAAGTCACTGCTCAAGGACAACCCCGAACTGGCCGAGGAACTGGCAACCCAAATCACCAAGGCCATGAACGGCACACCCGATGCCGAGGAAATCATCGAGGAAGGCATGCGGTAAGCACAGACGAGCCTGGCGGAAGAACAACCCATCTATACTCCCACACACTCACCAAGCAAAGGCCAGGGCAGGAAACGCAGGCACCAAGCGTTACCAGTCCTGGCCTTTACTCATACATTTTATTGCCTTCCCTGGTGTCGAGCACACATGCTATGGCAGGAACGTGTGACAGGTTGGCAGAATAGCCGACAAGAGCCACATGCCTTCAGACAAAAGCAATCCATTTCCCTCGCAAGCCACACACTTTGGCACGCCCTTTGTGACAATAAGGGTGTGCAATGAGGCACAACAACATTTAAAAGAACAAAATAAAAAAACATACAATTATGGGAAAGATTATTGGAATTGACCTTGGTACGACAAACTCCTGCGTATCTGTGTTTGAGGGCAATGAGCCTGTGGTGATAGCCAACAGCGAGGGAAAGCGCACGACCCCATCTGTAGTGGCATTTGTTGAGGGTGGTGAGCGCAAAGTAGGTGACCCTGCTAAACGCCAGGCCATCACGAACCCAAAGAGAACAATCTTCTCCATCAAGCGCTTCATGGGTGAAACCTACGACCAGGTACAAAAGGAAATCGCACGCGTGCCATACAAAGTGGTACGGGGTGAGAACAACACTCCACGCGTGGATATTGACGGACGGCAATATACGCCCCAGGAAATCAGTGCTATGATTCTTCAGAAGATGAAGAAGACCGCTGAAGACTATTTGGGCCAGGAGGTGACGGAGGCCGTGATTACAGTGCCCGCGTACTTCTCTGACTCACAGCGCCAGGCCACAAAGGAGGCCGGCCAGATTGCAGGTTTGGACGTAAAGCGTATCGTGAACGAGCCCACAGCAGCAGCCTTGGCCTATGGCGTGGACAAAGCGCACAAGGACATGAAGATTGCTGTGTTTGACCTGGGTGGTGGCACATTCGATATCTCTATATTGGAGTTTGGAAGTGGCGTGTTCGAGGTACTGGCCACTAATGGTGACACCCACCTGGGCGGTGATGACTTCGACCAGGTTATCATTGACTGGCTGGCTAGTGAGTTCAAGGCAGAGGAAGGCATTGACTTGAAACAAGACCCCATGGCACTCCAGCGTCTGAAAGAGGCTGCCGAGAAAGCCAAAATTGAACTCTCAAGCAGCACCACTACAGAGATTAACCTCCCTTACATCACTGCTGTGGGTGGTGTACCCAAGCACCTTGTGAAGACTTTGACGCGTGCCAAGTTTGAGCAGTTGGCTGACAGCCTCATTCAGGCTTGCAAAGTTCCCTGCCAGAATGCAATGCGTGATGCAGGTCTGACCAACAGCGACATTGACGAGGTAATCCTCGTGGGTGGTTCAAGCCGAATTCCCGCCGTACAGAAACTGGTGGCAGACTTCTTTGGCAAAGAACCCTCAAAGGGTGTGAACCCCGATGAAGTTGTGGCAATAGGCGCAGCCATTCAAGGTGCAGTACTTGCGGGTGACAAGAGCGACATCGTGTTGCTTGATGTGACTCCCTTGTCAATGGGTATCGAGACAATGGGTGGTGTGATGACCAAACTGATTGATGCCAACACGACCATACCATGCCACAAGAGCGAGGTGTTCTCTACAGCCGAAGACAACCAGACTGCAGTAACCATTCATGTTCTGCAGGGTGAGCGTCCAATGGCAAGCCAGAACAAGAGTGTTGGTCAGTTCAACCTCGAAGGCATCGCTCCCGCCCGCCGGGGAGTACCACAGATTGAGGTATCCTTCGATATTGATGCCAACGGCATACTGAAGGTTTCTGCCAAGGATAAAGCAACTGGAAAGGAACAGACCATCCGCATCGAAGCATCCTCTGGACTCTCCAAGGAGGAGATAGAGCGCATGAAAGCAGAGGCAGAGGCCAACGCAGATGCAGACAAGAAGGAGCGCGAGAAGGTGGATAAACTGAACCAGGCTGACTCCATGATTTTCCAAACGGAAAACATGCTGAAGGATAATGGCGACAAACTGCCTGCCGATGTGAAGTCTGAGATAGAGGCCGCAGTGGAGAAGTTGAAGACAGCCCACAAGGCACAGGATATAGCAGCCATAGACGCAGCCATTGCCGAATTGGACAATGCATCTCAAAAGATGTACGCAGCCCAGCAGCAAGCGGGTGCCCAGCCCAACGCCAGTGCCCAGACAGGTTCTCAGCAGTCCCAACAAAACACTTCTAACGAGAAAGACGACAACATCCAGGACGCCGACTTCGAGGAGGTTAAGTAAGTATAGATTAACTACCGAAAGGTATAGATAGACAAATCCGCATAGCTCAATGAGTTATGCGGATTTTCTTTTTAGTTAAACTTCGTATTTCTTTCGTTGATTTCGGATTTTTACTTTATTTTTGCACCATATTTGTACCAACACTTAATGGTCGATAATGTGACGCTTAATTATTATAGGTAATATTAAACAGAACTTATATGGGTGCTGCAAAGTTTGAAATAACAAGGAAATGCAAGATTTGCGGTGAGCCATTCGTCGCAAAGACTATCACGTCTTGGTATTGCTCACCAAGATGTTCTAAGGTTGCATTTAAGCGCAGGAAAGATGAAGAGAAAAGAAATGAGCGTTTGGATGCCATAGCCAAAGCTATTCCCAAAGATCAAGAGTACATTACAATACCAGAGGCATATTCCATGTTTGGAATCAGTAAAGAGACACTATATCGTTTAATTCGTAAAGGTGTTATTCCAAGTGTGAATGCAGGTCAACGCCAAACACGAGTAAGCAAAGAAACGCTTATGGAGATGTACCCTCTAAGGAAGAGTCTTCTTAAAAAGCAGCCCAAGCCCATTCCCAAACTGTATAGTTTGGAACCAAAGGATTGCTATACTATACAGCAAGCGTGTGAGAAATATCACATGAATGATAGTACACTCTATCTTCAAATCAGAAAGTTTTCAATTCCTACTCAGCAAATCGGCAATTTCGTTTATGTGCCCAAAAAGGAAATAGACAATCTCTATAAATAAGCATCCCTATGAAGAAATCTCTATCCCATACCCGTGTTTCCGTGAAACTTCGCAAGGCAGAGTTTCGTAAGGAATGGTATCTTTACATAGAGTCATATCCGGTTATCTCCAAAAACGGAGGCAAGCCTCAGCGTGTACGTGAATATGTCAACAGAACCATCACCACTCCTATATGGGATAAAAGTAGAACGGCAAGAACAGCATCCGATGGTAGCGTAACATATAAGCCTAAGCGTGATGTAAACGGCATAATCCTCTGTAAGTCGGAACTCGACCAAGAATCATGCATCTATGCGGATAAGGTCAGGGCTATTAGACAAAAGGAATATGATAAGTAAGTGAGCAAAATTAGTTTATACAAAATATTTCTTGGATTTTCTCGTTT